>OLRJ01002864.1_pt1 | contig 12260 bp, 11 predicted proteins | sample 1672741 | NCBI WGS metagenome assembly OLRJ01 (sample SAMEA3136719, study PRJEB25190) | human gut metagenome | biome: human gut; feature: human-associated habitat; material: faeces | place: Austria | collected 2013
TCGAGTGGTGGATCAAGCGTCTGGCACATTGCTTTAATATGTATGATGTTGTCCGTATAGATCATTTCCGCGGATTTGATGAGTATTACGCAATTCCTTATGGGGACAAAGATGCAAAACGTGGCTGGTGGGAAAAAGGTCCTGGCATGGATCTTTTCCGTACCGTTTCCTATCGGTTGGGACACAAGGACATTATTGCAGAGGATCTTGGCTTTATGACAGATTCTGTAAAGCGTCTTGTGGAAGAGAGCGGTTATCCGAATATGAAGGTAATCGAATTTGCTTTTGATGAACGTGATACAGGAAATGCCAGTGATTATCTGCCTCATAATTATAATAACAATTGTGTGGTTTATACCGGAACTCACGATAATGAGACTCTTCTTGGATGGTTTGCTGATATCACTCCGGAAGAGCGGCATATGGTTCGGGAATATCTGTGGAATTTCCATGATGATGAGAAAGGCATCTGCCGGAATATGATCCGTCTTGTTATGGGAAGTGTAGCCGGAAGATGTATTATTCCGATTCAGGATTATCTTCTGTTAGATAATAAAGCCCGGATTAATCAGCCGTCCACACTTGGAAAGAACTGGAAATGGCGTCTGAAGGAAGGACAGTTTAGCAAGGAATTGCAGAAGGAAATGCTGATTCTGGCAACCAGATTCGGAAGAAGAAACTGGACACCGGATCCGGAAGAAGAGAAATAGTTGCATAAAGAGCAGGAGAAGAGTAAGATTGAGGGCAAGGGTATTTGCCCTCAATTTTGCATATACGGAGGAAACAAAGGTGGAAATTGAGAGAAAGTTTCTTGTAAAAAAGGAAAATTTGCCTAGGAATCTGAAGCAATATCCGAGAAAAGTGATCCAGCAGGGATATCTGTGTACCGATCCGGTGGTGCGGATTAGACAGTCAAACGACAGCTATTATCTGACTTACAAGTCAAAAGGCTTACTTGCAAGAGAAGAGTATAATCTTCCTCTGACAAAAGAAGCTTATGAACATCTGAAGCCAAAGGCTGACGGAATTGTGATTTCCAAGACACGTTATGTGATTCCGGAAAAGAATGGCCTGTCTATCGAACTGGATGTTTTCGATTCTCCTTATGAGGGACTGCTTTTGGCAGAGGTGGAATTTTCCTCTGAGGAGGAGGCTTTTGCCTATGAGCCGCCTGCGTGGTTCGGGGAGGATGTGACCTATTCCACAAAGTATCACAACAGTACCTTGAGTAAAGGAGTGGGAGTGTAAAATTTCCCACAAATTGTGACGCACATCTTGCAGAAAGCCTTTTTCAAACACGCTCTAGAACTTGAAAAATAAAGTTCACAAAATTTTCAAATTTAAAATATGTATTTTGCATAAAAAAAATAAAAAATGAGAAAGTCTATTGACAAATTCGATAATCGAAAATATAATAAGTTCAGATTTCAGAAGTAAACCGCTTTACTAAACCGTTCCACTAAACCGCTTTACCAATTTGATGATATTGAGAAAGATTATTAGTAATTTTTTTTATTTGTTTAGTAAACCGCTTCACTAATTGGACAAAATAGGATATACTGGCATTAAGTTAGAAACAAAAAGTTTGGTTTCTGACAATAAGAGTTGAGGTGAGGGGCTTATGGCAGATAAAAAAGTAACAATAGCAGAAGTGGCAAAGAGGGCTGGAGTATCGAAGGCAACAATCTCAAATTACTTGAATAAGCGATATGACAGGATGAAAGAGGAAACGAAAGATAATATCCAGGAGGCAATCGATGCTTTGGGGTACATCCCAAGTATCAGTGCGCGCAGGTTGTCGGCCAAGGAAAAAAGTAAAACAGTAGGTTTGATTATTCCAGGAAATCTGGCAAATGTGTTTGACACAATGTATTTTCCACAGGTATTTGATGCTGTTGGAAAAGAGGCTGAAAAGCAAGGCTATTCGGTTTTAATTTATGCACAGAACAGGAGAAAGCTGGGAGATGAGCAGCTGGAATATCTCATGGGGTTGGGAAAATCACTGGTGGATGGTTTTCTGGTATTTTCCCTGACACCTAGGGATCGATATTTCAAGGAATTCGAGAAGAATAAAATTCCATATGTATGTGTGGGAAAAATCAAAGGTTACGATGATTACAATTATGTGGCAACGGATCACGCACAGACAGTAAAAGAAGCCGTGAATTATCTAGTTAAGCTAGGACATGAGAAAATCGCCATGCTGACAGAGGATAAGGTTAGTGTAGTAGAAGAATGTCGCTTCCCAGCCTATAAAGAGGCTCTGGAACAGCATGGAATCCCTTACAAAGAGGACTACTACTACAGCTTTTCTTGCGGTGAGATTGCAGAAAATGCAGAAAGAGTATTTAACGAGATGCTTCAGAAAAAAGAACGTCCCAGTGCATTTATCATTCCTGCAAATCTTACCAGATATCTGAAAAGGGCGGTGAGAGCCAACAATCTGTACATTCCTGATGATCTTTCCCTGATCACTTTGGAATACTATGAAAATTATTATTCAGAGTATGTGACATTCCAGAACATGGAGTATACACGGGTTCCTTCTGTAGCAGATAAGGTTTCTGAAGTTGCATTACAAAAACTGATTGGTCTGATTGAACAGCCAGAAGAAAAATTTGAATCCTGTCTGGAGCCGATAGAGCTTAAGATAGGAAAAACAACGAGGGTAAAAGCAAAAACTGTAAACTGAAAGGAGAAAAACACTATGAAAACTAAGAAAGCGTTAGCAGCAGTATTGGGAATGACAATGTTAAGCGGATCTTTTGTCGTATCAGCACCGGCAGAGGTAAAGGCTGCTGACAAAAAACTGGTATTTTGGGACAAATCTGAGTATGTAGCAGCATACAACGATATGATGAAAGCAAAACTGGATGAATTCGCCGAAGCAAATGGTGTGGATGTAGAATATGTAATCGTTCCTTCAGGAGATATCAAGCAGAAACTTGCAGCAGCTATTGAGTCCGGTAATCAGCCTGACCTGATCATGGGCGATAACACATTAGTTGCAGAATATATTAACAGCGATCAGCTGGCAGAAGTAGATGATGTTCTGGAAAATATCGACTTCAAAGAAAATGCACTTAGATATGCAACCTTTAACGACAAGAATTACCTTGTTCCACTTTCCTTTACAGCACCAGGTATGTACATCAGAAAAGATAAATGGGAAGAAAAAGGCCTGGATATGCCGACTACATGGGAAGAGCTGAAAGAGGATGCTGAAAAGATCAATGATCCGGAAAACGGCTTCTATGCATTAGGACTTCCTCTTGGAGCAAGCGGAGGCGGAGATGCAGAGTCCTTCGTAAGAACCGTAATCCTTGACTTTGGCGGAAGACTTGTTGATGAGAACGGAAAGGTTGTGGTAAACAGCCCTGAGACTCTTGCAGCAATGGAATATATCGCATCCTTATATGAAGAAGGACTTTGCCCACCAGATGCAACTACATGGGATGACAGTGCAAACAACTCTGCATGGATGGCTGGTACAGTAGGTATGGTATGTAATTCCGGTTCCATTATTTCTTCTATGGAGCAGGAAAATCCAGACCTTCTGGCAAACACTCAGATAATCCAGTATCCAGCAGTATCTGCTGATGACACTTCCTATACATTAGGTGGAGCAAATGTATTTGGTATCTTTGAGACCGGAGCAAACACAGATGTAGCAAAAGAGTTCGTTTCCTATTATTTCAGCGATACAGATTACTATAATCAGATGGTTGAGGCTATGGGTGCTATGTGGCAGCCTGTTGTCAATGGATATGATGATACAGATTTCTGGAATGCAGAAGACCACATTGGCTGGTTAAAGAACTCTGAAAACTTAGTACTTACCACTTATCCGGCACCTACAACCGGTGAGGCAGCAACAAGCTTTACAAACCAGGCTTGTGTAAAGGCTATGCAGCAGATCGTTGTTAACGGTGTAGATCCTCAGGAAGCACTTGACTCTCTGGAGCAGTCCCTGATCGAGCTTTATGGTGAATGATTTCTGGAAAGATCAATCCATTTTAAATGATTAAAATGCAGGAGCTGTTCCAGATGGAACAGCTTCTGCTGGAAAGGAAGAGGAAATTGTCAATGGCTAATGTGAAAAGAAAATATGAATCACAGGCAAAGAAAGACAGAAGACTGGGACTGATATTGATGATTCCGATCATCCTTGTAGTATTTGGAATAATGGGTTATCCGTTCTGCCGTGCGCTCTATCTGTCATTTACCAATAAGGTGGTAGGAAAACCAGAGAAATTTGTTGGATTAGAAAACTATATCAAATTGTTCCATGATCCTATTTACTGGAAATCTCTGAAGAACACGCTTGTTTATACAGTGGGCTGTATTGCTGCAAAGCTTGCACTGGGACTTTTATGGGCGGTACTGCTTAATAGAAGTTTCAAGGGAAAGTCCTTTTTCCGTACAGTACTTTTGATTCCGTGGGCGATTCCCGGAATGGTAGCTGCGACAACCTGGCGCTGGATGTACGACAGTACTTATGGAATTATCAACAGTCTTCTGATCTCTTTGGGAATTACGAAGATTGGAATTCCGTGGCTTAGCGACCCTAATCTTACACTGCTTACAACGATGATCGTAAATATATGGAGAGGAATTCCTTTCTTTATGTTCAGTATCCTGGGAGCTTTACAGACACTGGAAAAACAGCAGTATGAAGCTGCTTATGTAGATGGCGCGGGAGCATTTAAACAGTTCTGGTATATCACACTTCCGTCTATTTCAAGTGTAATCGGAATTACCACATTGTTATCTACAATCTGGACATTTAATGACTTTGAAAACGTATATCTGATCACAGGAGGCGGCCCGTTATATGCTTCCAGTACAATCGCAACCTATACCTATGATATGGCTTTTATTCAGAATAACTTTGCAAGAGCTGTATCTGTAGCGATTTCTGTTATTCCGTTATTGCTGATCTTGATATTTATCTACGCAAAAGCCAATAAAGAGGAAGAATAGGAGGGAAGATTATCATGGTAATGAAAAGACATAAAAGAATTGCTGCTTCGGCAGCGACATACATACTCCTGATAATTGCACTTGTGTGGACTATTTTTCCGGTATACTGGATGATCAAATCTTCCATAACAGTAAACAGTGAAATGTATGTGGCACGTCCGTCACTGATCGCAAAACATTACACCTTTGAAAACTATGTAGACCTTTTTACCAAAACAGAATTTCCCCGGGCCCTTTTAAATAGTCTTATGATCGCCTTTTTGACAACTGTCTGTTGTCTGCTGATCAGTATTCTTGGCTCTTACGCTATGACAAGACTGAAATATCCGGGAAGAAGATTTTTTAAAACAAGCATTATCTTTTCTTACTTAATACCTACTGCAGTGCTTTTCGTACCGATGTATGTATTTGTAAGTAAACTTGGATTCTATGACAACAAATGGGCATTGCTGATCATTTATCCAACCACTGTTGTGCCGTACTGCTGCTATATGCTGATGAGCTATTTTAAGGCCATTCCTTATGCACTTGAGGAAGCAGCTCTGATTGATGGCTGTACCAGAATGAAATCCTTAAGATATATCATCACACCAATCGCACTTCCCGGTATCGCAGTTGTTGCAACCTTTGCATTTACAATGTCCTGGAACGAATATTTATACGCCATGATCATGACCACAAGTCCCGCACAGCAGACTGCTGTAGTTGCCATTTCCAGCTTCAAATACGCGGATTCGGCAATCTGGGGAAGAATCATGGCAGCATCAGTACTCACATCTCTGCCAGTTACGATCATTTATATTGTAGCACAGGCACAGCTGATCTCAGGCAAATCAGATGGAAGCGTGAAATAATTCGCCGCAGGAGCATTCATGGATCCGGCCATGCAGGCATGGCCGGTCCGCAGATGCCTTTCGGGAATTTCATAGCAAAAATAATCAAGAAGAGAGGGAAAACAAATGGACAAAGCTTATGAGGAAATTTTACAGAATGTGAATACCAATTCAAGACCTTCCGATTTGAGAATCACGGATCTGCGCGTTGCAGATATTGTAGGCGCACCGATGCACTGCACTTTGGTAAAAATTTATACCAATCAGGGCCTTGTTGGTTACGGCGAAGTTCGTGACGGAGCAGACCGAAAATTTATTTTAGCATTAAAGAGCAGACTGATCGGGGAAAATCCCTGCAATATTGATAAATTATTCAGAAGAATCAAACAGTTTGGCGGCCATGCAAGACAGGGCGGCGGTGTCTGCGGTGTAGAAATCGCACTCTGGGACCTTGCAGGAAAGGCTTATGGTGTTCCGATTTATCAGATGCTTGGAGGTAAATTCAGAGACAAGATCCGTATTTACTGTGACACCGATGTAGAAGGAAAGCATACCGGAATCGATATGGGAAAGGCATTAAAGGCAAGAATGGACAAAGGCTTTACTTTCCTGAAAATGGATCTTGGCATTGACCTTTTATACGATGAACCAGGCGCACTGTGCGCACCTCTTGGATTTGTGCAGGAGCTGAAAGCAGCAACTGCATATGATGCAATCCCAAGAAATTTAGATGAGAAAGAAACATATCTTCGTAACCGCTACTATGATGTGAACAATATTCCACATCCATTTACAGGCATTCAGGTAACAGAGCATGGCTTTGATATCCTGGAGCAGTATGTAAAAGATGTAAGAAGCATTATCGGATATGATATTCCACTTGCAATTGACCATTTTGGACATATTGGTGTGGAATCCTGCATCAAGCTGGCAAGAAGAATTGAAAAATATAACATCGCATGGATGGAGGATATGATTCCGTGGCAGCTGACAGATCAGTATGTACGCCTGAGAAATTCCTGTGCAGTTCCGATCTGTACAGGCGAGGATATTTATCTGAAAGAAAACTTCAGACCTCTTCTGGAAAAAGGCGGCGTATCTGTGATCCATCCGGATATCCTTACTTCCGGTGGAATCCTAGAGAATAAGAAAATCGGTGACCTTGCACAGGAATATGGCGTTGCAATGGCTGTTCATATGGCTGAGAGCCCAATTGCTTGTATGGCTGCTGTTCACAGTATTGCAGCTACTGAGAACTTCCTTGCACAGGAATTCCATTCTGTAGATGTTCCGTGGTGGGATGATCTGGTAACGGGACTTCCAAAACCTCTGGTACAGAACGGTTATATTACAGTTCCGGATAAACCAGGTCTAGGTATTGATGAGATCGTGGACGAGGTTGTGCTGGAACACATTCATCCGGATTATCCGGGAATCTGGCTTCCAACTGATGAGTGGAACCATGATTATTCCCATGACCGTCTGTGGAGCTGATTTTTTACCACAGCGACAGACAAAGACCCGGCGGAGGATTGCGCCGCCGGTGTTGCTATTCACAATTTGCGGGAAACCATGAATGATAGGGAATCATATAAATAAGAAAGGAACCTTAATTATGCATTTTAGTGTAAAAGAAGATATTATACAGTTAACAGAAAAATGGGATGGAGAGCGTTTCCCAGATGGACGTCCGAGAGTATCCGATGAGGATCTGGAAGAAATAAGACATCTTACCCTGGAAGAGGTATGGCAGCCTATGTTTATGAAAGGCTACCTGAATCAGTTTGAGGAAAAACTGAAAAGGCTTCATGAGGATAAGACAAAACTGGTTGGAAGAGCTGTGACCTGTTCTTTCATGCCTGCAAGACCGGATCTTGAGGAGACGGTAAAGAAAATCGGTGCTTCTGAGGGAAGAAAAGGAACCTGTAACCAGTGGGTAATTGATACTCTGGTAGAAGGAGATGTAGTCGTAGCTGATATGTATGACAAGATCTACGAGGGAACTTTTGTAGGTGGAAATCTTTCCACAGCTATCAGAAACAGAACCAAGACCGGCGGAGCTGTTGTATGGGGCGGTATCCGTGATCTGGAGCAGATCGAAGGAATCGAAGGACTTCAGGTTTACTACCGTGGCGTAGATCCTACCCCGATTAAAGATTTTGTTATGACCAGCTTTAATTCTATGACTAAGATCGGCGGAGCTGTCTGCCTTCCTGGTGATGTTGTATTCGGATATGGAGGCGGTGTGATCTTTATCCCAAGCCATATGGTAAAGGAAGTAATTGAATTTGCAAGGAAAATGCATGTAAAAGATATTTTCGGTTTTGAAATGATCAAACTGGGTGTATACACAACTGCAGATATTGACATTGATGTATGGCCAACAGAGATGATGAACCGTCTGGTTGCTTTTATCAAAGAGGATGAAAGAGGCGAGCAGTACAGAAATCTTGATTGGAGCAAAGAGTTTGCAGCGGCAGAAGCAGAAGAGAAGTAACGCTTATGGAAGATATGTTAAAAATTGCGGCTGAAAATCCCATTATTCCGGTAGTAAAGCTGGAACGGGCAGAGGACGCCACAATGCTTGCACGGGCATTGTGTAAAGGCGGAATTTGCTGTATGGAAATCACTTTCCGCACAGCGGCCGCGAAAGATGCCATCAAAAAGGTGGCAGAAGAAGTTCCGGAAATGCTGGTAGGTGCAGGAACGGTAATCAATGCAGGTCAGGTGGAAGATGCTGTTGAGGCTGGGGCGAAATTTATTGTAAGCCCGGGGCTTTCAGAAGAGGTTGTAAAAAAATGTCAGGAGCTGGATGTGATCTGTCTTCCTGGCTGCGTGACAGCCAGTGAGATCATGAAAGCCAAATCCCTTGAAATCGGTGTAGTGAAATTTTTTCCTGCCCAGACAAGTGGAGGAATCAAGGCAATCAAAGCTCTTGCAGCACCTTTTGGAGATATGAAATTTATCCCTACAGGTGGAATCAATACAGAGAATATCTGTGCCTATCTGGAAAATTCTTTCATCGCAGCATGCGGTGGAAGCTGGATGGTAAAGGAAAGTGATATAAATGCAGGAAACTTTGAAGAAATTACCAAAAAGGCACAGGAGGCTTTGACACTGGTAAGGGGGTGTGGCAGATGAGTGAAATATTCACAATGGGAGAACCCATGGTAGTGTTCATCGCAGAAAAACCAGGCACCTTCAGTGAAGTGGAAAATTATTCCAGGGGACTTGCCGGTGCTGAGTTGAATTTTTCTATCGGAGTGACCAGACTGGGACATACTGCAAGCTATTTTACAAAACTTGGAAAAGACCCTTACGGGGCTTATATCCATGAATTTATCGAAAAGGAAAAGATTGACGGAGAAAAGGTCCTTTTTACAGAAGAATATCTTACCGGATCTTATTTGAAGACAAAAGTTCTGGAAGGAGATCCTGCTGTATATTATTTCCGGAAAAATTCTGCTGCTTCTCATATCTGTCCGGAAGACATTGAGGCGCAGGATCTGTCTGGAGTGAAGATGGTCCATATTACAGGAATCACATCGGCTTTGTCAGAAGACTGCCACAAATCCTGTATGACTCTTGCAAAAAGAGCGCATGAAATCGGGGCGATGGTAAGCTTTGACCCCAATATTAGGGAAAAACTCTGGAAGTCAAGGGAAGAGATGGTGCAGACCTTAAATGACATGGCATTTCACAGTGATGTGGTGCTTCCAGGTATTAAAGAAGGCAGAATTCTTGCCGGTACAGATGTGCCGGAGAAGATTGCAGACTTTTATCTGGAACATGGCTCTAAAACTGTAATTGTAAAGCTTGGGGAAAACGGCGCTTATTACAAGACAAAAGACGGCGCACAGGGCACAGTTCCTGGGTATAAGCCAGAAAAAATCGTTGATACAGTAGGGGCAGGAGATGCTTTTGCAGCAGGTGTGGTAACAGGCCTTCTGGAAAATCTGCCTCTTGACGAGGCTGTTGCCCGTGGAAATGCCATGGGAGCTATTATTATTTCCTCAAAGGGAGACAATGACAATCTTCCGGACCGGGAAACTCTGTTTGCATTTCAGGGAAAACGGAAAAGATAGAAAAGCATAAAAAATATAAAGCTGAGACAGCCGCTTCCGGGCATTTTTCAAACATGCCTGGGAACGGCTGTTTTTATTGCGTATCCTGTTCTTTTGTTTTATAATAGGGCAAAAGAACTTTTGAACCAGCTGTTTTGACAGAAGAAAAGACGAGGAGCGAATACTATGAAAATCGGATTTATCGGATGTGGAAATATGGGTTCTGCAATGATCGGCGGAATCCTGAAAAATGGTGTGTTTGAAAAAAATGAGATTATTGTTTCAAATCTTACAGAAGAGGGAAGCCGAAAAAGCAGGGAAAAGCTTGGGGTTGTCACCACTCTTGATAACTGTGAGATTGTGAAAAATGCAAATATTGTTATATTAGCTGTGAAACCTCAGTTTTACGAAGAAGTAATTAATGAGGTAAAAGATTACCTGACACCAGAGCATATGATCGTAGGCATTGCCCCTGGCAAAACACTTGCATGGCTGGAAGAAAAATGCGGCCTTCCTTTGAAAGTGGTACGTCTTATGCCGAATACACCAGCTCAGGTGGGCGAGGGGATGACTGGTGCTTGCGTCAACGAACGTGTTACCATGGAAGATCTGGATCAGATCCTTACCATCACAAACAGTTTCGGACGTACAGAAGTAGTTCCAGAGAGAATGATGGATGCAGTAGGTGCAGTCAGCGGATGCTCCCCAGCTTATGTGTTTATGTTTATTGAAGCAATGGCAGACGCAGCAGTAGCCCAGGGAATGCCAAGAAAGCAGGCGTATCAGTTTGCAGCACAGTCTGTGCTTGGAAGTGCCAAAATGGTTCTGGAGACCGGCATGCATCCTGGTGAACTGAAAGATATGGTATGCTCTCCGGCTGGAACAACTATCGAGGGCGTCCGCATTCTGGAACAAAATGGCTTCCGTAGTGCAGTGTTTGAAGCACTGCAGGGCGCTGCTGATAAGGGCAGAAAAATGTAAATGTTGTTATTAAAATGACTATAAAGTACGTTATGATCAATGATTTTGTTATTAATTTAATGAAGAAACTATAATGGCTTGGAATGTGAAAAACACTTTATAGTAGAAATATGTAGGATACAACGTGATAAATGTTAATTGAAAATGAATTAGGAGGTTTCACCATGAGTAAAAAAGTATACATTTTCCTCGCTGACGGTTTCGAAGACATCGAAGGTTTAACTGTAGTTGATCTTATGAGAAGAGCTGGGATCACCATCACAACGGTTTCTATTAAAAACACCAAACAGATCACCACATCCCACGGCATCACCATGCTAACCGATACCACCTTCCATGAGACAGACTTCTCTGACGCGGATATGCTGGTGCTTCCAGGCGGACAGCCAGGAACTACCCATCTTGGCGCATTTGGGCCGCTGACCGGTCTGGTTAAAAACTTTTATAATAATGGCGGTAAGATCGCTGCCATCTGCGCGGCTCCTACTGTCTTTGCAGAAATCGGACTTTTACATGGAAAGAAGGCAACTGCATACCCGGCTTGCATGGAGGGACTTGGAGACGCTTTGAAATCCGAAGAGAACGTTGTAATTGACGGAAATATCACCACCAGCCGGGGCCTTGGAACAGCAGTAGACTTTGCCCTTTCCCTGATCTCCCAGCTTCTTGGACAGGAAAAAGCAGACCAGATTGCAGAATCCGTAGTTTATAAGTAGGAAATATTATAAAAAACCCTAATTTTTTAGGAATAACAAGGAAAACCATAAAAAACACTGGCGTTTTTAATTTGGTTGTGCTATACTTCTACAATGACTGTAATAATAGGGGGAAACCCTGCGCATTTATAACCGCAGAAGGATCGCAGTGACAGGAACCTGTTTCGGACTTTCCGGTTATCATCTGCGGTATCATTATTAAGAAATGGACAATGTCAATGCATTGGACCTGACATTTTACCTGAGAATATTAAGGAGGAACACGAAAATGAGTTTACAGGTGGAGAAATTAGAGAAAAACATGGCGAAGCTTACCATCGAAGTTTCCGCTGAAGATTTAGACAAAGCAATGGAGAAAGCTTACCAGAAACAGAAAAGCAGAATCAGCCTTCCAGGATTCCGTAAAGGAAAAGCTCCGAGAAAGATGATCGAGAGCATGTATGGCAAGGGTGTATTCATGGAAGACGCTGTTAATTCTCTTGTACCACAGGAGTATACAAAAGCTCTTGGCGAGTGCGATCTTGAGATCGTTTCCCAGCCGGAGATCAATGTTACACAGATGGAGCCTGGTAAAGCTCTTATCTTCACAGCTGATGTAGCTGTGAAACCAGAGGTTACTCTTGGAGATTACAAGGGTGTAGAGGTTCCGAAGTCTGAGATCGCTGTAACAGACGAGGAAGTTG
>OLRJ01002866.1_pt1 | contig 12254 bp, 13 predicted proteins | sample 1672741 | NCBI WGS metagenome assembly OLRJ01 (sample SAMEA3136719, study PRJEB25190) | human gut metagenome | biome: human gut; feature: human-associated habitat; material: faeces | place: Austria | collected 2013
TGCTTGGCCGGGTGCGCCGTCGGCAGCCAGCCGTGCAGCGGATACAGACCCGCCTTCGCGCCGAAGCCAAGCAGCATCACACCGCCAATCGCCAGCACGAAGCCCTCGTGCCCCGCGACTTTCGCCATGTCCAGCGCACCGCCGGACGCGAAGGACAGCGACTGCGCGTACGGGGCAATCGCGAAAATGCCCAGCAGCACCAGCGACGCACCGACGACGGAGTAAATCAGGTACTTAATGCCTGCCGCGACTGCTTCCTTGCTGCCGGAGTGCATCACCAGCGGCATGGTCAGCAGCGTCATGGCTTCGTAGAACATGTAGAAGGTGACCAGACTCCCGGACATGCACAGCCCCATCAGCACGCCCAGCGTCAGCAGATACAGGCAGTAGAAGCGCTTTTCATGCCCCTCGTGCGCCATGTAGTCAAACGAGTAGAACCCCGCCGCCGCCCAGACGAACGCCATCAGCACACAGAAGCACATGCCGATGCCGTCCACATGCAGCGCAATCTCCACGTTGTCCGACAGCGTGAAGAGCGTCAGGTCGCGCCCAGACGTCAGAAACGCCGGAAGCAGCGACACGAGCGTCAAAATCAACCCGATTTGCACCGTCAGGCGGCGGATTTTCCCCTCCGCGAACGGCTTTGTCAGCAGAAGCAGCCCCGCCAGCATGGGCAGCAGCAGAGGAAGAAGCAACCATAGATTCATCATTCGTTTCCTCCCTTACCCAAATGTTGCCAGACCCGCGGTGATGGCGCTGACGAAGGTCTGCGCGAAAAGCCCCAGCGCCACATTGACGATGGAGAAAGCCACCAGAGAGGCGTTGAAGCAGAAGCCGCGCTGACCGCGGGCGACGGAATACACCGCCCCCGGCACGGGCTTGCGGTAGAGCGTAATCACTGTGCGCAGGAAGTACAGCGTGTTCAGCCACGTCGAAATTGCCAGCGTAATCAGCACCAGCATCGTCCGCGCACCGCCAACATCCATCGCGGCAAGGGCGAAATTCAGCTTCGATGCGAATCCGCCGAGGAACGGGAAGCCGACCATGCTCAGCGCGCCGATGGTGAAAGCCACGCCCGCAATCGGGCTGCGGAAGCCCGCACCGCGCAGGTCACGGAACTTCTTGGAGTTGTTGGAAGCGTCCGCTAAGCCGCCCGCGGCAAGGAAGAGCATACTCTTGCACACCGCGTGGCTGAAGATGTGGAACGTTGCCGCCATCATGCCTTCATCCGTACCCAGACCGATGCCCATGAAGACATAGCCAATCTGCGCGACGGAGGAGAACGCAATCATCCGGCGAATGTCGGTCTGACGAATGGCGGAAATGCTGCCCATCACCATGCCAACAAGCGCGAAAACGAACAGCACATTCTGAATCCCGGTGGAGACGATGACGTCCAGCCCAATTACGCGGTACATAATCTTCATCAGCAGGAAGATGTAGCCCTTGCTGACTAAGGAGGACAGTACCGCAGCGGACGTCGGGGTAGAATAGGCGTAGGCATCCGGCACCCATGTGTGGAACGGGAAGAGGGCGCTCTTGATGGACAGACCGATGGAAATCAGCGCGACGACAACCGTCAGCGGCACTTGATACTGCCCGGACTTCGCCAGCGCCGCAACCGCTTCCTTCATGTTGCTCATCAGCAGGTGACCCGTCAGGTCATACAGCAGGATGATGCCCAGCAGGAACAGACCTGAGCCGATCAGGTTCATGATCATGTAGCGCGTCGCGGCGACGAGCGTGCGCCCGCGCTTGCGGATGGCAATCAGCGCACACGCCGCCAGCGTCATGATTTCAAGGAAGACGTAGGCGGTGAAAATATCGTTCGTGTACACCTGCGCCATCAGCGCCGCCGTCAGCAGCAGCAGCACGACGTAGTACAGGCTGACCTTGTTCTGGTCGATGTGTTCGTCAATCTTTTTCAAGCCGCCGAGCAGGCTCAGCAGCATAATCAGGCTGAAGAACAGGGCAGTCACGGCCTCCAGCTGACCCGCACGGATTTCGTTGCCCCACGGCGCGGGAAAGTGACCCATCATGTAGGTGTAGCTCTCCGCGCCGGATGCGAAAATGGCGGAAATCACGCCGGAGAGCGACGTGACCACCAGCAGCGCGAACATCGTCCAATACCGCGCCCACCGAGGCTTGAGGACGCTGGTCACTGCCGCCGAACCCAGCGGCAGCAGGATGCACAGATAGGGGATGGAATGCCAGAGCGGCTGTGACATCAGGTTTCCTCCTCCTTCCGGCAGAGCGCGGTAATCTCGTCAATATCCAGCGTGTGATACTGCCGATAGAGCCGGACGGTCAGCGCGAGCATCAGCGCCGTCACCGACACGGAGACGACGATGCCCGTCAGCACCAGACCTGCCGGAATGGGGTTGATGTAGGCTTCCATGGACGTAATGCCGTCCACCACAATCGGCGCTTTCCGCCCCGCAATGTAGCCCTTGACAGCCAGAAAGAGGTAAATGGCGCTGTCCATCATCGAGAAACCGATAATTTTCTTAATCATGTTCTTGTGCAGCAGCAGCGTTGTGAAGCCGATGCCGAAGAGAATCATGGCGGCCATTTCTTCGTAGTTTGTAAAATTCATGGCTTACATGTCCCCCTTTCTGAAAAGCGTATAGAAGGCGTACATCGTGCAGCAGACGACCAGTCCGACGGCGATGTTCAGGTACGGAATCAGCCCTGCGGAGAAAATCATGCCGGGCGTACCCGTTGTGATGATGGACGGCAGATGGTTCGCGCCGGTGAAGAAGCTGTACGCCTTGCTCAGCGCATAGAACGACAGCGCGACGCAGGACACAATCTTGAACGTCGTGAAAGTGAAGAAACGCTCCGTGCGCTTGAAGCCGAACGCGTTCAGGTACAGAATCAGGCCTGCGCCCATAATCGCGCCTCCGGAGAAGCCGCCGCCGGGGGAAATATGTCCGTTCAAAATGACGTACACGCCGAACATGAGAATCAGCGGCACAAGAAAATTCGCTGCGTGCTGCAGGATGGCGTCGTTCTTCGGCTCATACATGCGGTCGTCGGCTTCGGCTTCCAGCTGTTCGGTGGAGGGTTTGCCGTTCTTGCTGCCGGATACGCGCAGCAGAATCAGCACCGAGCAGGCGGCAATGAACAGCACGTTCGATTCGCCCAAGGTGTCAAATGCGCGGTAGTCCAGAATCATGCCCGCAACGATGTTGACCGCGCCGGTTTCCTCCATGCCCTTCTCGATATAGCGCTGGCTGACTTCGTTGTTGACCGGGTTGTCGGGATTGCCGAACGGCGGCAGGTAGCTGGCCGTCTGCAGCAGCACCCAGATGATGGAGAAGCACACAACCACCGCCAGCAGACGGTACAGCCACGTCAGCAGCTTCTTGCCGCGCGTGTGCGCCCATTGATGGTAGCGCTCGTACAGCGTCTCGTCCTTGTCCAAGCTCTCCTGACGGTGCTGCTCGAATTTCGTTTCGCGGGTGAGGGCGTCCTGCGAGTCGGGCAGCAGGTGCTCTTCACTGCCTTCGTCCAGCTCGTGCGCCATGGCATCATCGAGCAGACCAGAACCGCCGTCCAGCCACTTCAGCAGCCGCGGAAACCAGCTTTTTTCATAATTATTCCTGATCTTCGCCATGCCGCGTCACCCCTTCCTGAACGTTGTTTGTGGTCTTGTCCGTGCCCTTTTGGATGTCGATGGCGTGGATTTTCTTCAGCGTCACGAACAGCAGCAGGCTTGTGATGCCTGCGCCGACAGCCGCTTCGGTAATTGCAAGGTCGGGCGATTCCAGCAGAATCCAGATAACGCTCATCGCCAGCGACTGCCCCATGAAGATGACCAGCGCCGTCAGCAGATTCTTCGTCAGCGAGACGGAGACAGCGCAGCTGATGATGAATACCAGCAGCAGAATGTGCAGCACCTGCATGGTCAGTCGCCCTCCTTTTCGTGCTGAACCGCCGTTTCGTCCATGACGGTCATGTCCTTTTCCAACTCGTCGTTGATGGTCACTTCCAGCCGCCCAATCAGGTGCGACGCGACGGGGCTGGTAATCCACAAAAACAGAATTACGACGACCATTTTTGCCGTCGCCACGGAAAAACCGGTCGCGACGGACAAGCCGGAGAGCATCAGGAAAATGCTGACCGTGTCCATCAGCGAAGCGGCGTGAATGCGCGTGAGGGCATAGCGGAAGCGGTACAGCCCCAAGACGCTGGAAATCATGCAGAATACACCGGCAAGCGTCAGCAGGACGGCAATCACAAAACGGAAAATCTGCCAGAAGTCATTCATGCGCTTCACCCTCTTTCGCCTGATTTTCTGCCGCTTCCCGGCGGCGGCGCTTTTCGCGGTAGACGCCCATGTAAATCTTCGTCAGCAGCACAACCGCGAGGAAGGACAGCATCGTGTAAATCATCGCGATGTCCACCAGATACCCCTCGTTCATCAGGAATGCCAGCACGCAGATGGTGATAACAATCAGCGTACCCATCATGTTGATGGAAATGACGCGGTCGGCAATGCGCGGCCCGCGGATGGCGCGAATCAGGCAGAACAGCAGCAGTACGCCGATGACAATCAGCGTCCCATTGTAGAGAAATGCGTAGGCATCCGTCATGCTTTTTTCGCTCCCTTCTTGGATTTCTTGGCTTTCGGCGTTCCTTCCACCGCCATCACGCGGCGTTCCATCTCAAACCCCTCTTTGCCCACGTCAAAGGACGTGTCAAGGCAGTGGATGAGGAACAAATCGTCGTGCATGTCCACGGTAATCGTGCCGGGGGTCATGGTGATGGAGTTTGCCAGCACCACTTTGCCGGGCAGTGTCCGCACATGGGTGTGGAATGAGGTGATTTCCGGCTCAACAACGAGCTTCGGCGACCAGACGAGCTTGATCGTCGCCCACGCCGAGAGGAAAACCTCCTTCACCAGATACAGAAAGTACCCGATGATGCGCGGCAGACGGCGCACAATCGCCCATTCCTTCTTTGGCGAGTAACCCATGAATTTGACGATGAACGCGTACAGCGCCGCCGAGACAACCAGCCCAATCAGCGCAATTTCCAGCGTCCAGCTGCCGTTGAGCAGCACCCAGAAACCAAAAAGCAGAAAAAACATCCCGTAACCTCCTTGTACCGCACGCGGGAGACGCGGTAAAAAATCAGTCCGCCGTCTATTCTATATCTTCCTATTAAATATGTCAACAGGGAAAACGATAAAATTCGCGGGAAAAATCAACACGCTGACTTTTTATGCTGGGCGGTGTTTTTTTTCTGTCAGGCAGACCGACTTCGGAATGGAAAGCCCGCACGGGTGTACTTGTCATATGATGGCGGATGTGCTATAATGTCGATATTCGGCACAAACGCCGGAGGAAGAAAGGAAGAAACACGATGAAAAAACTGACAGCATTGCTGGTGCTGATGCTGACGATGGTGCTGTCCATTCTGCCGGCGCAGGCGGAGGTGGAGCGCTCGAAGCTGCTGGATGCTGCCTTTTCCATGCTGGAAGAGGGGAACGACTTTGTGCACCGCTACAATGAAATGACCGGCGCTGAGGTGACAGCGACGTTTGTGGACGGCTGCCCGTATTTCTTCGGCGGCAAGGCAGATGACGAAACGACATTGACGCGCCTGTTCTCCCGCGCGCCGCTGTACAGCAAGCGCGAAATCTGGGAGCAGACCCGCTTCTATGACAAGGGTTCGTACTATCTCTATGGGCTGGACTGTTCCGGCTTCACACAGTGGGTGTACGCCGAGGCGGGGCTGCCGAAGCATGACAGCCTGTCCAACATGATTCTGCAGTATGGCAAGTACGGCAAGAACCATGTGTACAGCCACCGCAAGGGCAAGGGAATGCCGTCGTATGACAAACTGGCGGAGAACCTGCAGGTGGGCGATCTGCTGGTGGCGAAGAAGCGCGCGCGCCATATCATGATGTTCATCGGCACGCTGCGCGATTTTGGCTACACAGAGGAGGAACTGCCGGAGCTTGCGCCGTATCTGGATTACGCGCTGGTGATTCATTGCGGGCCGAATTTCGCTTATACAGACCGCATTCAGGCGTTCCTTGATGCCCATCAGGATGATTCCTACTACAAGGGGGTCAAGACGACCGACGGCGGCGTGGCGATTTCCATCATCGGCGTGCCGTTTGCGGATGCGCCCAATCGTGGCTCGTACGGGGTCAACGACTTTGCGTGGTTCGATATGCCCGACGGCTATAAGCTGACGATTTGGGATCTGCCGAGCGCGACATCCTTCTGCTGGTTCCGCATGAATCCCTGAAAATGCCACTGCTGGTTGCAAGAATACGCAAAAAGAACATTTCTCGCTTGCAATTCCGCCGCCTTTGCGATAGAATAAACTGATATCCTTTTCACAAGAGGGAGGAAGGCACAATATGTTTCCCATTGTCAAAAAGTGTGTGCTGAATGAAACGGTCACGCTCATGGAAATCGAAGCGCCGCTGGTGGCGCGCAAGGCGCTGCCGGGCCAGTTCATCATCTTCCGCATTGATGAGGAAGGCGAACGCATCCCGCTGACCATTGCCGGTTACGACCGCGAGAAGGGCACTGTCACCATCATCTTCCAGAAAGTCGGCTACACGACCATGAAGCTCGATACGCTGAACGAGGGCGACGCGCTGCTGGATTTCGTTGGCCCGCTGGGTGAGCCGAGCCATACCGAGGGCGTCAAGCGCGCGGCGGTCATCGGCGGCGGTCTGGGCGTGGCGATTGCCTATCCGCAGGCAAAGGCGCTGCACGAGGCGGGCTGCGAGGTGGACTTGATTGTCGGCTTCCGCAACGAACACCTCATCATCCTGAAGGATGAACTGGCGGCGGCGTGCACCGACCTGACCATCATGACCGACGACGGTTCAAACGGCAACAAGGGCTTTGTGACGCAGGCGCTTCAGGCGAAGCTTGATGCAGGCAAGGCGTACGACGAAGTGATTGCCATCGGCCCGCTGCCGATGATGAAGGCCGTATGCGACCTGACCAAGCCCAAGGACATCAAGACCATCGTGTCCATGAACCCGATTATGATTGATGGCACGGGCATGTGCGGCGGCTGCCGCGTGACGGTTGGCGGCGTGACGAAATTCGCGTGCGTGGACGGACCGGACTTTGATGGGCATCAGGTGGACTGGGCGGAAGCGATTTCCCGCAGCCGCATGTTCCGCCCGGAAGAGCAGCGGGCAATGGAAAAGCTCCACAAGTGCCGCCTGACGGGAGGTGTTCGATAATGCCGAACATGAGTCTTCAGAAGCATCCGATGCCGGAGCAGCAGCCGGACATTCGCGCGACGAATTTCAAGGAAGTCGCGCTGGGCTATACCCGCGAAATCGCCATGGAGGAAGCTGACCGCTGCCTGCATTGCAAGAATGCGCCCTGCGTCAAGGGCTGCCCGGTGAATGTGCCGATTCCGGACTTCATCGCGCATATCAAGAAGGGCGAGTTCCAAGAAGCGTATGAGACGATTCGCTTGCAGAACGGCCTTCCGGCGATCTGCGGCCGCGTCTGCCCGCAGGAAACGCAGTGCGAAAGCAAGTGCGTCCGCGGTATCAAGGGCGAACCGGTCGGCATCGGCCGTCTGGAACGCTTTGCGGCGGATTATGCCATGACCGAGGGCACGGTGTCCGCGGAAACAGCAGCGCCGACGGGCAAGAAAGCGGCAGTCGTCGGTTCTGGCCCTGCTGGTCTGACCTGTGCGGCGGATTTGGCGCGCGCAGGCTGGGACGTGACCGTCTACGAAGCGCTCCATACCCCCGGCGGCGTGCTGATGTACGGCATCCCGGAGTTCCGTCTGCCGAAAGCGCTCGTGCAGAAGGAAATTGACAATATCCGCAAGCTGGGCGTGAAAATCGTCACGAATGCGGTTGTCGGCCGTGCCATGACGGTGGAAGAACTGCTCGAAGAGGGCAACGACGCGGTGTTCGTCGGATCGGGCGCGGGTCTGCCGAACTTCCAGAAGATTCCCGGCGAAAGCCTCTGCGGCGTGTATTCCGCCAATGAATTCCTGACCCGCATCAACCTCATGCGCGCCTACACCTTCCCGGAGCATGATACGCCCGTGAAGGTTGGTCAGCGCGTGGCAGTCATTGGCGGCGGCAACGTCGCGATGGACGCGGCTCGCTGTGCGCGCCGTCTGGGGGCAGATGTGTCGATCGTCTACCGCCGCAGCGAGGTGGAAATGCCCGCCCGCAAAGAGGAAGTTCACCACGCCAAGGAGGAAGGCATCCACTTCCGGATGCTGACGAACCCCAAGGCGATTCTGGGCGATGAAAACGGCTTTGTCCGCGCCATGACGTGCGTGGAAATGGAACTGGGCGAGCCGGACGAGCGCGGACGCCGCCGTCCCGTGCCGAAGCCCGGCAGCGAGTTCGACCTGCCCGTGGAGACGGTCGTTGTCGCTATCGGCAACAGCCCGAATCCGCTGATTAAGAAAACCACGCCTGACCTGCCGACCGAAACGTGGGGCGGCATCACGACGGACGAACACGGCCGCACGGGCAAGAAGCATGTCTATGCGGGCGGCGACGCCGTGACGGGCGCTGCAACGGTCATTCTGGCAATGGGCGCTGGCAAAAAGGCGGCGCAGGCCATTCTGGAAGACGCCGCGAAGGAAGAATAAACCAATCAAGACGCCTGACCGTGCTTGCGGCGGGCGTCTTTTTTTGAGCTCGACAAATCAAAAAAATAGGTGTATAATGGAAGTAGCAAGAGATAGGAGGGGACACCCGTGAGCAAAGGCAAGCGACTGGTATTGGCATTGGTGCTGCTGGTGACGTTTTGCACCGTGGCGATTGCGGCATCCCCGAAGGTGGACAGCATCCTGCAGGAACACGATGTGCTTGTGCCGTTCTTCCTGCCGCGCACGCTTTTCACCATCACGCCGCAGGGCGACGACGTAACATGGTCAATCAGCCGAAAGAACGGCGACGAATGGGAGAACGCGACCGTTTCGTGGGATCAGCCCACACCGCTGCAGGGCGAAATCGGCGCGGACGACGGTCAGCAGCGCATCTGGTGGAATTTCAAGAATTACGGCGACAACACCGGACATGACGGCGGCGTGACGCATCGGCTGGACGTCAAGGTCAACGGCGAAACGGTCACGCAGGTGGATTTCGATGTGACCTATGTGCCGGAGCTGGGGCTGGACTACATTTCCCTGCGCGACTGGAAGACGGAAGAGGACTTGAAGGCAGCGCGGTACGCGTGGTACAACAAGGTGGAGGTTTGCTCGTTCGGCCCGCAGTTCAAGGAGGCTTGCGACGAACTGACGGACGAATGGTACCGCTTCTCTGTCGTTGATTTGAGCCAGCAGGGCACGCAGGTGTTCGACATGATTGCGAACGACACCTGGCATCTTGGCTATGTGACCGTGACGGTGGACGGCGATTGGGCGCAGGTGGATTATTTCTGCTCCGAAGACCTTGACCCGGACAGCCAGTGGGATCAGGTGCACGTCTACCGCGAGTTCTTCACCTTCTTCCGCAGCACGGAGGAGGTGCACCGCCTGACGCCGCGGCGCATTGAATCGCCGTTCACCTTCGGCAAGCCGTTCCGCATTTCGGATTATTTCGGCGATGACCGTGTGGTACTGCTCTATGTCAACAACCTGATGTCTTTCAGTACGGCAAACCCGTATGTGACGCGTTTCGGGATGAATAAACCGGAAAATCAGGATACGCTCAACGCCATGAAAGCGCTGATGAATCATGCGCTGTAAGAAGGGACGGTACGCGCCGCCCCTTTTTCTGCGGCATGATGGCGCATTTGTCCCCGCGAACCCTTGAAATTTGCGCGGGGATGCTGTATACTATCAAAGGGGCTTATGCGCCCGAAAGGAGACCGGCAAATGAAACTGATTATTGCAATCGTGCAGGATGAAGATGCCTCCCGGCTGGTGAATCAGCTGATGAAAGCCGGAATCGGCGTGACGAAGCTGGCGACGACCGGCGGTTTTCTGCGTGCGGGAAACACGACGCTGCTCATCGGCGTGGATGACGCGAAACTGCAGGGAACGCTGGATATTATCGAGAAAGTCTGCAAGTCGCGGAAGCAGATGGCGGCATCCCCGACACCGATGGGCGGCGCGAGCAATGTCTACACGTCTTTCCCGATGGAAGTGACGGTTGGCGGTGCGACAGTGTTCGTCCTGACAGTCGATCAGTTTATGAAACTTTGAGGGAGATCGTCAAATGGCGGCACAGACAGGGAATACAGCGCCCGTTCTGAGCGATTTTGAGGGACAGGGCGCTGTTTATGATGGCTTGATGCGCACGCTGCACGACGGCACGTTCGTTCACGCGTACCTCATTACCGGGCTGGAAGGCATGGGCAAGCGGACGCTGGCGCGGCTGCTGGCGCAGTATTGGCTCTGTCAGGCGCCGGAGGGAGAGAAACGTCCCTGTGGTGTGTGCCGGGCGTGCCAGCAGGTGCGGGATGGGACACACGCGGACTTGGTCATCATTGCGCCCGGCAAACCGATTAGCCCGGACGTGCGCCCTGACATGAAGTCCATCCCGGTGGATGAAATCCGTGCGCTGATTGCGATTACGGGTCGCCACACATTCGAGGGCGGACGGCGTGTTGTGCTGATTGAACAGGCAGACAAGATGAATCCACCCGCGCAGAACGCCCTGCTCAAAACGCTGGAAGAGCCTGTGCCGGGCACGATTTTTCTGCTGATGACGGAATCGCCGTCGCTACTGCTGCCGACGATTGTCAGCCGCTGCCGCGAACTGAAGCTGCATCCGTGGGATGACCGAACGGTGCTGTCCGTATTGGAAAAGCACGGCGTGACGGGTCAGCGCGCGCAGGAGGCACTGCATGTCAGCGGCGGATCAATCGGCAAAGCGCTGGCGGTCGCGGGCGACGAACAGTATTGGCAGCGGCGGAGCGAGGTTATGCGCGATTTCTTCGCCTTGGAGCGGCGGAGCGATATTCTGCGCATATCCAGCACATGGAAAGACCGCAAGGACGACGCGGAAGAGCTGCTCGACGATGTGGAGGACATGCTGCGGACGCTGCTGCTGTGCCATTTGGGGCAGCGGAGCGAAAGCGCCGTGATGCCTTATCCGGCGGCGTGGCAGCGGTTCAGCCGCGAGGGAGAATTATCCGCCATGATGCGTCTGCTGGATGCCGTTGCACAGGCGCGGCAGATGCGGGCGAATCAGGTGACATGGCAGGCAGTGGTCGAACGGCTGCTGCTGAGCCTGATGGAGGAAAAAAGCAAATGGTCAACGTAATTGGCGTTCGATTTGAGAACGCGGGGAAGCTGTATTTTTTCACGCCCGGTGCGCTCTGGCCCACGCCGGGTGATTTTGTGATTGTTGAGACGACGCGAGGCATTGAGTTCGGCGAGGTCGTCACAGAAGTGCGCGAAATTGACGACACGAAGCTGACGACGCCGCTCAAGCAGGTTGTCCGCATCGCGACGGAAGAGGACATCCTCCACGACAAGGAGAATAAGGCGGCGGAGAAGGAAGCCTTCACCATCTGCCAGAAAAAGATTGCCGACCACAAGCTGGATATGAAGCTGGTCAGCGTCGAATATACGTTTGACAACAAGACGATTCTGTTCTACTTTACGGCGAACGGACGTGTGGACTTCCGCAGCCTGGTCAAGGACTTGGCGGGTGTGTTCAAGACGCGCATTGAGCTGCGGCAGATTGGCGTCCGCGATGAGACAAAGATCCGCGGAGGCATTGGCATTTGCGGAAGACCGCTGTGCTGTCATACTTATCTGACAGAATTTGCACCGGTATCGATCAAGATGGCAAAGGAGCAGAATCTGTCATTGAATCCGACTAAGATTTCAGGTGTGTGTGGACGATTGATGTGCTGTCTGACCAATGAGGAAGAGACATACGAAGAGCTGAACAGTCATTTACCATCTATCGGTGACTATGTGACCACACCGGAGAAGCTGAAGGGAGAAGTACAGTCGGTAAATGTGCTGCGTCAGACGGTTAAGGTTATTGTATCACTGGATAATGACGAAAAGGAAGTTCGTGATTATAAAGTGGATGAACTTCGATTCAAACCGCGCCGCAGAAAGAATAATCGTGTTTCTAAGGAAGAAATGAAGGAACTCAGAGGTCTGGAAGAGAAGAACGGAGCATCCAAATTAAACGATGAGTAGAGAATACGATAAGAATGAGCTGATCCATCCGGGCGAACGTCTGGATGATCTGCAGACGGGCGGATATTATCTGATCCAGGATCCGTCCAGATTCTGTTTTGGTATTGATGCAGTGTTGCTGT
>OLRJ01002870.1_pt1 | contig 12243 bp, 7 predicted proteins | sample 1672741 | NCBI WGS metagenome assembly OLRJ01 (sample SAMEA3136719, study PRJEB25190) | human gut metagenome | biome: human gut; feature: human-associated habitat; material: faeces | place: Austria | collected 2013
AGAACTACACCCCCGCACCGCCGACGCTGCGGGACGGCGCTATCGTCACAACCAAGCAGGATACCGAGGAGCATGGCTACGGCATAAAAAGCATCAAAAACATTGCTGAGCTGTACGGCGGCACGGCAGACTGCTTTGTGGAGGACTCGATTTTTTACCTGGTGGTCACCTTCCCCTGCGGGAAAAGCCAAAAAGAAACTGCATAACCCAAAAGCGACTGCCGAAAGGCGGTCGCTTTGCTTTTTTGTCATTTGTGCCGTGTTTTTTGACGTTTACGCCAACTCCATTGACCCGGTCAACGCTTCTCTTTATGATAGCTTTGTGAAAAAGATACGAAAAGCTTCTGCAAAAGGGAAGTGCACAGCCCTTGGCAGCAAGCGCATCGGATCATTCATCTGTGACAGTTTAGGAAGGAGAAAAACCTATGGCACAAAAGGAAACCTCAAGCAAGTCCCGCCGTTGGCTGGGCTTGTCCGGCGCGGCTGTGCTGGTGGCCAACCTTGTCCTGACCGGAACGACTATTGCGTTCCAGCAGGAAGGCGAAGTCAACCATGCACTCGGCATCGAAGGCGCTGGCGCATCTTACGGCGGCACGGAGTTCTCTGCTGACGGCAGCCTGTCTGATGCAAGCTACGAAAAGTACATCGAAGCCGCTTATCAGTTCTGTGAGCAGGAAGAAGAAGAGGGCAGCGTGCTGCTCTACAACCGCAACAATGCCCTGCCGCTTTCCGAGTCTGAGCGCAACGTCACGGTCTTTGGCCGCGGCAGCATCGACCCGGTGTTCCGCAGCACGGCAGGCGGTTCCTCCACAAACCCGGATTACCAGAAAACCCCCGTTGACGCCCTGCAGGATGCCGGCTTCAACGTGAACCAAACCGTGCTGGACGCCTACGCTTCCGCCGCCGCGCCGAAAGAAAGAAGTGTTTCCAGCGTGGGAGAATATGACCCGGCGCTGTTCACCGGCAGCGTCACCGACTCGTTTGCGTCCTATGGCGATGTCGCGTTTGTTACGCTCTCTCGCTTTGCCACCGAGGGCAACGACCTTGCGATGGTCAACGACGAGGGCAAGCGTATGCTGGAGCTGGACGACAACGAGAAGGCAATCTTCCAGCAGATCAAGGACTCCGGCAAATTCAAGAAAACCGTCGTCCTGCTGAACTCCGTCTTTGCGATGGAGATGGACTGGCTGGACGAGTATAATGTTGACGCTGTGCTGTGGGTCGGCAACCCCGGCTTCTACGGTATGCCCGGCGCCATCCGCGTTGTGACCGGTGAGGTCAACCCCTCCGGTCACACCACCGCCACCTTTGCCGCCAACTCCCTGTCCGCGCCCAGTGCCGAGAACTTCGGTCTGCACGCCTACAACTACGGCAGCAAAACGCCCCGCGCGGCAGGCGACAGCTTTGTCAGCTATAACGAGGGCATCTACGTCGGCTACCGCTACTACGAGACCCGCTACGAGGACACCATCCTCGGTCAGGGCAACGCCGATTCCACGGTTGGCACCAAAGCCTCGACCGACGGCTGGAACTACGCCGAGGAGGTCTGCTTCCCCTTCGGCTACGGTCTGTCCTACACGAACTATGAGTACAACCTTGACAAACTGGACTACAACAGCGACACCGACACCTTTACGGCGACCGTCACGGTGAGCAACACCGGCGACATGGACGGAAAGGCTACGGTGGAGCTGTACGGACAGTCCCCCTACACCGACTACGACAAGCAGAACAACGTCGAAAAGTCCTCGATCCAGCTGCTGGGCTATGACAAAATCGACGTGGCCGCAGGTGCATCCGAGACTGTCACGGTCGATGTGCCCGGCTACTTCCTCGCGTCCTATGACGCCAACGGCGCGAAGGGCTACATCCTCGATGCGGGCGATTACTACTTCGCCGTCGGCAACGGCGCACACGAGGCACTGAACAATGTGCTGGCCGCCAAGTGCGGTGACGCCGTTGCGGGCAAGCTGATCGATCAGGACGGCAATGTCGTCACCGGCAACACCGCCGCCGTGGCCACCTGGACCGCCCCCAACACCGAGGTCGACACCGAAAAGTACCGCAACTCCCGCTATAACAGCGATGTGGAAGTCACGAATACCTTCGACGACGCCGATGTGAACTACTGGGCGAACGACGACGAAAAAATCACCTACCTGTCCCGCAGCGCGTGGGATACGACCTACCCCACCACGCTGGAGACCCTGACGGTCAACGATAAGCTGTACAACGGTCTGAATATGCAGACCTACGTCAAGGCGGCCGACGCCAAGAGCGTTTCCGACTTCAACCTCGGCGTGGAGCTGGATGAGAAGATCAACTTCAGCGATATGATCGGCGTTGCCTTCGACGACCCGAAGTGGAATGACTTCCTTTCTCAGCTGACGCTGAGTGATCTGCTCGTCAACATGGGCGACTCCAAGGGCATCAAGGCTGTCAAGGCTGTCAACAAGCCCGGCTGCACCATCGTCGATGGTCCCGAGGGCATGAACGGTCAGTTTAAGTACGGCGACCGCCGCAACTGCACCGGCTGGGCTACGCTGCCCATCGTCGGCGCAACCTGGAACCACGATGTGCAGACCCGCTTTGGCGAGATGTACGGCGAGGATGCGCTGTATGCGTCCATCCCCATCGCCTACGCGCCCGGCGCGGACACCCTGCGTTCTCCCTACTCCGGTCGTACCTCGGAGTATTTCTCCGAGGACGGCGTTCTCAGCTACTATGCTGCCAAGGCCGTTTCCCGCGGTATGCGCAACAAGGGTCTGATTGGCACGGTCAAGCACTTCTTCCTGAACGAGCAGGAAGCCGGTCGTCAGGGCATCTCCACCTTTGCGAACGAGCAGTCCATCCGCGAGATCTATATGCGCGCCTTTGAGGGTTCTCTGGCTGAGGGCGATTCTCTCGGCGTTATGACCGCTTACAACCGTATCGGCGTTATGTACGCTGCCGCCAACCAGGGCATCCAGCACATCCTGCGCGACGAGTGGAACTACGGCGGCTACATCATCGACGATGCGCTGACCGCGTCCGAGTATTCCTCCGCCCCCGAAATGCTGATGGCGGGCAACAACATCTTCTGCCTGGATACCGCCCGCCCGAACGAAATCGAGAAGCTGATCACCAGCACCGATGACGGCGACCTGCTGCAGAAGGTCATTGACTCCAACCATTATCTGTACTACATCATGCTGCAGTCCTCTATGGGCGGCTCCGGCGCGGAGGACATTGTCGTTTCCGACGCAGCCCCGTGGTGGCAGACGACCCTGCGCGCTCTCGATGCTGTGTTCTGCGCACTGGCCGTTGCCGCTGTCGTGATGTATGTGCTGCATACTTACACGGACGTTTTCTCCGAGGAAAAGCGGAAGAATCGTGCCGCCAAAAAGAATTGATGGAGGTGGAACCCGATGAATAAAGGCTTGAAAAATAAAGGGCTGGGCAGCTGGTTCTGCCTTGCCGCAGCGCTGGTCGCGCTGATTACCGGCATTGTATTCCTGTCCACACAGGCCGCGGCCGCCCCTCTGGGTCACTCCGGCACGATGCCCGGCGTGGTGCTGCTGGTCGGCGCTGCCGCTTCGCTCGTTTTCTTCTTCGTTTCCGTTCCGTTCAGCGCGCTGATTCAGGCGGTCATTTATAACATTGCCCTGTATCTTGTCGTTGTGCAGTTGTATTTCGTCTTTGCCGACGTTATCAACCATGTTACCTTTGCAGGCGGCAACGCCGGTCTGTGCGTGTTTTATATGGTCGGCACCTTCGTTGCCTGCCTGCTCAGCGTGATCGCCTGCTTCTGCAAGCAGACAAAAACCGGCGAGGCAAAGGCCACCGGAAAACAGTTTGCTGCCGCCGGTGCGGTGGTCGTGGTCGCTGCGGTCTGCGTGGGCGGTTTTTCCCTGCAGAGCAGCAGCCTGCCCTCGAACGGCGATGCGGAGGTTGCCCCCGATGCGGCGCAGACCTCTGCCGAGGGCCCCGTTATGAACTACAACGACAACGAGTATGTCTCCAAGACGCTGGATGACCTTATTGCCATCCCGCAGGAAACCTGGGAAGCCAAGGAGCCGAACGGAGAAGTTGCCTACTTCTTCGAGGGTCAGTACACCGAGGGCTTCAGCACCGTCGTGGATCCGGCCTGTCTGGATATGTACTGCTACACCGACGGTTCGATGTGGGGTTCCTTCAGCGGTCCCAGCACCTCCGTAGGCGGCGACTCTATCTCCCATGTTTACGGCTACTGGTACAACTACGATGAAAACGGCGAGAAGAACTTCGTCATTCATCTGCTGGGCAATCAGGACGCCGACGGCACCGTGCGCCCCACCGATGTGGAGGGCGGCGCAGATGCGGATATCTTCATCTTTGACACCGACCACGGCGCATACAGCATGGAAGCCAGCCTGAGCTATGGCGTTATGGGCGGTATGTTCACCCGCAACATCAACATCTACGGTCAGCCCTATGCCCCTGCCAAGAGCCTGACGATCGATGCCTCCAACCTGCGCACCTTCTACACGGGCGACATCTTCAACCCGGGCGAGCTGGTTGTGACGGCTACCCGCGCCAACGGTGCGGAGGAATCCATCTGGGGCGGTCGCTTGACCTTCACCGGTTACGACAGCGACACCGTAGGCACCAAGACCGTGACGGCCTCCTTCCTGGGTGCAACCGCTACGTTTGAAGTGCAGGTCGAGGATCTGGTCACCGAGCAGTACACGGGCAGCTATGAGCTGGTGCAGGGCGAAACGCCCACCGCAACGGATGCCGTGCTGCTGGTGGATTACTCCCACAAGGTCTGCACGCTGACTGCCGCCGACGGCTCTGCCTCCATCACCGGCACGCTGGTGGATGCGCAGGACGATGCCCTTACCATGACCCTGAACGGCAGCGATGCCCTGACGGTGCCCATCACCGAGGGGGAGGACGGCAGCAAGCAGCTGACCATCCCCGCCCACGACGAAATCGTTTCCGGCTGGGGCTCCAGCACCACCTACTCCATCAACGAGGCTGTGGTCACGCTGGCGGCAGAGTAAGCGTCCATTGTCCCTGATAAAACATAACGGTACTTGCTGAATAAAAGCCGCGTCTGATGTCTGCTTGCAGGCGTTGGATGCGGCTTTTCTTATGAGAAGGGAAAACCATATGCAAAATACAGAACTTTTGCTGAAAGAACTGACCTTGGAAGAAAAATGCGCGCTGCTTTCCGGCGCGGAAACCTTCAAAACGCGGGGTATGCCCAAACACGGCATCCCGCAGATCTGGCTGTCGGACGGTCCCCATGGCTTGCGCAAGCAGGCGGGCGAGAGCGACCACTTGGGGCTGAACCCCAGTGTTCCCGCCACCTGCTTCCCCACGGCGTCGGCTGTTGCAAACAGCTGGGATGCCGCGCTGGGCGAGGAAATCGGTGCCGCTTTGGGCGAGGAAGCTGCTGCGCAGGAAGTGTCCGTGCTGTTGGGACCGGGGCTTAACATGAAGCGCAACCCGCTGTGCGGGCGCAGCTTTGAATATTTCTCCGAGGACCCATATCTCGCGGGCAAGCTGGCGGCGGGATATATTCGCGGCATCCAGTCCAAGGGCGTAGCCGCCTGCCCGAAGCACTTTGCCGTCAACAGCCAAGAAACGCGGCGTATGGCTTCGGATTCCATCGTAGACGAGCGCACCCTGCGGGAAATCTACCTGACCGGGTTTGAAATCGCCGTCAAAGAGGGGCATCCCCGCAGCATTATGTCGTCGTATAATCTTGTGAACGGTACATATGCCAACGAGAATAAGCACCTGCTCATGGAGATTTTGCGCGGTGAGTGGGGCTTTGATGGCGCGGTCATCACCGACTGGGGCGGAAGCAACGACCACGCGCTGGGTGTGAAAAACGGCTCCACACTGGAAATGCCCGCGCCCGGCGGGGACAGTGTGCGCGAACTGTTGGCGGCGGTGGAAAGCGGGAAAATCTCTGAATCCGACATCGACGCCCGCTTGTCAGAGTTGCTGCCGCTGGTGTTTGATACCAAGGCTGCGCTGGACGCTGCCCCGCGCGAGTTTGATGCGGCAGCCCATCATGCGCTTGCCCGCCGCGCCGCCGAGGAAAGCCTTGTGCTGCTGAAAAACGAGTGCGCTTTGCTGCCGTTAGCGGCGGGTACCAAGGTGGCTGTCATCGGCGACTTTGCCAAAAATCCGCGCTATCAGGGCGCAGGCTCCAGCATGGTGAACTCGACACAGGTGGATGTGCTGCTGGATAAGCTGATCGACTCCGAGTTGAACGTCATCGGGTATCAGCAGGGCTTTGACCGCCACGGTAAGCCGGATGCAGCTTTGCAGAAATCTGCCTGCGAACTGGCAGCACAGGCAAATGCAGTTATTTTGTGCATGGGTCTGGATGAAATCGCCGAGAGTGAGGGTCTTGACCGCAGCAATCTGCGCCTTGCGCAAAATCAGGTGGATCTGCTGCAGGCTGTGGCGGCCGTCAACCCGAAAATTGTCGTGGTATTGTACAGCGGCAGCGTAGTCGAAACGCCGTGGCTGGACAACTGCCAAGCCCTGTTGTACGCCGCTTTAGGCGGTCAGGCGGGGGCGGGCGCCGTTGCGGATGCACTGATTGGCAAGGTCAACCCCTGCGGCAAGCTGGCGGAAACATGGCCGTTGGCCTACGCCGACATTCCCAGCGCCGCCGACTTTGCCACCCGCCGCAAGACTGTGGAGTACCGCGAGGGGCTGTACATCGGCTACCGCTACTTTACCACGGCGGAAAAAGCTGTGCGCTTCCCGTTTGGCTATGGTATGAGCTACACGACGTTTGCGTACAGCGATTTGGTTGCCAACGAACAGGGGGTCAGCCTTACCGTAACGAACACCGGCAGTGTGGCAGGTACGGAAATCGTGCAGCTGTATGTTGCTAAAAAGAACAGTGAGATTTTCCGCCCTGCCAGGGAACTGAAAGGCTTTGCCCGCGTAACGCTTGCCCCCGGTGAGAAACAGCGCATCACCATCATGCTGGACGATAAGGCGTTCCGTTTCTGGAATGTCAAAGCTAACCGCTGGGAGATCGAGGGCGGCGAGTACGAGCTGCTTGTCGGCGCAAGCGTGGAGGATATCCGGCTGTGCGAGAAAATCTCCGTGCATGGAACGGCTACCGTGCATCCGTATGAGGATAGGGACCTGGATTGCTATTATAAGGGCGATGTGCTGTGCGTTTCCGATGCAGCCTTTGAAAAGCTGTTGGGGCATCCCATCCCGAACGGCAAAACCAAAATTGACCGCAATCTGACCTTGGGCGAACTGAACCACGCCCGCAGCCCGCTGGGGTGGCTTGTCTGGCTCGTGCTGACGATCCTGCTGGATGTCAGCTATAAACGCGGCAAGCCGGACCTGAACATCTTGTTCCAGTACAATATGCCCCTTCGCGCCCTGGCAAAGATGACAAACGGTGCCATCAGCATGGGCATGGTGGATGGCATTGTCATGGAATTGCAGGGCTTCTGGATCTTGGGTCTTGTGCGGGTGATTTATGAAGCAATTAAGAATGTGGTGCTGAATGCGCAGATGGAAAAGCGTCTGCGCGGCGCTTGATGGAGGTTGCATTATGCAGTTTTGGAATGATTTTGCGGAGAAACACCCTGCCGCAGCCAAGTGGGTGCGCGAGGGCGGTTTGTTCGTCATCGTGTCGAATCTGATTACTGTGTTCAAGTATCTGCTGCTGCAGTTTTTGCCCGCTGCGTTCAGCAGTCTGCCGGTGGTGGATTTCGGCTGGCCCGGCGTGGATGTGACCCTGTTTGGCGAAACCTTCAAGTGGAACATCCTCGGCTACGATGCCGCCCACGGTGGTCTGCCGTACTTCTGTGCCTACATGATTGCTATGGTCATCGGTGAGTGCATCAACTTCCCGATCCAGCGCAATTTCGTGTTCCGCAGCAAGGGCAATTTAGGCAAGCAGATCGCGTGGTATGTGTTGGCATTCTGCGTCATTACCTGCATTGTCAACTCCATCAACTGCGTGTGGGTCGCCGTAGCCGGGCTGCTGGTGCCGGACTTTATTTATAACATCGGCACGACCGTTCTGAACGGCGGCGTGTCTATGGTCATTTTCTTCTTCGTCAACAAAATCATCTTCCCTGAAAGCGGGAAGTGATTCTGAAACCAAAATAACATCAAACCAAAAAGCGCATTGCAAAAGTACATTGCAATGCGCTTTTTAAGTGTGTCCGAAGGAATTCGAACCTCCTGCACCTCGCGTCAAAGAACTACGACACGGCGGTATAGACCGGCGTTGAAACGTGAATTTTGTCGATTTTACCCAACTGCACCCAAAACAGGAAAAAGCCCATTGTTGGTTGTCACAACAAACTTTTCAGGCATTTTATAGTACCTCTGCACAGTAGTGGTCAAATGGTGGTCAGGCATGGAGGGGCATAAAAGCAGAAACATAGAATACGATCCTCGCCACTTGACGCAACGGATGATTTTGTATACAATATTAATAAACAACAAATATGGAGGCGCTTGATGAAAAGTGTTTCTCTTGTTTCCTTAAAGGACCAAGCTGCCGCGGCGCTGCGGCGGGAAATATACGCGGGTGAGCTGCCGGATGGTGCCGAGCTGCGGCAGGAGGATATTGCCGCGCAGCTGGGTATCAGCCGATTGCCGGTGCGCGAGGCGATGCAGCAGCTGCAAAACGAGGGGCTGCTGGAGCGCCTGCCCAACCGCCATGTGCGGGTGGTGGGGGTGACCGCCGCGCGTCTGCGGCAGAGCTTTGCCGTGCTGGCGGCTATGGAGTGCGAGTTGTTCGCGCTGGCAGACACCGCCCTGCGGGAAAAGGGGCTGCCCGACCCGGCGTGCGATGCGGAGTTCCATTTGGCAGCCGCCGAGGTGCTGGACAATCCAACGCTGTATCAACGCTTTTTCACCCAGCGGCAAGGGTTGTTGGACGCCGCACAGGCGCTGGGGGCGGCTGAACCCGCCGCACTGATCGAGCGCAACCGCGCCATTGCCGAGGCGTTCACGGTGGGGAAGGATACCGCGCCGCACATCCGCCGTTACTATGATGATCTGACCGAACAGACCGCAAAGGAGCTTGTCGTATGAGCCTTGCACCATTAAATCCCATCCAGATGCTGCCCGCCCGCGACCGTGTGGCGGCGGCACTGCGGGAAGCTATTTTAAGCCACCAGTTTGCCGAGGGCGAGGAACTGACCCTGAAGGACACCGCCGCCCAGCTGGGCGTGTCGTCTACGCCGATCCGCGAGGCATTCCAGATGCTGGCGCGGGAGGGGCTGATCGAGCTGCGCCCCAACCGCGGAGCCATCGTGCTGGGTATGAACGAGAAGCGCTTGCGCGACCACTACGAGACCCGCGCTGCGCTGGAACGCGCCGCTGTGGTATTGGTATGCCGCAAAAAGGCAGACATTGACCCCGTCAAGCTGGCCTACATACAGGCAGCGTCCGCGCTGGCGCAGAATGACAGCGCGGGCTACAGCGCACAGAACCAAGCGTTCCACATGGCGATCTGGACTGCAGCCGACAACGACGCCATGAAAGAACTGCTGTCGAGTCTGTGGAATGGTCTGTCCATGGGTCACAAGGTCACGCAGGAGCACTACGCTGAAATCAGTATGAACGAGCATTACAAGATTCTGGACGCGCTGAAAGCCCGCGATGAGGTGCTGGCGGGCAATCTGATGGAATCCCACATCATGCGCAGCTTGGAAAACGTGCTGACGCATTTGAGGGCGGAGTGATTGACGGCGTAAGGAAAGCCGGATGTTCGCCCTTACAAGGGTGCAAAGCTGCCCGCGTTGTTCATCCTGCACAAAACCATAACGGCAAAATTTGCAGTTTCGACAAACTTCAAAACACCCTATTGACATTTTCGGTCATTGGGTGTATTCTCTGATTGTCGTTTGGATACATTATCAATTATCAATTATCACTCACGGCGTTTCACAGATTGGTTTGCGGCAGACCTCCTCTCCTTGCTGCCGCAAACCGCCGTATCCATCGGGGCAGCCGGAACGGCCGCCCCGTGAAAACCCGGACAGGGGCCCGTCCGGGTGATAGATTCCCCTGTGGCTTGGATACAATATTAAATATCAAGGTAAAAAGGAGGCAACATCCAGTGAATCCCACAGTTATCACCCTCTGCTTTCTGGCATTTGCGATCATTATGTTCGTGCTGGAAAAGATTCCTCTGGGCCTGACAGCCACGATCGTTTCCGTGGGTCTGTGCGTGACCGGCGTCCTTGAACCCAAACAGGCGTTCGCCGGGTACGTCGATTCTAATGTCATCCTCTGCGTGGCTATGTTTGTGGTTGGGCAGGCGTTGTTTGAAACCGGCATGGCCAACAAAATCGGTGGTCTGGTCACCAAGTTCGCCAAATCGGAGCGTCAGCTCATCATCGCCATCATGGTCATCACCGGTCTTATGTCCGGGTTCCTGTCCAACACGGGCAGCGCGGCCGTACTCATTCCTGTGGTAGTCGGCATTGCGGCCGAGAGTGGTTACAGCCGCAGCCACCTGCTGATGCCGCTGGTTTTTGCGGCGGCACTGGGCGGCAACATCTCCATCATCGGTGCGCCGGGCAACCTGATGGGCGTCAGCGCCCTGAACGAGCTGGGCATCGAAACGAGCTTCTTTGAGTACCTGATCGTCGGCGGTCCTATGATGCTGGCGGGCATCCTCTACTTCGCCTTGTTCGGCTACAAGCTGCTGCCCAAAAACAGCGGCGCGGCCTCGCTGGAGGATGACCAGTTTGCTGTCAAGGATTACTCCAACGTTCCCAAGTGGAAGCAGTATATGTCGCTGGCTGTGCTGGTCATCGCCATTCTTGCGATGGTGTTTGAAAAGCAGATCGGCATCAAGCTGCAGGTTTCCGCATCGGTTGGTGCCATCATTCTGATCCTGACCGGTGTCATCAGCGAAAAAGAGGCACTGAAGTCCATCGACCTCAAGACCGTGTTCCTTTTTGGCGGTTCGCTGGCACTGGCAACGGCGCTGGAGCATACCGGCGCGGGCAGCCTGATTGCTGATACGCTGATCGGCGCCATGGGCAACGAAGTCCACCCGCTGATCCTGCTGGTCGTCATCTTTGTCATCACCTGCACAATGACCAACTTTATGTCCAACACTGCCACCACGGCGCTGATGGTTCCCATCGCGGTGTCGCTGGCGCAGGGCTTGGGCGCAGACCCCCGCGCGGTGGTCATTGCCACGGTCATTGCAGGCAGCTGTGCCTACGCAACGCCGATCGGTATGCCCGCCAATACAATGGTTGTCGGCATCGGCGGCTACAAATTTATCGACTACGTCAAGGCAGGTCTGCCGCTGATCCTCGTCAGCTTTATCATCTGCATGGTGATCCTGCCGGTAGCGTATCCGTTCTTCCCCGCATGATCTCATAAACAAACATTTGAAATTTACATAGGAGGCATCCAATCATGACCAAAGAACAAAGTGTTGAACTCATGACCGACAAGATGGCGAAATTCGTTGCCTATGTCGGCAAGAAGCTGCCCGACGATGTCGAGGCTAAGCTGCAGGAGCTGCGTCAGCAGGAGACCACCCCGCTGGCAACCGCCATCTATGACACGATGGCGCGCAACCAGAAGCTGGCTGTTGACCTGAACCGCCCCTGCTGTCAGGACACCGGTGTGCTGCAGTTCTGGGTAAAGTGCGGCGTCAACTTCCCGCTGATGGGTGAGCTGGAGGCTCTGCTGAAGGAGGCCGTCGTCCGCGCTACCTTCGCCGCACCCCTGCGCCACAACAGCGTGGAAACCTTCGACGAAGTGAACACTAAGCGCAATGTCGGCAAGGGTACGCCCACCGTTTTCTGGGACATCGTACCCGATGACGACCACTGCGAAATCTACACCTACATGGCAGGCGGCGGCTGCACGCTGCCGGGCAAGGCGATGGTGCTGATGCCGGGCATGGGCTACGAGGGCGTGACCAAGTTCGTCCTGGACCAGATGACCAGCTACGGTCTGAACGCCTGCCCCCCGCTGCTCGTCGGTGTCGGCGTGGCTACCAGCGTGGAAACCGCCGCACTGCTCTCCAAGAAGGCGCTGATGCGCCCCTTGGGCAGCCACAACCCCAACCCGCGCGCTGCCGAGATGGAGAAGCTGCTGGAGGACGGCATCAACTCCATCGGTCTGGGACCCCAGGGCATGAGTGGTAAGAACTCCGTCATGGGCGTGCATATCGAGAACACCGCTCGCCATCCGTCCACCATCGGCGTTGCCGTCAACGTTGGCTGCTGGAGCCACC
>OLRJ01002872.1_pt1 | contig 12232 bp, 8 predicted proteins | sample 1672741 | NCBI WGS metagenome assembly OLRJ01 (sample SAMEA3136719, study PRJEB25190) | human gut metagenome | biome: human gut; feature: human-associated habitat; material: faeces | place: Austria | collected 2013
TGCCCGGGTAATGACAGAATCCGGAACACCTGCCAGTTTTGCAACCTGAATACCATAGCTCCTGTCGGCGCCGCCAGGCACAATTTTTCGTAAAAATACGATATCATCGCCTTTTTCTTTTACCGCAATGCAGTAATTGTTTACGTTATCCAGCTTTCCTTCCAGCTCGGTCATTTCATGATAATGAGTGGCAAACAGCGTCTTTGCCCCAAGCAGTTTCGGATTACTGATATGCTCCACCACTGCCCATGCGATGCTCAGTCCGTCAATGGTACTCGTGCCACGGCCAATCTCATCCAGGATCAGTAAACTGCTGCTGGTGGCATTCCGTAAAATATTCGCCACCTCTGTCATTTCCACCATAAAGGTACTCTGTCCGGATGCAAGGTCGTCCGATGCACCCACACGGGTAAAGATACGGTCTACAATACCGATATTTGCACTGTCTGCCGGCACAAAACTACCGATCTGCGCCATCAGTACGATCAATGCACTCTGTCGCATATACGTAGATTTACCTGCCATATTCGGTCCGGTACTCTTGTTATCCAGATAGGTATCATTTGCGATAAACATATCATTGTTGATCATGCGTTCCACCACCGGATGACGGCCGTTTTTAATATCAATCACGCCTTTTTCATTGATAGACGGACGACAGAAGCCGTTCTGGTCTGCCACATATGCCATGGAAGCCAGAACGTCCACACAGGCAACCGCTTTGGCTGTATGCTGAATCCGGACAACCTCATCTGCAATCTGTTTACGGACTTTGCAGAACAGATCGTATTCTAGCGCTGTCAGTTTTTCCTCTGCGCCAAGGATCGTATCTTCCAGTTCCTTTAATTCCGGCGTAATAAAACGCTCTGCATTGGTCAAAGTCTGTTTTCTCGTATAGTATTCCGGGACAAGATCCAGATAAGAGTTCGTTACTTCCAAATAGTAACCAAATACTTTGTTGTATTTTACACGGAGATTTTTAATTCCTGTCTTTTCCCGTTCTTCCTCTTCTAGCTTTGCCAGCCATTGTTTTCCATCCGTCTTCGCGCTTCTGAGCCGATCCACTTCCTCATCATAACCGTTTTTGATCATATCGCCATCACGGATGGAGATTGGCGGATCTTCCGCGATTGCCTGTTCGATCAGTTCATACAGATCTTCCAGCGGATCCAGCTCCTGCTCCAGTTTTTTCAGTTCTCGGCATGAAAATTCCTGCAGCAGATTTTTAATGTGCGGCAGCATGCCAAGGGATGTCTTAAATGAGATCAGATCCCTCGGATTTGCCGTCTGATAGACTACTCTGCCGATCAGACGTTCCAGGTCATAGATTGGATTCAGATATTCCCGCAATTCTTCCCGTGTGATCATATGGGCATTCAGTTCTTCTAATGCATCCAGACGATCCTCAATCTCTTCCCGATCAATCAATGGCTGTTCGATAAAGGAACGAAGCATACGCGCGCCCATAGCGGTTCTTGTCTTATCCAGCACCCAGAGCAGTGAGCCACGTTTCTGTTTTTCCCGCAAAGTTTCGCACAGTTCCAGATTTCTCCGGGTTGAACTGTCTATAATCATAAATTTATTGGTAGAATAAGGCTGGATATGGCTCATATGGGCAAGACTTGTTTTCTGTGTCTCATAAAGATATTTCAACAATGCCCCTGCCGCAATCACGCCACAGTCATACTCTTCCAGACCAAGGCTTTGCAGCGTTGCCGTATGAAAATGTTCCAACAGTGTCGTTTTTGCAAGTTCGTCTCCAAAATACCAGGATTCCAGATTATAGATCACGATACCAAGACGGTTTTTCAGATCATCCAGATCAATGCCACATACATTAAAGGACTCGTTGCAGATGATCTCTGCCGGAGAATATTTACTGATCTCATCCAACAGTTTTCGTTCAGAATCGACCTCTGTTACATAATAATCTCCGGTAGACACATCTGCCGTGGAAACGCCATATCTGTTTTCCGTATAAACGATGCACATGATATAATTATTTTTAGACTCATCCAGCGCACCACTGTCCAGATTCGTTCCCGGGGTAACAATACGGACAACTTCTCTCTTTACCAGTCCTTTTGCCGTTTTCGGGTCTTCCACCTGTTCACAGATAGCTACTTTATACCCTTTCGCCACAAGACGGTTCAGATATCCTTCTACCGCATGGAACGGGATGCCACACATAGGCGCTCGTTCTTCCAGTCCACAGCTTTTTCCTGTCAGCGTAATCTCAAGCTCTCTAGATGCAGTGATCGCATCGTCAAAGAACATTTCATAAAAATCTCCCAGACGGTAAAAGAGGATGCAATCTTTGTACTCTTCTTTCGTCTCAAGATATTTTTTCATCATTGGTGTAAGTTCTGCCATCGATTTTTAAACCTTTCACTTCTATTTCTATCTGGCATTTATTCTGCCGGTCTGTAATTTCGAATCATCTCTTCAGCTACTTTCAGACCATCCATTGCTGCGGAAGTAATCCCACCGGCGTATCCAGCTCCTTCGCCACAAGGATAAAGCCCGGATACGGAACTTTCCAGATGCTCTCCCCGAAAGATTCTTACTGGAGATGATGTGCGGCTTTCTACACCGGAAAGAATGGCATCTTCCCGATCAAATCCATGGATCTTTTCAGAAAATGCATGCATGCCCTCACAAAACGCTTCATTCAGTGTCTCCGGCAGCAGCGTCCGCAGGTTTGCAAATGCAGTCTGCCCTTTCTGACAGCTGCCAAAGCTTCCATACCCTTCGGATACTTTTCCGACTTTAAAATCCGCAAACAACTGCTGTGGAATCTTTCCTTTGCCCAACTCATACGCACGTTTTTCCAGATTCCGTTGAAAAACCATACCTGCCAGCGGTGTATCCCCCGGATAATCTTCCGGCGATACCGTCATGATAATCGCGCTGTTTGCATTTTTACTGTCTCTGGCATGATAACTCATTCCGTTTACTGCCAGACGCTGTTCTTCCGAAGACGCATTGACCACATAACCTCCCGGACACATGCAGAAAGAATATACGCTTCTGCCATTGGAAGCATGATATGTCACTTTATAATCTGCCACCGGAAGTCCCTTTTGCAGATTTCCAGTTCCATACTGACTCTCATCGATCATTTTCTGCGGATGTTCCACACGGAATCCCACGGCAAAAGGCTTTGCCTCCATCATAATCCCAAGGGCATACAAGGTTTCAAAGGTATCCCGGGCACTGTGTCCGCAGGCAAGCACAAGGGTGTCGCAATCCAGTCTTTCTTTTCCATTAATGATAACTCCTTGCAGACTGTTATTTTCGATACACAGATCCGTTGCCTGAGACTGAAACCGCACTGTTCCACCAAGACGTTTTATTTTTTCCCGCATCCTTCGGATCACATCAAACAACACATCCGTACCAATGTGAGGTTTGTTCAGATATAAGATATCTTCCGGTGCACCAAATTTTACGAATGTCTCCAGGACAAAACGATTCCTGCCCGCTTTGTCCTTGACTGCCGTGTTCAGTTTTCCATCCGAAAATGTACCGGCTCCGCCTTCCCCAAACTGTACATTGGAATCGGTCAGAAGTTTTCCTGTCTCCCAGAACTGTTCTACATCCTTCTGGCGTTCTTCAATGGTCTTTCCCCGTTCCAGCAAAATCGGGGCATATCCATGGGAAGCCAGCAGATAGGCGCAGAAAAGACCTGCTGGGCCGCTGCCCACGATCACAGGTCTGTGTTTCATAGGACGGGCATCCGCCCCTGATTCCGGTGCTTGATAGTGCTTTTTAACTACCACAGTGCAGTCTTTATCTTTTAAAAATGGTTTTACATTGGATGGCAGCAGCAGATCCACCGTATATATGTACTGGATATGATCTTTTTTTCTGGCATCCACAGATTTTTTTATAATCTCATAACCGACAATATCTGATCTGGATACTTTTATTTTTTTACATGCTTTTTTCAGCATATCTTTTTCTGTATGTTCAATCTCTGTTTTTAACTGAGAAATCCGTATTCTCTGCATCCCAAACTCCTTATCCGACAAGCCTGCCTACGCCTTCGCTTTTTCTGCCACATATTTCCCGGAAAGATAACCGGTCGTCCATGCCCATTGCAGGTTATAGCCACCGCAGATGCCATCCACATCCAGGATCTCACCGGCAAAATACAGTCCTTCTGTCAGTTTTGACTCCATCGTTCCTGCCTGTACCTCACGGGTATCGATCCCCCCGGCAGTTACCTGCGCCTGTTTAAAATTACCGGTTCCTGTGATCTGCAGCCGGGTTCTTTTCACATGGGCAGCCAATTCACGGGCTGTTTTTCGTAATCCATCCGCTTTTCGCTCTGCACCAGTCTGTTTTCCATTGGCAGCTTTCCGCCAGTTTTCTGTCAGCGCATGTGCCAGCTTCTGGTTTAATAAACCGTTCAGCACGTATTCCGTTTTTCTGCCAGTCGGTCTGTCAGCCACTGTATCAATTCTCCCTCTGATACCTCTGGAAGGAAATCCACCATTGCCATGACAGTGTTGTTTTCTTTTAAGGCTCTTGCAGCATATCTGCTGACCTGAAAAGTCGGGATTCCGGAAATTCCGTAGTCTGTCAGCTGCAACTCGCCTCCAGATGCAGCGATCTCCTTTCCATCCACCAATAACGTAACAACGCCTTCTGCCCGCACGCCTTTGACCTGTTTTAACCATGTTTCGTTTGCATGCAACGGCACCAGTGCCGGTACCGGTTCGATACAAGAATGCCCCAGCTGCTTGGCATAGAGATAACCGCTGCCATCACTCCCAGACTGGGGCGATGCAGCGCCTCCGGTCGCAAGGATACAGGTTTTTCCATAAAAATCCCCTTCCTTGCTCTGCACCCGGAAAACGCCGTTTTCCTTCTGAATCTTTCGGATCCCTACATTACATTTTACAGAAACATGTAACCGATGCACTTCCTGAAGCAGTCCATCCCGGATCGTTACCGCCTGCATGGATCGTGGATAACAGTATCCCTCTCTGTCTTTTGTCCAGATGCCAATCTCTTTAAAAAAATCAATCGAATTCTGGGCGCCAAACAGTTCCAGGCATTGCAAGACAAAGGCAGGGGTACTGCCTCTGTAGCATTCTGACCCCTGCACTGTATTCGTAAAATTGCACCGTCCATTTCCGGTGGCAAGTATTTTCTTTCCCGGTTCCTCTTTGTGTTCTAGAATAAGCACGCGACATCCTGCTCGTGCTGCTGTGATCGCCGCCATCAGACCGGAAGCCCCTCCACCGATGATAAGCACATCCATCCTCTTTTCTTTCATTCCACAACTCCATCTTATCCGTTTATTTCTTTATTCGTTTTCAGATGTATGCGTATCATCCCGAAAAACCGCTTTCAGAATCTCTTCATCTGACGGAAAACCACTGGTGTCTTTTCCTGCGATTTCCCCCTGTGATCCGGAAGACTGTACCTCATCGCCTGCCGTTGGTTCTGCCGACTGCGGCACATCTGCTTCTTTTATTGCTTCTGTATCTGGAATGTCCTTCTCTGATGTTTCATTGGATATATCCGTAATTTCCGCAATCTCAGCCTCTTCCGATGGGTTTTGTGCTTTCTGTTTCGGGTTTTTCCGATACATTCGGGAAGCAATCATCATATAGATCATGCTGAACAGTCCCACTGCGCCATCCGCGGCCAGAATCACATAGATCACATCCATCTGTTTCTCTCTCCAGGAAAACAGATCCAGGATCACAAGCACCGACAGCACGAGAAATACCAGTGCCAGGATTAGAAATACCGGCCAGCTTCTGTTTTTCATCGCATTCAGATCGACCGCATTCTGCAATTTGACTACAGCTGTCAGCAGCACACAGATTCCAAGAAACAGTCCGAATGACTCCGCAACCTGCGCAGACCGGACCAGAATACAAAATCCTGCAATCACTGCAAGCACACCTCCGGAAAAACTGTATTGTCCCGTATCCAGAAAATATCCGCCGGTAAAATACCGCACGATTGTAAGGATACCAAAGGCGATCAGCACTGCACAGAGCATATAGACAATATAAACTTCCCTAATCGCCGGCACAAACAACATTGCCAGTCCCAGGATCAGATATACAACAGAGATACCAGCAATCACGCCAGTTCCAATCCCCCGTTTTTTCTCATTCTCTTTTTCACTTGTATTTTTCATTTTCTCTTCTCCAGATAATTCCCAATAGTCATACAGGATTTATTTTACCATTAGCTGGAGTAATTTTCAAGAAAATGATACAATTCCTCCAGATCTGAAAAAGGGATTCCTTCTTCCTCTGCCATCTTTCGCAGCTCTTCCGGAAGGTTTTCTGCCTTCAGATCGGTTTCAAAATAAATCTTATCCGTAACTGCATCATATACCGTCAGATATTCCCCGGTATCTTTCAGATAAAAGGATGCCTGCCCTGATGCATCTGCGTACTTCTGAGACAGGGAATTTTTTGTATTTGTTCCATTCGCAGCAGCAGATGTCCCATCCGGATTTAATGTATCCCATGTTCCGCCTTCAGATACATATCCGACATCTTCCGTACTTTTTTGTTTATCCGTTTCATTTTTTGTATACTGTGCTTCCTGTTCCGTAAGGCTGCGTGCCATACGATAGCTTCCACATGCATAACCGGCGAAAAACATCGCAGCGACCCCAACGACCGCCACAAATAAAAATAAGCGAATACTGCGTTTTGAGTTCATATCATTCTCCTTTTTCGCAGTATTCGCCGGAATACAGATTTTTATTCAATTACAGCACATTTTTCCACGTGCTGTTTCTTTTTCTTACAGAAGATGCAGTTTTTTTCCGATCCGAATGATCAGCGTTCCCTTCGGGAAGCTCTTCAGCTCTTCCTCTGTCAGTCCCTTGATCAGAAGGATTGCCACTCCATAGACAACGATTCCTACCAGAATCGAGATCAATGTCCAGATCGCATTGTGTGAAAACAGCTTCATTCCACCATGATATACCACAAATACGATCACACCCATGATTGCTGATGCGATTCCCGGTTTTACAAATGTCTTCATAATGTTCAGATCATACTGGGAATATTTCTGTACGGAAACACCGTTCAGGATACACATGAGCAAAGCGAAAAATGCGGTTGCGATCACGACAGCATAAATATTCAGATCAGCAACTTTCATCAAAAGCACCAGGAACACGATATGGGCGCCCAATGCGATGATCGCATTTCTTACCGGAATGATCATCTTATTGATTCCCTGCAGGATGCCATTGGAAAGTGTGGAAATCGAATAAAAAATAATCGAGATCGCGCCAAGCTGCAGTAACTGTGCAGACAATGGTTCCGCATCCGCAAACAACAGCCGCAGGATTGGGAATGCCAGCACAAGAAATCCTACCGTACACGGGAACGCAATGACCATGATAAAACGCATAGCTGAACTAATCTTACTTTTCACTGCATCCATATCTTTTGCCGCATAAGCTGCTGCCAGACTTGGTACACAGGATGCGCCCATGGCAGAGGCAATAGAGATCGGCACATTGATCAGTACTTTATATTTTCCGGTAAAAATACCCCACCAGTTTGAGATCGTATGGGCGCTGTATCCCTGCATCAATGCAATATTTTTAAAAATACCCTGATCAATGATCGAACTGATATTATATAAAGTAGTGCTGAGCAATACAGGAACAATCGTTAAGATCATTACTTTTATAATAGAACGGTAAGATTCATCTTTTACATTTCCCCGTTTTGCTTCCCTGCGCTCTGCGCGTTTCATTTTCGGCCAGAATGCTGAAAATACAAACAGTACAAATGCAAGGCCTACGACTGCGCCAACTCCGGTACCAAGCGTACCACCGGCTGCACCGTAAGCGGCCGCATACATGTCCTCGTTTCCAAGGACTGCTCCGATCCGTTTACCATAACCAAACAGCACATATGCCGCTGCCACGCTGACAATCGCATTTGCGATCTGTTCCAGAACCTGGGATACCGCACTGGGCACCATGGTTCCCATTCCCTGAAAGAATCCACGGATAACACCAAGTACTGCAACAACGATAAGCGTTGGTGCCAGAACACGAAGGGCATAAAAACTCATCGGTGTCTTAAAAATATCTGCCGTTATAAAACGAGCGCCAAAGAATACAATGATACATCCAATCGCACCGGTCACTCCGGCAATCATCAGACCGCCTTTTAATACTTTATGGGCATTGCGCCGCTGCCCTACCGCCACACGGGTGGATACCATCTTTGATACCGCCAGCGGGAGACTGTAGGATGAGATCAGAAGCATCGTACTGTAGATCTCATATGCGCAGCTGTAATAATCATTTCCCACATTTCCAATAATCGCCTGTAAAGGTGCCCGGTACAAAAGTCCGATAATACGGCTGACGATAGAAGCAATCGCGAGAATCGAACCTTGCACAAGAAAACCTGAATCACTTTTTTTCTTTTCGCTCATAAATAACTGTCCCTCAAAACTTTCATCTGAAGTTCCAGTCTATTGCTGAAACTCCTCCATTGTATGATAAAATGTTATTTTATCCGCATAGGTATCCTGAATAATACATACCCATGTCTTTCCCTGATTCACTGTGATCTCTGTACCATCTTCCGTAAAATAACGGGTCGGTGCAGACTGTGAGTCTTTTGACCATGTTACAGGAATGCTTTTTCCATTGGTCACATAGTATCCCCTGCCGCCGGACATAGTATTTACGCTGAGGTACCCAACCTCTTTATCCGCAATACTCCATTCACATACCTGCAAAATGATATTTTTGCACGAAAGTTGCGAATTGTCAATTCCATCTATCTGTTTATCGCCATATTCGTAACGATAATACTGGCCGTCTTCCGGATTATAGACAAACCACGGCTTGTTTACAAGGTAACCGGGCTGTACTACGTATGCATCCTCGCCCTGATCCAGCGTAATCTGTTTTTCATCATCTTCATTCATTTTATAATGGGATGTATAAGATGGCTCATAATCAGTCCGATATCCTTTCAACTGAATTCCTTCTGTCGTCATACTGCCATCGGTGTACAGATTGTGCGGTGCCTTTCTGGAACTGTCCCGTTTATACATGACATTCCCCACTTTACCCTCAAGAGCATTCAAATCATCGATCACACCGCTGTCCAACATACCTTTTGCAAGGTACGCCTGTCCGCAATGTGCATAAAAAGCATCAAATTCCAGTGCCCAGTCGATGTAATACAGACGACAGCTGCGAATAGACTCTATCTTTTCCACGCTGGAATAATCTCCAAAAATCCCCATTAACCGTGTTTCTCCGCCTTCTACCGGCGCTTCATACATTATCTGGGCGTTTTTTATGCCATACTGTGGCAAAGCCTTTTTCGTATTACCAATCATTACTGCCAGTGGTCGTTTCTGCACAAGTGCCTCATTGATCCACTCTCCTGTCAGCATGCTTCTGGCTTCGCCCGGATGTAGATCTACCGGTTCCGCCTCTGGCTCTGCACTGATCTCAGCCACCGCACTGGAACCATCTGACACCGTTGTCTCTTTCTTCCCACAGCCTGTAAAAATCCCCACACACATTGCAGCGCACATTGCGATCACTAATATTTTTTTCATTTTCTTCCCCCTGTCTAAAATAAATGTATTCTCGGAAACTTCTTAAAACAAATATACTATCTTGTAATTTTCAGGTAATCGAGAATTTTTCTCTGATGTTCCTGCATCTCTTGTGCCTCTTCCGGCTCCATATGATCATATCCAAACAGGTGCAACATACTATGCACGATCAGAAATGCATATTCCCTTTTCTCGCTATGTCCATATTCCTTCGCCTGCTCACGCACATGATCTACAGAGATCACGATATCTCCCAGCATAACCTCTCCGGTATCCGGATTGATATTATCCCCCATCAGATCCTCCACTTTTGAAAAATCTCCCGGTGCATCATAGTCCAGCAGCGGGAAAGACAGTACATCTGTCGCACGGTCGATCTGCCGGTAAGAAGCATTGATCTCCTGTATCGCCGCATCATCTACCAGCGTAAGATTGACTTCCGCCTCATATGGAAAATCTTCTGCCTCCATGCAGGCCTCTATAACCTCTTTTGCCAGTTCTTCATATGGAAACGAAAACTTCGGTTCCACTTCACATTCAAGATGAAATGTCATACACACGCTCCCCCTTTATAGTTAAGATTTTTTCCGTTTGGATGTTTTTTCCACTTTTCCACCCTTTAATGCGGCCTGACGTTTCGCATCCTGTTTCATGGCTTTCGTCTCATAGTCTTCATAAGCCTGTACGATCTGCTGTACCAGCGGATGACGCACGACATCCTGACTGGTCAGTTTACAGATGCCGATCTCCGGAATACCGGACAGTACTTTTAATGCCACATCCAATCCCGACTTCGTACCCGGTGCCAGGTCTTTCTGTGTGGCATCACCGGTTATGACTGCTTTTGATCCAAAGCCAAGACGTGTCAGAAACATCTTCATCTGTGCCGGTGTAGTGTTCTGCGCCTCATCCAGAATGATAAACGCATTATCCAGCGTCCGGCCTCTCATATAAGCCAATGGTGCCACTTCGATCAGCCCTTTTTCCTGATTTTTCTGAAAACTTTCTGCTCCCATGATCTGATACAGCGCATCATACAGCGGGCGCAGGTACGGATCGATCTTACTTTGCAGATCTCCCGGAAGAAATCCCAGCTTCTCTCCGGCCTCAATCGCCGGCCTTGTCAGTATGATACGGCTGACCTCCTCATTTTTAAATGCCGTGATCGCCATAGCCATGGCAAGATACGTTTTTCCGGTACCCGCCGGTCCCATACCAAACACGATCATTTTTTTGCGAATCTGATCCACATAATCTTTTTGCCCAAGGGTCTTCGGTTTAACCGGTTTTCCCTGGATCGTATGACAGATAATGTCGCCATCCAGATCCACCAGTGTCGTATTCAATTCACTGCTGCAAAGTTCTAGCACATAATTGACGTTCTGTTCCGTGATCTGATTGCCTCGCCGCGACAGCTCTACTAATTGTGTAAATATATTTTTTGCTGCTGTGACCGCCTGTTCTTCTCCGGTCAGCTTCAAGCCCTGTTCCCTTACAACGATCGTCACTTTCAGTGCATTTTCAATCTTTTTCAAATAGGCATCAAACTGACCAAACACGTTTGCCATATGTTCAGTCGGAATCTCCATCTGACCCTGTATCAATCCCATTCGCTTCCTGTCCTTCCTTATCTGACAGAATGCGCAACTCTGTTTTCCGGTAACTATCAGCCTTTACAGAGACCCGAAATGATCCGGATACGCATACTGTCTTTTCATTAAATTTTATCTTAACATCTTTCTGCTGTATTTGAAAACCATTTTCCTGCATTTTTTTACAATATATTGCAAGATTTTTCTTTGCCTGTTTTTTGCCTTCCTCTTTTGTAAGATTTCTTGTCATTTTTTCTTCTGCTTCTTCTTTAAACCACTGTATCTGTATCGGAAGGTAAAAATTCTTCCCAATCACAATTGGATTTACCGCGCTTGTCTGTCGGAAAATATCAAAAGGCTGCTTTACTCCTCCCAGTTCAAGATACTGGTTCCCCTTGTAAATTCTGCACCAACTGCGTGTTTTTCCCGTTGGGGAATACATGGTCGTTTCCCTTGCAAATTCATCTGTATATTCCAGCATTCCATCAATCCAGACATCTGCATCTGCTTTCACATATTTGTATCCACTGATATCTCCATTGTCATTCGTATAAGGAATGCATCCACTGACCAGAACGTCTCCTTTCTTTACCTCCATGCCGGCTTCCACCTGGGGCATTCCCTCTCTGGTCACGATAGAAACAACGGTTCCATCCACCGGAGCCAGCAGATCCTGCGCCTCCTCATTTTCCCTGTCTGTCTGCGCTCCCGTCATTGTTTCCTGCAGATCTATAATGAGACGGGTTCCCTGCACCGTGGCGGATACCCAAATAATCTCCGGATATGCATCCCGGATCATTTTTTCCAGTTCTGACATCTGCAGGCTGTCTTTCAGCGCACCATATCCGACACCATTTTCTTTCAGATATGCTTTCAATGCCTGATCCGTAACATAAGAATTGCCCGAAATCTCCACATTCCAGATAAAACCGGACAATCCATATAATAAAAGCAGACATAATACGATCCCCACAAAAAAACATTTATGTTTCCGATAATGAAAACACAAAAACGGTATGCCTTTCTTTTTTATAATATGTACA
>OLRJ01002879.1_pt1 | contig 12208 bp, 9 predicted proteins | sample 1672741 | NCBI WGS metagenome assembly OLRJ01 (sample SAMEA3136719, study PRJEB25190) | human gut metagenome | biome: human gut; feature: human-associated habitat; material: faeces | place: Austria | collected 2013
CCTCACGCATAAGTCTTCGTAAGCGCTGGATTTCGCCTACGCTAAGAACGCGCCTAAAATGGTTCGCTGGAGTAATACCCATTGCCCGAATGCTGTGTACTGGCTGATACATAAGAACTTTTACGGTGTGGGGTGGTTCCGTGTGTTGGTTGCCCGATACTTTTTTACAACGATAAATGAACACACTAAATAGCAATTCTTGCGAAATATATGGAGCGATGATATACTTGTTAACAACAGTATGAAAAGCATTATAGAGAGGTCAGGAGAAAATTTTGACAATATTATAGAAGATATGGAGAGGGGAGATGAAGAATGATATGGCACCTGAAGAAAAAGCGCGTTGCGTAATTGATGATAATCTCTGTCAGTCAGGATGGGTTATACAAGATCTAAATCGATTGAATCTGTCGATTTCTCTTGGAGTTGCAGTTCGTGAATTTCCCACTAGCACAGGCGAGGTTGACTATGCTTTATTTGTGGATGGGAGACCGATAGGAGTTATTGAGGCGAAGCGCTCGGAAGCAGGACAATCAATTACTGATGTTGAAGTGCAGTCAGGGCGCTATGCAAAGAGTTCGTTCAAATGGATTAAGATTGATTATGCGATTCGTTTTGTATATGAAGCTACAGATAAATTAATCCGTTTTACTGACTATAAGGATATTAAATATCGTTCTAGGACAGTGTTTTCTTTTCATCGTCCTGAAACATTATTTGAGTGGATGCAACAGCCCGATACGATTAGGAACAATATGAAACATTTTCCGGCTTTAGATGTAAAGGGATTTCGGAAATGTCAGATTAACGCAATCAATAATCTGGAACAGTCATTCGTGGATAATCGTCCAAAGGCATTGATACAGATGGCAACAGGAGCGGGAAAGACATTTACAGCAATCACGGCAGCATATCGTTTGCTTAAATATGGAAATATGAAACGTATCTTGTTTTTGGTGGATACGAAAGGTTTGGGGGAGCAGGCAGAACGAGAGTTTCTTGCTTATACACCGAATGATGATCCACGCTCATTTTCACAGATATACGGAGTGCGTAGATTAAAATCCTCTTATATACCAAATGATGTTCAGATTTGTATTTCTACCATACAGAGAATGTACTCTATTCTTAAAGGTGAAGAATTAGATGAATCAGCAGAAGAAACTTCATTTGCTGAATATGTAACAGCTGAAAGTAAGGCACCAAAAGAAGTGGTCTATAATGAAAAATATCCACCGGAGTTTTTTGACTGCATTATTGTCGATGAATGCCATCGGTCTATTTATAATGTGTGGAGCCAGGTGCTGTCTTATTTTGATGCGTTTATAATTGGGTTGACGGCAACACCGGACAATCGTACTTTTGCTTTTTTTAACGAAAATATTGTTAGTGAATATCCGCGTGAAGAAGCAATTGTGGATGGAGTTAATGTAGGTGAAGATATTTTCCTTATTGAAACCAAGGTCAGTAAAAGTGGCGCATATTTGATGAAACAGTTGATTGAGTATCGTGACCGCTTGTCTAGAGCAAAGCGTTGGAGACAGATGGATGAAGATGTGAATTATGTACCGTCGCAGCTTGATCGCGATATTGTGAATACAAGTCAGATACGTACCATTATCCGTGCTTTTAAGGAAAACTTGTTTACCACCTTGTTTCCGCGTAGAAAAGAAGTTCCAAAAACTTTGATTTTTGCAAAGACAGACAGTCATGCAGATGATATTGTACAGATTGTTCGAGAGGAATTTGGCGAAGGCAATGATTTCTGCCGCAAAATTACATATTCTGCTGATAATCCGGAGTCTGTGCTAAGTTCTTTTCGAAATGATTATAATCCCCGTATTGCTGTTACTGTGGATATGATTGCAACGGGGACTGATGTAAAGGCTATTGAGTGTTTGATTTTTATGCGTGATGTACGTAGCAAGAATTACTTTGAGCAGATGAAAGGCAGGGGCACCCGTGTACTTGGTAAAGAAGATTTGCAGAAAGTTACCCCATCTGCTACAGAAAATAAAGACCATTTTGTAATTGTGGATGCAGTGGGCGTTACAAAATCCAAAAAGTCTGATACCAGAGCATTGGAGCGGAAGCCAACTGTTAGTATGAGAGAATTGATGATGAATGTAGCGTTGGGGGCAAAGGACGAAAACACACTGACTTCTCTTGCCAATCGTGTTATTCGTCTGAACAGTCGAATGTCTTCTGCAGAGCGTAAACTGTTGGAAACGAAGGTTGGTACATCTGCGGGAGCAATCGCGGAAAACTTGCTGAATGCATTTGATGAAGATGTTATCTTGAAACAGGCTCAAAAAAAATACAGGCGTATCTAATCCAACAGAAGAACAGATAAAAAATGCACAAAGAGAATTGGTAAGGGCAGCTGTAGCGCCATTCTACGATCCTGATATACGTGATTTGTTTGAAAAGATACGACGTAATCATGATCAGATTATTGATAGTGTTAATCTGGATGAGATTACTTTTTCTGGTTTTGATGCACAACAGAAAGAAAAGGCAAATAAAGTGATTTCCAACTTTCGCAAATTTATCGAGGAAAACAAAGATGAAATTGTTGCCTTGAGAATTATTTATGATGCAGCATATAAGGACCGTCCTATGGTTATTGATAAACTGAAGGAATTATATGAAAAAATGAAATCAAATGGAATTACTGTTGAACGCCTGTGGGATTGTTACGCCATTAAGAAACCAGATAGGGTAAAAAGGTGTACAATGGCGCAGATTACAGACCTGATTTCAATGATACGTTTTGAGATGGGGTACACAGATACTCTTGCGCCATTTGCAGATAAAGTGAATTATAATTTCATGCAGTGGACGTTTAAGAAGAATGCAGGACATATTCAATTTACAGAAGAACAGATGGAATGGTTGCGTCTGATTAAAGATCATATCGCAGCTTCACTTAGTATTTTGCCGGAAGATTTGGATTTGACACCATTTGATCGTAAGGGTGGATTGCTTGGTTTTTATGATGCTTTTGGCGATGGCTATGAACAAATATTACAGGAAATGAATGTTGCATTGGTGGCATAATTGTGAGGAAAATATAAATGGCATTATATAAATCGTTGGTTAAGAAAGTACCAATTCCGGCAGAACAAAAAACAAAGCAAAAGGAGTATGAAGAGGTTGGAGAACTTGCGATTGTCGATCAGGGGAAAAAGTTGATAGGTGGTTACACAAACAATTTGGATATGCAGCTAAATTGTACTCTTCCAGTAATTGTTTTTGGGGATCATACCTGTACTGTTAAATATGTTGATTTCCCTTTTGGAGCTGGTGCTGATGGAATAAAAGTTCTTTCTCCAAGAGATAATGTATTTCCTAAATATTTATTTTACGGTACACAATATTTGACTTTGCGCTTACCAGATAAAGGGTATGCCAGACACTATCAACATATTGAAAAAATGGATCTTCGACTTCCTGATTTTGAAGAACAACTTCGCATAGTCACTCGTATTGAAGAACTTTTTTCCAAACTGGACAAGAGTGTGGAGACTCTGCAAATTATTAAACAGCAATTGATAGCGTATCGGCAGGCGGTGCTGAAAGAGGCATTTGATTTAAATACACCAGAGACAATTCATATAAAAGATGTATGTAAGGATATAAAAGTTGGTATTGTTATAAAACCAACTCAATACTATGTTTCAGAAAATGGAATTAGAGCATTCAGAAATGCAAATGTTCGCAGAGGATATATAGATGATAGTGATTGGGCATTGATTTCTGAAGAGGGACATCAATTGAATAGTAGAAGTGAAGTTCATATAAATGATGTTTTAATATCACGTTCAGGAGCAAACTTAGGTATGGCGGCGGTCGTGTCAGCTAAATACGATGGCTATAATGCAGTTGATGTTGTCATCGCAGTACCTGATACAACAAAAATCATTCCAGAATATTTGGCACAGTATACAAATTCTCCTATGGGAAGAGATATTGTAAAACAGAATGAGCGTGGTGGTGCACAAGGACATTTGAATGTATCAGCATATGCGCAATTACCGATATGTGTCCCAGATATAGGGAAACAAATAAATATTGTAAAATCATTGTCGAAGAAACTTTCTCTTTGCGACAGCATCGAGCAGACAGTAGACACAGCCCTTTCACAGGCAGAAGCCATGCGGCAGAGCATCTTAAAAAAAGCATTTGAAGGAGGTCACAGTGAATGAGTGAACAAACTTCCGCTATCGTTTCAAAAGTATGGGGAATGTGTAACCCACTTCGTGATGATGGTGTTTCCTATGGTGATTATCTGGAACAGTTAACATATCTGATTTTCTTGAAAATGTCAGATGAGTATTCCAGGCCGCCCTATAAAAGAGAAACTGGTATTCCAGTTGGATTTACATGGTCAGATATGCATACGCTTAAGGGAGCAGAACTTGAAGACCAATATAAAGCAACATTAGAAAAACTTGGTGAGCAAGATGGTATCCTTGGGAAAATTTTTAAGGGTGCAACTAATAAAATCAGTAGTGCTGCTATTTTATATCGGGTTGTAAAGATGGTTGACAGCGAGACGTGGGTGGCAATGTCATCTGATGTTAAGGGTGAAATCTATGAAGGGTTGCTTCAGAAAAACGCCGAAGATATTAAAAGTGGTGCTGGACAGTATTTTACTCCTCGTCCGCTGATTCGCGCTATGGTAGAGTGTCTGCGTCCAGAGCCGATGAAAACCATTGCAGATCCCTGTTGTGGTTCGGGGGGATTTTTCCTTGCTTCACAATCATTTATTGCTGATAGTAGAAATTATACCCTTGATCGGGAACAGAAAGAATTTTTGAAAAATGAAACGTTTTATGGAAATGAAATTGTTCCCACCACCTATAAAACTGCTTTAATGAATCTGTATTTGCACAATATTGGAGATATTTATGGTAATGTGCCAATTACACTGGGGGATGCCCTTCTTACCGATCCGGGATATCGCGTGGATTATGTACTGACTAATCCACCTTTCGGAAAAAAGTCCTCGCTCACTTTTACAAATGAAGAAGGCAAACAGGAGGAAGAAGAGCTTGTTTATAATCGGCAAGATTTCTGGACAACCAGTTCCAACAAACAGTTAAATTTTGTACAGCATATTAATACTATTCTGAAAGTAACAGGCAAAGCAGCTGTTGTTGTTCCGGATAATGTGCTGTTTGAGGGCGGTGCAGGTGAAATTATACGTAAGAAATTGCTTGAAACTACAGACTTACATACTATTCTTCGTCTACCAACAGGAATTTTTTATAAGCCGGGAGTAAAAGCAAATGTCATATTCTTTGATAAGAGACCTGCAAGTGCCAATATGCAAACCAGGGAAGTGTGGGTATATGATTTCCGTACAAATATCCATTTTACATTGAAGCAACATCCAATGACAGATGCAGATTTGGCGGAATTTGTAAAATGCTATAATCCAGAGAATCGCTATGAACGTATCGAAACATGGTCAGAAGACAATCCAGATGGACGTTGGCGAAGGTTTGATGTAAAAGATATATTAGAACGTGATAAAACCAGCCTTGATTTGTTTTGGATTAAAGATAAATCACTTGCTGATTTGGACAATTTACCAGTTCCAGATGAACTAGCAGTTGATATTATTGAAAACTTACAGAGCGCACTGGAATGCTTTCAAGAGTTGCAGGCACAGTTGAAGAGATAACAAGATACTTTAAAAGGTATATGACTTTGACACTATTTTTACAATTTGCCTTATGGAAATGGCTATAAGGGATTTATGTATTCTCTGTCAAGAGCAATCTTGAGCAGAATTAATATTGTACAGTAGATAATATTATAAATTATATTGTCCATTGTATGACCTCCTGTTATCAGTGAATTATAGTAGTTGTTAACAATATTATACAATACATCGTATTTGGAGGATGGTAGAGTTCTTTGCATAAGCGAAGTCCAATTGGTTTTAATGCTTACTGAAAATAGATATCTACCGGTCGTTATTCAGTGAGCTTTTAGGAGAAAAATGAGTCAGCGAATATATAAAGACAAGTTTTATACGCATTTTGATGTAAAGAAATATCATACAGATTATCAACAAAGGGTTCAAAATATTCATTGGGTTGCTAAACATGGCTTTTATCCATTTATTCATTTTCAAATGAATTGCAATAAGTATACAAACGATTCAAATGGACATAAATATATTAAAGAAAAAAATAGAGATATATATTATGCTGCACATATTGACAGATTTATTTATGAGTATTATGGAAATCGACTTAACAACAGATACAATGAGTATATGAAATTGAATGGTATAAGTCGAGCTTCAACTGCATATAGAAATTGTACGCCTGGAAAATGTAATATTGATTTTGCAAAGGAAGTATTTGAATTTATTGCTAAAAGTAAGTCGGCATATGTCTTCGTAGGTGATTTTAGTAAATTTTTTGATAATCTTGATCATAAATATTTAAAGAATAAAATAAAAAATGTAATTGGTGAAAACACATTGGATGAAGCCGATTATGCTATTTATAAAAATATTACGAAATTTGCATATATTGAGGCAGATGATATCGAGTTAGAAAAAGGTCTTTTAAGAAGAGATATGAGAAAATTGGATAAGTATTTTGAAACAGAAGAATTTCGTGAATTTAAGAAGAAATATCTTCAAAAAAATAATAAAGATTATCAGATTCCACAAGGATCTTCGATTAGTGCTGTATATGCAAATGTGTATATGATTGATTTTGATAAGAAGATTAACGATTATGTGACTACACATAGGGGAATATATAGAAGATATTGTGACGATATAATAATTGTAATTCCTATGACATATGAAAAAATAAAAAATGGAGAAAATGAACAGATTACGAAATTTGTTTATAAAGTCAGAGACAGTATTCCTAATTTAGAATTAAACGAGGATAAAACAGAACAATTTTTTTACGATAATGGAATTATAGAAAAGATAATGGGGGAAAGTAATCTTATTAATTATCTTGGCTTTACATTTGATGGTAAAACCGTTCGAATAAGGGATAAAAGCTTATTTAAGTTTTATTGTAGAGCGTATAAGAAGATAAAAAGAGTAAAAGAAAATACGGAAGAAAAAGCTTTTAATGCAGGAAAGAAAGCAATTTATCAATCGTATACACATTTGGGAGCAAGTAAATATTCTAGAGAACATGGAAATTTTCTTACATATGCATACAAGGCAGATGAAATATTTAGTCAAAGTAAAGTCCTTGAAAGCGATATTAGAAATCAAGTAAAAAGACACTGGTATAAAATCAACAAAAGGTTAAAGGAATAATTATAATGACGAACTGAGTTATAGCAGCCAAATTTAATAATGTAGCTTATAAGGGGGAGAGAAGTGCAGCTGAAAGGTGAGGAATATTTAAAAAGAAATATTTTGGCTATATATTACAAACATTATGATGAAGGAAAAAATTTTTCTTATTATCGATTTATGGGTAAAATAGAATTTGAAACATTATTTCAAGAAAAAAAGATTTATTTTACCAATCCGATAGAATGGAAAAAGTCATTTACAGGGGATAAAAACGAAAATTATTTGGAAGACTGGTATACCAATAGGAATAATATATTAAAGGCGTATCGATTTATAAAACAGCATTGTATGAGAGTGCAAAAACAGTATTGCACACCACAATATATCATGACAGTATATAGTAATTTTATAGGTGGAGCAGCTTTACTGCAACAGATGAGCTTTTGCTATTGTGTTGCTAATGTATGTAATGAAAGTAAGATGATTGATGAATATCACACAAAGTATAAGAGAAATATTATAATAAAATTTAAAAAAGAATTTTATAAGAAAATGTCAATATTATCAGATGGGAAATATGTGCCTATTGGAACATATCTATATGCTGATGTTATGCCAATGGTTTATGTTGAGAATTTAGACGAATTTATTAAAGAATATATATGTAAAAGTCAAAGACCAGAAGATATTGCTAAAAATACATTTGACTATGGCGCTTTTTTAAAAGATAAAAACTATGGATATGAACATGAAACAAGAATAAAATTACATATGTATATTGAAAAAGATTATAATTTTTTATGCTTGGCGAATGAGTTTTATCGTAAACACTTTTTCATGAATGATGAAGAAAAAATTGTAAATGATAGTATGATATATATTCAAGAATGCAAAAACAAATTAGACAAAGGTTTTGAAGAGGTATCAGATAGAATAAAGGAAATTGGTGGTAAGCAAAGTTTCGAGCTTCGTTTAAATGGACTTGAAATTAGTGAAATTGTTGATTACATTTTATTACATAAAAATGCGACTGTAAATGAAAAGAACGAAGTGTATAAGTTGGCTAAACTTAGAAATGTGCAAGTTGAAGAAATTGATTTTGATAATATGTGAGTATTGTAGGACAGCGTTTGAAAAATATGTAGGAAAGGAAGTGACCGCATGGCAATACCAACCAACATTAAAACTCTTTTGTCTGGAGATGTAGTTGAATGGGCAAGAATTGAATTTAAGGAAACTTGGGATGCAGCTGCCTCCTTGAAATCTATATGTGCATTTGCAAATGATCTGGATAACTGGGGCGGAGGGTGTATTGTTATTGGCGTACAGGAAAATAATGGAAGGCCTGTTTATCCGCTAAAGGGAGTTCCGATGGATAAGTTGGATTCTTATCAGAAAAACATATTTGCAAAATGCAAACTTCTTAGACCGGCTTATACCCCAATCATTGGTGTTGAGACATACCAGAACAAACAGTTTACCATCGAGGATATGATATCAGGGAGCCAAAAGGGAGCCGAAAAGGAGCCAAAAAGGAGCCAAAAAAAGAAGCCGAAAAAAAGCAGGATATATTGCAGCGCTTGGAAGAAAATCCTTCAATAACGCAGATGAAACTTATGGAGGAATTTAATCTATCGAGAAAGCAGATCCAGAAGATTATAAAGGATTTGCGTGAAGATGGACTGGTTGAAAGACAAGGATTCAATAGAAATGGAAAGTGGATTGTAAAGAAATAACAGGTAACACTCTTGAAAAAAGAACAGTAGTAGAAGTGGAAAACGAGAGAATCTATACTTCTACTACTGTTTTGGGTTTTATAATATTATCGTTCTTCCGGTTTAGGCTGTTCTGGTAAAGCAGGTTCTGGTTGCTCGGCTATTTCAGCCTGCGCCTGGAAAGTAATGGTTACTTTGAATAAATCGCCGTCCAGGTAGAGCTGGAATTTGCCGCCTTGGAGTTCGGTGAGGCTTTTGGCGATGCTAAGGCCAAGGCCGCTGCCTTCGGTGTTGCGGGAGACGTCGCCGCGGACAAAACGCTCGGTCAGCTCTTCGGCTGCGAAGTTAAGAGGCTGGGCGGAGATATTTTTCAGAGTGAAGATTACCTGACCGCGGGCATTCTTGACTTCGGCGTAAACTCTTGTGCTTTCCATTGCGTATTTGGTCACATTACCGAAAACATTTTCCAGCACACGCCACAGGCGCTGGCCGTCGGCGCGGATCATAGAAGGCTCATCTGGGAAATGGACCATCATAGTGAGCTGGCGCTCTTCGAACCGCTCTTCAAATTCCCCAATTACCTGGTGGAGCATTTCCACGAAATCAAGGTTCGTCATATTCAGTGTAAGATTACCGGTACTTGCCTTGGAAGCCTCTACCACATCTTCTGTGAGCACCTTCAGACGTGCCGCTTTGGTTTCCAGAATGTCCAGATATTCCAAAACCTTGGGATCTGTGAAATTCTCCCGTTTCAGAAGATCAATGTAGCTGATGATGGAGGTCAGCGGAGTTTTTAGGTCGTGGGAGACGTTGGTGATCAGCTCGGTTTTCATACGCTCGTTTTTCACACTGTTTTCCACGGCTGCGTCAAGGCCGCTTCCAATATTGTTGATATATTCGGCAATACGTTTATCGTCGCCAGAGAGACGGTCCAGAGGAATCTTATACTGGAGATTTCCGCCGGAGATCTCCTTCAGGCCTTTTCTAATCTGTTCCCTGTGATATGCCTTAGTAATGCCGTAAATCAGAAGCAGCAGGTCCGCCAGGCAGCTGAGGAAAAAGAAGAACTTCGTATTGCCAAAGATGAAATATTTGATAAGCATATAGCCAAAGAAAGCAAAGGTTACTTTTAATCTGCTGACGGTATTTCTGGAATAAAAATCGGCCAGTGCGTGAAATTTTCTTTTAATATAGCGGATAACCTTTACGATCAGGAGGAGCAGTCTGCGAAGGAGACTGTTTTTCCAAAGCTGTTTTGCTTTGATCCTTCGAACCAGGCTCAGGTAGCCGATCTGGAACCAGAATAAGGTGTAAAAACCAATGATAATGAGGACAAGCAACTGGTATGCGTTAAGCAGAGATCCCTGTGCATCTGCGGCCTGTAACCTGGCAATCTGATAGTCTGCAAGGTTTAAAATGGTTGATCCCTGCAAAAACAAGGCAACAACCAGGAGCCATGCAAACACTACCAGTCCAGCAGAAAGCTCTGTTGGCCAGCGGTCAAAGAAGCAGAGGTGGATTTCCTCATCTGTGGATTTTCTTCCAGAAACTGCAGTGAGCCATACAAGGGAGACGATGAGCAGCAGGAAGCAGAGCAGGAAGGCAAGGAATACAGGTTTCTGATATCTGGAGTAAGCGTCAAAAAATGTTTTTCCATCAGTAAAGCTATCTGAAACCGGTAATTCCTGGTTTACATAAGTGACAAAAATAAAGTTGTCACTGACCTCCGGAAGTACCTGCCGCATTATCTCCTTCCAGTGTGTGGAAGTAATATGATTCCCCGGAAGCGCATAATGCCTGTCAAGTCCAGACAGGTTGGTAGAAAAACTATCCGGCGCAGCCTGAAGCAGCACATAGGAAAATCCGTCCATGCCATCCAGGATGTCACAGAGCTTCTGATAATAATTGGTGCCCGCGCCACTTGCGGATCCAGTATTTGAATTTCTGGAACCAACCATGGAGAAATCCGTGGCTGTATTGGCAGAAGCGTCAGCACTATCTGAGAAAGTTACATTTTTATCCTTCTCATAATTCAGTTCCTTCTCTAGATTACTGTCATTGGTAAGTACCTGTCCATTATCTTCATTGACATAAAGATAACTCATATTGGACTGTCCCTGTGCATAGCCATTCAGCACATCCATCTGTTCATTATAATTATCAATGCTGGAAAGAATGTCATAAAGTCCATTAAAAGCATCCTGAAGGTGTCCATTCCACCGTTCATTTTCATTTACCACATCCAGAATACTGTCCGCACCAACTGGTGTAAAGTGTTCCTTAGGTTCATAACCTTCATAGGAATAAAAATAATCATAAAGAGTACTTCCATCCTTAGAATTGACCCGGATCTCAGAAAAAGGCTCTGTCAGACTTCCATACTGTAGATCGTCTTTCACTTCATCAATAATAGCTTGTGCTATTTCATTGGAAGATTCCTCGTAGGAAGATTCCTGATAGGTATCCCAGTCATCTGATTGAGGCATATAAGACTCCATATTCACCGCGAAAGCCAGCTCCCCAGAATCTATCAGCTTCAGAAAATCATCCACATAGTAATAATGATAGGTAAGCCCCAGCGCATTATCAGAAGCGTCCTTTGCATAATGGCAGATTACGATCGGATCCCCATTTGCTGAATCGTAATCATAATCCTGCTCCTTCGCCCAGTTCCTCAGTTCCTCCAAAGAATAGGCAAGACCAGATGTATTCGTAAAAGAAATCTCCTGGTCATTTACCACCTCATCCAGATCCACAACATGAGTATCCTCAGAGGAAACCTTTCTAGTGCTGGAAGTGGAACTGTCAGAATTGTCTGCCGTGCGGTCCGTGTCATTTCCAGCTGTTGTCAAGCCAGCGTCCCCATAAGGAGCCACCGTCGAAATCGCATGTGCCACATTCCAAGTCGCATTATAAAAATTCGAAACAAACATGCTGGAATCCAGATAATCCCCTCCCGAATCCCCCAGCCGTACCCCGTGAAATTCTAACGTAAGGAAGAAAAGCCCCACAAAAATAGCTCCTCCCAGCAAAATATATTGCAAAACCAGCAACAGTCCCTTTATACCTGGACTGCGCTGCCATTTTTTCTTATTCATCATTTATCCCCTTTCTTATTTATGTCACTATTTGTATGCTAAAGTCCCAGCCAGTACACAGCATTTGGGCAATGGGTATTACTCCAGCGAACCATTTCAGG
>OLRJ01002882.1_pt1 | contig 12201 bp, 18 predicted proteins | sample 1672741 | NCBI WGS metagenome assembly OLRJ01 (sample SAMEA3136719, study PRJEB25190) | human gut metagenome | biome: human gut; feature: human-associated habitat; material: faeces | place: Austria | collected 2013
ATCTCCATCCTTTTATTTAATTTCTAAAATATTTTATATTAATGATAATTCATAGAGCTCATAAAATGGTCTAATTTGAATTTTGGATATATTGGTTTAGCTTTTAATACTTTGCTTTCAACTTTGAAATATTCATATTGTTCAGAGCCTTCCACACAGTATTTATTTATTGATAAATCAAACATATCTTCTTTAGTTCCAAAATTCATGTAATCTAAATATTTTTCTTTTATATCAGGATTTTTAACAACTAAATCTCTAAATTTTCTTTCTACTATTTGTAACTCGCTTATCAAGTCTTTAGTTTGTTCTTCTATTGAAGTATTAATATAATCAGTATCTCTAGAGCTGTTAGTTAAATCACTCATAATTTTATATTGAATAGTTTTTATTTTTCTATTTAATACTCTAGATAAAAAGAATAAAGCCCCTAATTCTTTTTCAATTTCATGTTCCCCATTCATTAAAAGTCTTACTGATTTTAAATCTTCTTTATTGAATATTGTTAATTGAGTACCTTTGTCAAAAACGAGTTTTAATGGAAATTTTAAATCATCTTTTGTTATTTCGCCTTTTAAGCTTCCATCTTCAACTACCATTATTCTAGAACCTTGGTAAATAGCAAAATTTTGTCCATAATTATAATATAAAGTTTTTGTAGGAACTTTTTCTCCAAATTCAAATGATCTAACATTTCGAGTCGTTCTTACAACATCTCCATGTTCAATAATAGGATAATAAAAACATTCAAATTTAAAGCCACTCATAGTTATACCCCCTGTGAAATAAAAATAATTAAATATGTACATAATTAATTATAGCTATAAAAATAGAATTTTGCATAAAAATTTAGAATTAAAAATAAAAAACAAAAAAATACAATGCGTTTCTTCCCTGCATGGGAGGGTATAAAGACTGCTTTTGCGGTCTTTTTTTTCTTTGCCATTTTTCTGAAATACATATTAATAATGATACAAAAAATAATGATAATGGGAGGAAAATATATCATTTGTATCAAAAAATTCTATGGAGGAAAAATTTTATGAAAGAAAAAGTTGAAGTAAAGGTCACAGGAGGAAAATTGATAGCAGAACCTAATACAGATCCAAATTATCCCGGAATCAGTATTGCATTTGTACCGGATTGTGGAGGCGGTAATACAGAACTAGCACTGTTAGAGGAATCTGACAGAGAATTAGTACTGCGTTCATGGATGGATCTTTCCCGAGAGGATCCGACATCATTACACTGCAGCTACGATGATGTTCTGCTCTCACAAGTTGCCTATGGCATGTACCTGGCACGCTGCCAGCAGGAACGTGAGGTTCCGTTCAGTATGCAGGGATTTGCTGAAAAGCTGTTTTACAATGCGGACTACATGAGGGGGCTGCTGACAGAAAATTTATTCGAAAAATACAAAACCATCATGATTACAAAGGAGAAAAAATAATGGCTGAATACACAGAACAGGTATATAACATCGTATCACGAGTTGCCTATCTCATTGGGGTAGAGGAGCGAATCTTTAAATCAGATGAGAATTTTATTAATGATGAAAATGGAATCAGGGTAGAGGATAATCTGCTGCATCAGGTCTATTCTGAATTGGATGGGATCAATTCTGCAAAGATCTTCCGTTCGTTGAACATTATCCGAATGGATATCATGCGGAATTATAAAGAGATCAATATACAAATCTACTACAATCTCAAAAATCTGGACTCTTTGCCGGAATATGTACATCAGGATGCCCTGGCGTTTCTTCAGGAAAATGGACTGGTCATCCCAGAACCCGGAAAACGTCCATACGATTATACGATAAAATTGACCCAGCTTATCAACAGACGGGTATCAGAAATCGTCCATGAGGTATTCCCTGTATGGATCAATCCTGATTATCTCAAAAAGATATTCCTGGTCAAATGCAGTTCAGAGAAGGATGCAAAATTGCTCATTCAACGGTATAATACGCGCCACAATATGTATCCGTATCAGACCTATCTTAATCTGGATACAGACTGCGGAAATGTTCTGTATAACGATGAGAAATTCGTCCATGTTCTTTATGAAAAAAACCATGATATGTTCGCGGATGATTCCAAGGTAAAAAACGTTTCCAGCGATGTGAAAGAAAATCTTCTTGAATTTATGGAGACTGCTGGAGATATCTATATCCTCGTAGACTGCGAGAATACAGATGTTTACAAATTATATTCCATGCTGAGCGCTATGAAACAGGATTATCCGTCAGATGTGTTCCAGAAAATCAAGAAAATTGAATTGTATGACGATGTAAATACAACCAATGCATGGAAACTGCTGCACCGTTTTACAGAGATTCGCATTGAACATATCCTTTCAGAACGTGTGAAAGAGGACAAGTCTCTCGTAGACATCCGACTTTCTGCAGGTGCTTGTAAAGCGTTTTATACGGAGAATATTAAGGATTTTATCCTTGTTTCTTCCGATTCAGATTATTTCGGATTGTTTGAAGCACTTTCAGACTGCAGGTTCCAGGTAGTTGCAGAACGGGATAACCTTTCCAGCTATGCTGAGGAGGCTCTTCCGGAATATGCATACGATTTTTGCTATGTGGATGATTTCTGTACGGGCAAATTAGAACCACTGTATGTGGATGCCCTTAAACTGGAGATCAACCAGTTCCTGGAGAAAAAAACATTCGTTGATATCAAACGTCTGTTTTCCACTGCTGCACATAATGCCAGACTGGAATTCTCCGAATCTGAACTGGATTCCTACTGCCAGAAATACAGTACAGATATCCATATGGTGCGCAATGGAGACAATCTTATGCTCTCAATATAATTACACAGGAGGAAAAAGTTATGAGATTAGCAGGAGTCAGAACCGTATTACATATTGCAGAGGTCAATGAAACAGAAAAGGATATTCTTAAAAAGTTAGGATTTCTCGACTTGCAGGAAACAGATATGGCCGATAATGAAATGTGGGAATACTGCACAGATTTTTATGTATCGAAAAAGATCGATTACCAGCAAATTGGAGAAAATCTTATCATTGCTTCTGATGGAAAAATCTTTCTTCGTATTGAAAATGGTTTCTATATTGACGGAAACCGAAATGAATACAGGTTCACAGCCGGAACTTTGATCCCGGTTCTTATCCAAAACACCCAGCCTACATATCCTGAAATCACGGATGCAGAATATCATGATGAGTTTGGAAAAGAAAAAGCTTATTGGGACTATGAGGTCAAGTTGGACAGCAACCGGTATGTAACAGTACGTGTTACGGAAGCTTCCGGAAAAATCGAAACTGTAGAAAACGAAGACGGGCTGAAGGTATATGACTACGATGGACGGTATATCGTCAATTACCCATATCAGGAAAAGGATGTCCTTTGTGTCTTCCAGATATAATAAGAAAGAAAAAGGATTTGGACAGGAATTATAGCAAATGATGTAACAAAGAGAGTGCTTCGGCACTCTTTTTTCTTTGCTCTTTTTCAGAAATACATATTAAGAATGAAACTTATTTTTTGAAAAATGGAGAATGGAGGAACCTGATATGTATGTTGAAAAAGAAAAAGAACTTATGGATGCTATGAGGCAGAATGGTTTTGAGCTTTTTGACGGCAATTCTGATGATGCTTACGATACTCTGGAACGTATCTTTATGGCTTTTGTTGATTACGCAAATTGTGTGATCCGTATGCAGGTTATGGTACCTATCTGGCGGAACAGATATGAGGGCGAAGATCTTCGTGATAAGATACAGGAGATTGACCATACACGCCGCATTTACCATGAAGCAGCCATCAGCAGCCTTGTTAAACTGAACCGTCTCTGTAAAATGCACGGATTACCTGCTTATTCAGATACTAACACTTCTGACTGTTATGAAGTCGCTGATTTTGTCGGTACCTGGATCTCTGAAGTCTATTCTGACGGACAGTCCCGGAGTATGGATGCAGCTGTATCTGGAAAAAATTCAGAATATTCGTTATACTGTATGAGACAGCATCTGGATAAGTAACTAGGAAAGGAATTTGAAAATATGACATTTTATAAGAAGGAACTTGTAAACGAAGGATATCAGGTTGTGATCCGGTATTTCGGATCATATGAAAATGATTTGGAGCAAAAGAAGCTCGATCCTTCAGCTATCGATATTACTGTAAAGGCAAAGGATATATCTTTTCCGGACATTATCATTGTCCTGAAGACAAAGGACACGGAAGAAAGTCTGGTTATTGCACCGAATAATATCCGCCTTATGGATGTAGACGATACACAGGAGCATATCGAACATCTGAAAATGGCATCGGAAATGATCGGGCAGATAAGGAAATGTCTTGAGGAAGATTTTCCGGGAATTTTGCAGTAAACACAAAAGCCACGTTATGTGGCTTTTTCTTTTTGGAAAAGTTTTCTTATAAAAATGAACCAGTTTTTCAAAAAAATGACATATTAGTTGCGATTAACTTTTTGGAGGTGGTTATCATCGAACGAATACGGCATATAAGCAATGAAGACAGGAAAGCTTTACGTGGCTTTACAGCAACAACCCTGGATAAACCGAAAAAGAAAAAACGCAGAAGGAAAAGACCTACATTATCAAAGTTCTGTATAAAACATCTGGAATATACCTATATTTTAGATGAATGGGATTATGAAAAAAATGTAGGATTGAATCCGGATACTGTAACAGCCCATTCTGGAAAAAAAGTATGGTGGAAGTGCGAAAAAGGGCATTGCTGGCAGACATACATCATGCACCGGACAAGACCTGAAGGGAGCAGTTGCCCATACTGTGCTGGGAGAAAAACAATACCTGGTGAAACAGATCTCTTTTCCCTATATCCCTATTTGCAAAAAGAATGGGATTATGAAAAAAACACAGGGATTGATCCGGAAGAACTAAGGCCTCATGCCCGCAAAAAGGTATGGTGGAAATGCAAAAAAGGACACAGCTGGCAGGCTGTCATTGGAGACCGTGTCAACGGAAGCGGCTGTCCATACTGTGCCGGAAACAGAAAAAAATGATCCTTTTTGGGAACTGCAGGGATGCAGTTCCCTTTTTTCTTTTCTTTTTCTGAAAAAATACATATTAAAAGTGAATCTAAAATTTACGAAGAAAGGAGAAAAATTACATATGGATATTTTACAAACAAGGAGGAACTTAGATGTGTGAAGAAAAGAAACATCTGGTACGTGTTCATTACCATGACCACACCGGAACTGATGAGGTCAAACTTTTCCAGTCATTAAAGGATGCTGCTGAAGGAATCCGAAAAGACCTGGAAAATTGTCAGAAAAAATTTTTTTCTGATGGAAATTTTGCAATGCAGGAAGCAGAAAACCTTACCGAGATATGGGATACAGAAGGAATGGCATTCTGTATCTGGGAATATGCTGGTATTTGTGAGGTGTGAATATGTATTACCATTACGAGATGCGAACAGGAAGTAATGAAACATGGCAGGGATGTTTTCAGTTCTTTTTCCCAGACCAGCGCCGTTATATCGGACGATGGCTCAAAGAACCGTCCTGGTATTCCAAACATCCGGATGTAGACAGCAGGTGCTGGTTTACAGAAGTCGGATTCCAAAAATACGGGGATATGGTTGAGCAGATCATTCAGGAACTGCTGGATACAAACCCGGAATGGGAGATGAGACTGCTGAAAACAGAGATCCTGAACATTGCCATGAAAGGAAAGATACAGTGTATCGAAGTCATTTAGGAGGAAAATTTTATGAAATTCGAAATTGAGACAAAAAGAACGTTGATTACTGATAACGGGAACAGATTTACTGAGGGTTCTGAAATTGCTTTCACGTACAAAAACTCAGGTGATAAGTACATCGCTGAGATCGTTCAGATCAAGAAAAAATCGTTCATCATCAGAGATATTGAGATCAATAAGCACCAGCTCCCTCGTCAGCAGCTAATGAAGATTCCATATAAGGATATCGAACCTGGAAGCTGTAGTTACGTTGCTATCGATTAATTTATATCATTGGAGGAAATTGTTATGAAATTAACTGCAAAGATCAGATTTAACAGGGAAATAGATAGTGTCGATGATGTTATTAGTATCGGCAGCTTTGGAGTCAATATTGGGTCTAAAGAAGTCATTTTTGATATGATGGACAGTGCTATTTATATTGATAAAAAGGATGGTTTTATTGTAACTTATGAGGGCTGGAATCTTGATGTAGAGAGTTTTCCGGATTCTGCTTTATTGGATGACACATACCGTTATATCAATACCCTTACGAGAATCAATGTGGATACGGAAGATGTTTCTTTGTCCCCTGTCAAAGTGGAAGAGTTTATTTTTTTACTGAGAGAAACAAAAGTTCCTTTATCAAAGGAGGTTCTGGATAAATATAACGAAGCTCTTTCCCTTAAGAATATGGTGTCTGAAGCAGACCGTCTGGATATTCTGGTAAAAGAGAAGAGTTTCATTATTGATGGCGATACCATTCTCAAAGATCAGATTGATTCCCTGCTGGATGAGGATTATACCGGAATCTTCCGGGAGATCATTGACATCTGGAATATAGCGGATACACCGGGAGAAAAAAGAATTGCCGAAAGAATGTTTGAGACATTCACCGGTATGAAATTCCGGGATTATATTGCAAAATGCATCGAAGAAACAAAATAATATATACAAAAGGAGAAAAAATATGAGCTTAACAAATACTTTTGAAGAAAAAAAAGAAGAATTTAACAAGGAACTGGATCAGTTATTCCCTAACAGTGACCTTACGATCACTTATACAAGAAAGACTAATGAAGTGGATATTTATGGAACTATGCATCCGATGGATCTGTACTATATGATGTTGTTCAATGAGAGCTGGATCAACAAAAAACTGAGACCGTTTATCAGGGAGGATTGGAGAACATACAGAATGAATCCGGCTTATGCAAAGGTTACCGGTCCTATGAAATTTGCTTCCAGTGATAATACTGTTGATCAGATGGCACCATGCCTTGATATCAGGGAATTTGATCCTGATGAGATTAAGCCACTGCGCAGAAAGAACCCGACTGGTGCTTTCATGTCCGGATTCTATTGCATCATCATGGCATTAAAACAGTATTACTATAATATCCTTATCTCCAACGATATGGATTTTATGGATATTTTGGTTAATCTCAACAGACGTGTCAGGGAACTAAGTTCAACAGGAGAAAAAGCAGAAGCTGAAAAAACTGCTCCAAAATATACCTGCATTATCACAAGTGAAGCAGACCTTCCGGATAAACAGCTGGATTATTTTTCAGACAATCCATGGGATGGTAACCTTGAAGAAGTGATTATGTTTAATACCATTGGGGAACTGTTCCAACATGATGTGGAAGGATTGTTCTACCAGCTCTATGAAAATGAACACGGAACCCGTTTAGGTTACGGGATGGTTGATCCGGATTATCCGGCAGCTGACATTCAGGATTTTGAAAAAAAATCTGAAAAGAAAGAGCAAAAACTGGAACCGTGCCTGATACGAGGCAAAAATACTTTTCACGTCGGAGACAAAGTAATTCATTTTAAATGGGAACTGAACAGTGAGCATACTGACAATTACATTTATGAAATCACCGGCTTTCCGAAAAACACGGAGACAGAAGAACAGTATGTTGCTTACCGCTCTGTAGCGGATCCGTCCAAAGAATGGGTGCGTCCGATTATGGAATTCCTGTCTGAGGTGGATCATCAGAAATATCCTGAAATCAAACAGAAATACCGCTATGTAAAATATTAATATGTTAAGGGACAGCTTCGGCTGTCCTTTTTTGCTGTTTTTGAAAAAAAATGACATATTAAAAATATAAGTTTTCAGAATGATGCAAAAAGGTCTTTGATAAGGATCTCTCAAAAATACACTAACTAACACAATGACTCTTCATTTTGAAAACATATGTAAGAACGTTTTGCAAAAATTGCTGTTTTTGAAAAAAATGACATATTAAAAATGAGAAAACGTTCTTCGGGTAGCTGAAGCCCCGTTCCTGAAATCCTGTTAAAAGGAGAAGGAAAAACACTTCGCTTTATAGGAACAAATGTTTCCGCATTATCCGGACGATATGCCGTTCACGCTAATGAACGAGTCCGTAAAAGAACGGGTATCGCTTTTCTGGATAAAAAATCATTACTTATCAATAAAATAAGAAAGGAGAAAAAAGTAATGAAATTCAAAAAGTATCTTGCAATCATGGCAACAGTAGTAGGAGTTCTCGGAGTTGTAGTTGGAGGCACAATGTCTTATATGACAGAAAAAGAAGAAGTAACTAACGTTTTCACAGTAGGAGACCTCGATGTAGGACAGCATGAAACAGACTGGGATCCGGATAAGGATAACGATGGTAAAGACGTATACCCTGGATACACAGTATACAAAAACCCAACTGTAAAAAATATCTCTGATCCGAAAAATGGTGAGGAACCTTGCTACACTCGTATGACAATTTACGTTCAGGATCCACAGGGCAATCCGATCACAGACCAGACAGCACTTGATCTCATCGAAAAAACAATCCGTTTTGATGGTTCCTATACCGGAACATATGAGAACAAAGGCGAAGCACAGGGACTGGTACAGGGCAATATCCCGGGCTATTCTCTTGCTGATATTTCAAAATATCCGATGGTAAACCCGAAATGGGCAAAAGATGAACAGCGTTCTACAACTAACAAATGGGTATTCAATTATGTTGGAGACAGCAATGGCATCCTGAAGATCGGTGAACAGTCTACACTGTTTACAAATGTAGTTATCCCGACAGACTGGAACCAGACACAGCTTAAGAGTATTGGATCCGGCGTTGCTGGAACATTCAAACTTCACATCGAAACAGATGCTATCCAGGCAGCAGGTTTTGCAAATCAGGCAGCAGCTCTGAACGCACTTGACAAAGAGATCGCAGCTGGAACACAGCAGCATATTGACCGTAACTAAGTTATTATCATATGTCAAAAAGGGAAAAGGCCATCTTTTCCCTTTTTCTACAAGGAGAAAATCTGATGAAGAAAAAAATAATCAGTGCAATTGTGTTATTCGGTGTGGTCGGAGCACTTGGATCCGGGGCTGCATTTACATCTGCATATCTCATCAGTGGGGACAAGGAAGTGAACAGTTTCAATGCTACAAAAGTAGATATTGGGATCGAAGAAGATTACAATAAGCCGTCAAATCCTCAGCCTGGTGATGTGATCTCAAAAAAACCAAGAGCCGTTAATAACAGCAGCATCGACGTTTATGTAAGAATGCGTGCAGAAGTTTCAAATGCTGATCTGCTTGAGCCTATAGTAGCAAACAGCGGCTGGACTTTAAAATCTGACGGTTTTTACTATTACAATAAAGTCCTGAAACCGGGTGAAAAAACAAATAATCTTTTTGAAAGTGTTACTATTAAAAAGAGCTGTATCAAAGAAGAAATCAAGGATCTCAGTGTGCAGGTCTATGCAGAAGCAGTGCAGGCAGGAACCCTTTCCGCAGACCAGGCATGGGCTACAATGGATTAAGGAGGTGCAGGGATGAAGAGAAAATTATCAAAGATTATTATCGCAATGTCTGCTGCATGCTACCTTTTTTCATCGGTAACAGCTTATGCTGCATGGACAAGTTCCGGACAAACAGACAACTATGTAAGCATGGGATCTTACAAGACATCTATTGTTGAAGAATATACACAACCACAGCATGTGGACCCATCTGAAACAGTTGATAAGATAGTAAATGTAAAGAACAGTGGTACTGTTGGTACTTTTGTACGTGTGGCTATTGAGAAAAAGATTGGGGATATGGATGCGGATGGTAATTTTGTTACCGATGAAACACTTGATCCGGAAATGATCCTGATCACATACAATGACACCATATGGAAGGACGGCGGGGACGGATACTTCTATTACCTAAAAGAATTGAAACCAGGTGAGACTACAGAAGAACCTTTATTTAAGTCCTATACCTTCTCTGCTGAAGCAGGTAATGCATACAAAAAAAAGGTTGCAAATATCATTGTAAAAATGGAATCCGTACAGGCAGAAGGCAATGCCATTTCCATTTGGGGAAAATCAACATCTGATCTGGGAATTCAGTACAAGGAAGCAGAACAGACTGCGGAACCGACAAATGTTACTTTCCTTGGAAAAGAAGAAGGTTTTGATATCACTTCCAAGAAACCGGACCTGTTCACGAACTTTAAAAACCTCATGCCGGGAACTTCCCGTACACAGGTGATCAAACTTGCTAATACTGCAAATAAAGATGTAGAGTTCGGATTAAAAGCGGAAGCAGTCAGACAGGAAAAGATGACAGATGAACAGCTTGAACTGGTAGATAAGCTTCTTAATGAATATGCCACAATTTCCATCGAAAACGATGGCAGTACAGTCTATGATGGTGCTGTGTCTGGAAAACCGGATATGCAGAACAAATCTATTAATCTTGGCACAGTAAAAGCAGGTGCTTCCAAGGACATGACCGTTACTCTCAAACTTTCACCGGAAATGGACAACCGTTATCTTGACCTTCTTGGAAAAGTAAGGTGGGTATTTACTGCTACTGGTGAAGATGATCAGGTAAGCACTCCGGTTAACACACCAAAAACAGGCGACATGGATATGACTCCTGCGGCAGTGTCATTTGCAACGGCATCGATCCTCTTAGGAGCCGGACTTATACTTTTAAAGAAAAAGGAAGATGAAAATGCTTAAGAAAGCCGGACATATTATTGTAAACATACTTCTTATTATCTATATATTGACAGTCGTTCCTATATCTGCCTGCGGACTTTTTGGAATCCATCCGTATGCTGTAACAAGCGGAAGCATGGAGCCTGCAATTCCTACTGGTTCCATGGTGTTTTCGAAAGAAACTTCTTTTGATAAATTAAAAGAAGGTGACGTCATTACTTTTATGATAAGTGATGAACAGACCGTTACGCACCGGATCAAGAGAATTAATACAGATAAAGAAAAGTTCACAACAAAAGGTGATGCCAACGATGTTGAAGATTCTAAGCAGGTATCATACGAAAACGTGATAGGAAAAGTTGTGCTGCACGTGCCGTATCTTGGTTATATGATGGTAATGTCCGGAACTAAAGGCAGGATCGTTCTTCTGGCCGGCATTGGTCTCGTGCTTTTCTCCTTATGTTTTTTTACAGAGGAAAGCACTGATCAAAAAAAAGCCCTTAAAAAAGAAAAAAAGGAGACAAAAATATGTTAAATAAGTTTAAGAAAAAACTTCTCCTTCTGGGACTGACAGCAGCCGTCGGCTGTAGTACTTTCGGTCTTACTATGGCATATATGACAGACACAGAGCAGAATACAAATGTTATCACAGTAGGAGATGTAACTATCGACCTTACAGAAACAAAATGGAACCCTGATACCGGAAAAAATATCCTTCCAAGAACAGAAGTTGCAAAAAACCCGGAAGTTACCAATACGGGTACTGTTGATGCGTGGATCTTCTTGAAAGTAAGAAGCCCTAAGAAAAACATCATTACCGTTGACAATAAGACAAAGAGAAAGCTGCCAGCTGCTGATGTTGAGCTGTTCTCTTTTTCTCCTAATTCCAAATGGGAACTGGTATCAAAAACAGACAAGGGATCAGAGGTTGAATATGTCTATGGATATAAGGATATTGTAAAGGCAAAAGGTAAAACAGAAAGCCTGTTTGATTCCGTAAAGATGGTCAACTACCTTGAAGGATCTATTAACAAAAACGAAAAACTGGATCTTCCTGTTGAGGCTATGGCAGTACAGTGGAATGTAGACAAGGCTGATGTAGGGCTTAAAAAGATTTACGATTACTATCTGAATCAGAAATCGACTAATGACAAACAGGGTGTGTCATTCTGAAAATTTAGGCCGCTAACTCGTGACTTTAGTCATGAGTTAGCGGCCTTTTAAAAATCACTTCTTTAGGAAAGTTTTCTTATAAAAACCAGTTGTTTTATAATGGAACAACGGTAAATGAAAGCCGTGATGTTCATGGATCAGGGACAGCATTATTTAAGGATATTCCGATTGGAACATATACCTTAAAAGAATCTGTTTATATTGATGACTATTGGACTCCTTCCGCGATTACACAGTCTGTGACAATTGAAAAAGATGTGACTAAGGAAGTCACAGTAACAAATACTTTTAAACCAAAAAGAACTCCTCAGCCGGATCCAATAAAAAGCCTTA
>OLRJ01002883.1_pt1 | contig 12200 bp, 9 predicted proteins | sample 1672741 | NCBI WGS metagenome assembly OLRJ01 (sample SAMEA3136719, study PRJEB25190) | human gut metagenome | biome: human gut; feature: human-associated habitat; material: faeces | place: Austria | collected 2013
CTACCTTAACCCACCGTCTAAAGCCAGTGGGATTGCGGTAGCCATATTTCAATATCTTTTATTCTTTATCTAATGGCGGCACCGGCGGAATGACCTGCATATTTGCAATATGCTCCGGTGTCAGTTTGAATTTATCATGTACAACCACATCTTCTGTAGAACGCCAGGAAAAGAAACAATCCTGGCATATGTACATTTCCCACACATCCCCAACCGGAGATTTTGTAAGGATCTCTGTATTTTCGCTGTCACAGCGCGGACATTTTCTCATAGCTTTTCTATGCTCCTTCTTTATATCTGCTCATTACAGTCGTGTCATTTAAAAAAACATTCTTATAAAAAACTATCTTTTTACTGATATATGTAACTTTTCTTATACATCCTTCTCTTTCCAACTTATAACAATTGGGAAATCTGCTTCTCTTATATCCTATCGTCCTAACAATTCCCGGATCTTTATTTCCCACTCTTCGCTTTTTGCCGGTGGATCTAAGATCTCCACTTCCCGCGGATTTGGTTCCGGATCGACTGGCGTGGTGGCATCTATGATCATTTTCGTATGCATGCCTGCCGGTACGGAAGAAGGATCAAGAGGCATTCCCGGACAATTCGGTATGATTGCCACATCTTTATCCGGTTTTACTCTGGTCGTGATTGCCCACATAACCTGCTCCAGATTAAACGGATCTACATATTCATCCACAACAATTACGACTTTGCTGTATGGCATTCCATGAGGTGTGGATAACAGTCGCATGGCAACCGCCTTACCATATCCGCCAAACCGGCATTTCGTAGATATGATCACGCCCATGCCGTGGGTATACATGGCATTGACAGCGACCACCTCCGGCATATCTGCTTTTAACTGTTTATATAATGGCACCGATGTATTCAATGCCATCAGATAATCAATCTCTGTCCACGGGATTCCCAGATACAGGTTTTCAAAGATCGGATTTGTCCGGTGCGTGATCCGTGTGATCTTGACAACACACTGTTTCCGGCTTCCGGAATAAGAGCCAGGAAATTCTCCGAACGGACCTTCTACTTCTCTTACCCTTGGTTCGATATACCCTTCCAGTACGACTTCCGCTCCCGCCGGAACATACAAATGCTCATACAGATCCGATTTTACGATCTGGCATGGTTCCCCATCCTGTAATGCGCCCACAAATTCGTACTCATTCTGCGTATATTTAATCGGTGTAGATGCCATAAATGTAACCAGCGGACTGTTTCCTACAGCAATAGCAATGGGAAATCGTTCATTTTTCCGTTCTGCCTTTTCCAACTGCGCTGCAATGTCGTGAAATGCCAGCGCCTGAATACCTACGCGGTCTTTTCCTTTGACCTGGATACGATAGGTGCCTACATTTAATTTATCAAAGTTTTTCGGATCTTCCGGGTCTCCGGTCACAACGGATGCTTTGGAAATAAAGCAGCCTGCATCCTGTGAATTGATCCGGTACAACGGCAGTACATCAAACAGATTGATATTTTCAGTGATCAAATTTTCTTTGCAGGGCGCCTCCTCACGGCTCACGACCTTCGGTTTGACCGGAAACTTATCCCAACGGCGGTTCAGCTCATAAAACTGCTCTTTCGTTGGGGTATCCTTCGGCATGCCGAGCATCAGTGCATGATTTGCCCAGGAACCGTGCACATTGGTAACTACCGAATATTTATATCCTTTAATTTTTTCAAAATATACCGCCGGTCCGTTTTTGATATTTGCCGCTGCTCTTCCTGCTGCCGCAATATCCGGCTCCGGCATCACTTCTTCTGTTACTTTTACCAGTTGTCCTTCTTCTTCCAGGACTTTTAAAAAACTTCTCAGATCTGGATATGCTTTTCTCATAAATTCTATTTTATCCTGTCGGATATTCCTTTCTCCCGATTTTCCGGGGTTTTAAAAAGCGGTGCAACATCCTGTTTTCAGTGGATACTGCACCGCAGATGATGTGTTTATTTTATCACAGATTCTTTTCAATACATATTTATTTTCAAACAAAAATACCTGTCATTTTCACACATATTCTAACAATTCTGTTTCAGAAAACGACACTGCCATACATCCCATTATTTCTATGCCCAGTTATCCTTCTGCTCCGGATAAATCTTCGGTAACAGGTCTGCCAGATTCTGAAACTCTTTCATGTTGTGTGCAAGAAGCATTTTCGGTTTCATCAGTGGTGTTACTTCCTCATCCGGAAGGATTTTAACCGGCTTTCCACCGATGATATGCCATCCCAGCCAGAACCTGGAACGAAGCTCGATACCGTCTTCTGTTTCACGAACAAAATGACACATCGTTTCTGCACTTGCCCTCGGATCAAGCAGCATTCCAGAATTGGATGTTACGATGGTTCCGCATGCTTTTGTTCCAATCTTTGACTCGTCGAATCCCATTTCCGACGGTTTCCGGAAGCAGGCAAACAGTTCATCCGGACCGCCACCGATATCTTCTTTGATATGATGCATCGTTCCCCAGTATTTCTCTTTCAGAGATAATTTCGGACATCTGCCCTGCGCAAGATTCATGCTGTATGCATAGTAATGATCTTCCGGATCCCAAAGGGTATAACGCAGTTCTCCAAGGCCATGCCATGCGAACCACCAGTCAAACATTTCTACCGTCACACCCGGCATCTTCGTATGATTTGCAATGTATCCGCTGCCATCTTCCATGACACAATATCCCGTCTCCACTTCAAAATATCCCGGATCAAACAGTTTATTTCTGTCCTGGATTTTTAATGCTTTTGACGGATCCATTGGCGGCAAATCTAAAATTGCCAGCTTTTCTGCCGGAACCTCTGCCAGCGGTTTGTCATAAAATTTTGCATAACTTAATTTCTTCTGTTCCTCTGTGATTGGTACTCGATTTCCCATGTTTTTAACCCTCCTCGTATCAGCCAATGTCTTAACCCGTATTCCGGCTCTTTATTTCCAGTACAGATTTATTTTTCAATATCTTGTATCATTCAGATAAAGACTATATTTCTGTAATTTTTATCCTTAACCCTTAGGAAAACTGGTTCTTGTATTTCATCAACTGTCTTTTTTTGTTATATTCATCTTAACATTCCATTCTTTCCTGCGTAAAACGAAAGAGAGAGTGATTTGCATTCCTGTTTGGAATGCAAATCACTCTCTCAAAGTTTCTTACATCTTTTATATAACTATTTGTTCCACTGCCTTTTTATCGCAGAATAACAAGTTCTTTTCATTACATCATTCTTTTAAAGGCAGCGACCTTAATAGATTTTGCAGATATCTGGAAGAATTATCCTCTCTCCATCCACAGATAATACCATTTTGATATCCCGATAACGGTTTCCGGATCATTTTCTGTCTGCTGTTCTCGTATTTAAAAAAGCTGTCTCCAATCATAACGCCATCCGACGGCTGATAAAAGCTTTCAATTCCTTCCGGCGTCCGATAACTTCGGTTTGAGATTTTGACCTCATAACCAGCCGAAGCAAACAATCCCCTGACAAATCTTACATTTTCCGGACAGCTTCCCTCATCCAGCAGTACAAATGTCTCATCTTTGACATCTTTTAATGTCAGCACTTCCTTCTTTGCCAGCGGATGCTGTTCCGACATCAGAACCTGTATTGCGTCCTTCGCTGCCCATTTCCATGAAAATCCCAGATCTTCGAGCTTATATTTCATAAAATCCGGCACAAAGACCACGTCCAGCTGTCCATCCGCCAGTTTCGTGATCAGGCGATCCATATTGTCACTGTCCGGCTCCACCGTGCATTCCGGAAATTTCTGCTGAAACTGCGTCATGATCGGCCAGAAATAAGTGTTCAGATCCGTCGTACTGGTCGTGCCTACCTTCAGCTGCGAATCTTCATCATGCTGCAGTTTCCAAATCTTTTCATACTCTTTTTCAATTTCCTGCATTGGCTTTTTCCATCTCTGATATAATTCCAACCCCGCCTGCGTCACATGCAGTTCCCGATAATGTCTGGTAAATAACTGGATCTGAAGCTCCTGTTCCAATTTTGCAATACTTTTGCTGACAGCTGACTGAGTCATATGTAATTTAGCTGCCGCTTTTGTAAAACTCTCCCGCTCCACTGTACAGAAAAAAATATCCAGTTGATGAAAATTCACATTATAAAACGCTTCCTTCATATCCCTGCTTCCCCATAACTTCTTTCTAAGCTTTTCATGTCTCCATCAAAAATAAATAACCCCATTTCAACAACTGTAACTATTGTAAATCTTATTACTGACCAATAGCCGGCTCTCTGACTTGCAGCAAGATCAGTTCCACCATCATATCTACACTCTTGGACATGACAGCTTTTGCTTCCTGTGCGATCTGTCTGGAATTTTCCTCGATTCTATCATGCACATTGATCCGCAGACATGTCCTTATAATATAACATAAAAACATTTCTGACAACATTCCAAGATCTGACACAGAGATACGCTCCGGATACATAGACTCCAGATAATCCTCCACAAACTGTTTCATTTCTTCCGGAATAAACCACAAATATTTGGAAATCGGTTCAAAATTGTGTCCATCATTAATGAAGATCCGCAAAATATGAATATGTTTATAGATCTGATCAAAAAAATAATCCGCCAGCACACGGAAATCATTGTGAAGATTGATATAGCTCAGTTTCAAGTTCAAGGCTTCCGCATCAAACTCAAATTTATGATACCGCTCCATCACCTGCAAAAACAGCCCCATCTTATCTTCAAAATGCCGAAAGATCGTAACCGTATTACACCCTGCCCGATTGCTGATATCTTTGATCGTTGCCGCAGAATATCCTTTATCCGAAAATACTTCCAATGCACTGTGCAGGATACGTTCATGCATTGTCTCTCCATCTGTTTTTTTCGGCATTAATCTGTTCCTCCTATTTCAATATCGATATATCTATTTTTTAATGAATGTTGTTATCTGTAAAATCTTCCTATTTTGTTATGTATATTTTATCAGTTTTGCCTGTCTATCAGTCATGCAAAATACTCTCCGGCTGTCTCAGTTTTGGAATCGCAGTTATCTTTTTTAGTTATAACGGCTTTATTTGTTATAACTTTTTTATTATATCAATTCTTCAAAAAAAGTATATGTTATATTTTGCATTTTATTTGACGAATGCGGAAGAATAAACTAAAATAAAAATAACGATATGAAAAAGGAGGTACATGTTCCATGGCAGATAAATTTTATGCCAAAGGCGAGGGGAACAACGGTTACATCAAAAACCTTGAAGTATTAGACTTCAACGCGATGGATGGCAACTGTGGAATGTTCCAGATGCAGCTCTATAAGACTACAGAAGGAAAATATTACCTTTACGGTTCCTGTTTCGGCGGTACACAGCAGGGTGTTATGATTTCTGAGGTTACTGATCCGGAGCACACAAGATTCGTAAAACACTTTCAGCTGGTAGATCCGGTAGAGTATCCGACAACTACAACTCCAAAGCTGCAGGTTGCAGATGATCTGCTGATCTGTGCCATGAGCGCAGGATCCGGTCCTGGTGCACTGGTAGAGCAGAGCGAGCTTATGAATATGAAATGTGAAGTAGGTATCCGTATCTACTCTCTGAAAGAAGATCCGGAAAATCCAAAATTCCTTGGATACTGGGATTGTGGAGTACCACACTCCATCGGTGTACATCGTTTCATGTACAACGGCGGCCCTTATGTATATCTTTCCTGCGAGGCTGAGCGTTTTGAAGGAATGATCATGAGAATCGTTGATATTTCCGATCCGACCCATCCAAAGGAGGCCGGAAACTGGTGGGCACCTCATCAGTTCGTAGATGGTTATCCTGGAAGAACCGTTGACCATCATGCAGGACACGTTCCGGCATTCATGGACAAAGGCTGGATGCACGGACCGCCATTCAGACGTGATGACGGTATCATGTTCTGTGGTTACTGCGGAGACGGACTCTATGTTCTGGATACCAAAGATGTTACCCGTCCAAAACTGCTTGGACAGTTAAAATTCATGCCTGCATTCTCCAGTCATCTGGCTGGTGCGCGTACCCATACAGCTCTTCCGCTGCCGGGTCGTGACCTTGTAGTCGTAACCAACGAGGGAGAAAGATTCCAGTTCTTCCCGCCAGGTTCCATTACAGAAGCACAGGCATTAAACAATATCCATATGGTAGATGTTCGCGACCCGTCCAAACCAACACTGGTTGCAGAATTCCCATATCCGGAAGTTCCGGAAGATTTCCCGTATCCAAACTTCAACGTTATGAACCTTGGATGTCAGGGACCGTTCGGACCGCACAACCTGCATGAGCCGATGAGCAACAAACCATGGCTTGAGCAGCGTGGCGACCGCGTATACTGCTGCTACTTTGCTGCAGGTCTGCGTATTTATGATGTATCCGATCAGTATTATATCAAAGAGATCGCATACTTCATCCCGCCAAACCCGAACAAAACACCGGAAGAATCCTTCTTCAAAGGCTTCCCGGGACCAAGAAACGCTGTTACAGAGGATTGCTGTGTAGACGACAGAGGATACATATATGTAACCTGTCTGGACGACGGATTCTATGTATTAAAAAGAACAGGCGCAGCTGACAACTAAGCTGAACTGACCTTACTTTATAAAAAAGCTGTCAGACATACGTTTTATGAAACGATATATCTGGCAGCTTTTTATAATTTTCAAACCACATGGACAGTATAAAATCCAGAAAACTCCTTTCTACTGGTATTCCCCTCTGATATGCTTACGCATCAGCTCAATAAAATCAAGCACCGTCTCATCGGCCCCCTGTTTCCACACAAGACTGACCGGATGATAGGTATCCAGCGGAATATATCCGAAATCTTCATTGTGAAGTGCCCGGCACCAGATATCCGAGATTGCCACCCCAAGATTGCACTGCACGCCAAGCACCATGGCATCGGTACTCCGCACACTCTGGACTTTCGGCACAAATCCGTATGGTTTACAAAAACTTTTAATCATATCATTGACATAATCAAAATCTCCATCCGAGATGGTCAGAAATTCCTGATCCCGAAAATCTTCTGGTACGGGATGTGCTCCCACCGTTTTCTCCTGACTGCGATGGTACATCAGCACCCGGCGGATATTTGTAATAACTTCTGATTCAATGCCTTCCGATTGTAAAATTTTAGGTTCAATCGTAAGAACCAGATCTTCTTGATCCGCTTTCAGCGCACGCAATGCCTGTCCCGGCTCATAACTGTTGACCTCGATCTTCACATCTTCATATTTCTGACGAAATTCTGTCAACACTGGCGCCAGTATCTGGGAAATATCCGAATCTGTCATGATTCCCAGATGGATCACACGATTTTTATTTTCCAGCGATAATCTGGCACGCATCTTCAGATCCTGCAGCTGCATTCTGTAATTTTCAAAAAAATGATAAAACATCTCTCCGTTTTGTGTCAGGGAGATTCCTTTGTTCATCCTCACAAACAACGGACATCCCAACTCTTCCTCCAATGTCTGCACCTGACGGCTGACCGCCGGCTGCGACACATATAACTCCTGTGCAGCACCGGAAAAGCTCAGATTTCTGGCAGATGCCAGAAAATAATCTATCTGTAAATCATTCATCGTATTTACCAGTCTTCCTTTTTCTGATTCTGAATTTTTATTTCATAATAAAGCAGAACTGATTATTTATAGTTCCTTTATATTATCTATCATATTGGATAGTTCTCTTCTACCTCAAAATATATCTATAGATTGTAAAACATCATGCCTGCCGCTTCTTTTTCCTCCAAATACCATTATATGTACTCTCAGAATCTTCATTTAGAAAATTCCGAGAATACATATTATCGCAAACGGCAACTGTTTCTTATTTTATAATACAACATAAAAGATAATTTAGGTATCAGCATATTGTAATTTAATTAAAAACATCATCCAATTTAATTCCAACGCATAATGCATTTAAATTAAATATATGTATAGTTTCCATTCGCTCCTCACATAATAACAGCAACTTTTTAAATACCGAACGGAGTATGACATTATGTATTATCAGCTATCTCCAACCCTGGAACGGTTAGATTCCATCGAACAGACCGATCATCATGCTTTTGCTGCCCTGTTTTCCACCGAAGAATGGGAAGCACAGAAAAAACGTCTCGGATTTCCGGACTATACCGGCTTTGAACACAACAGCATCTATCATTGCAAAGCAGAAAATTGGGGAAAATACCTTTTTGGCAGTATCGCAACCCCTGCTTTTTCCCACAGTTCCGTAAAACCAAGCAAACTTTTTTACTACATCCGAGAAGGTGTAATTGCAATCATTGATGATGGAACACATTCTCAGGAAATCATCGGAAAGATCATCCAGAGGCATCGAAAACAGCCTATGACACTGGAGTTGTTTTTATATCATTTTTTATCTGGTTTTCTGGAGCAGGATCTGGATATTCTGGAGTCCTATGAAAGCCGTCTGTTTTCTATGGAAGAAAATGCCTTAAAAGGGAAGCTGGACAATATTCTCCCACGGCTTTTGAAGATCCGCAGAGAACTGGGAAAAATACGCTATTATTATGAACAGCTGTCAGACATGGTCAAGGTTCTGGAAACAAATGAGAAAAATTATTTTGACCCGGAACAGCTGACCTATTTCCAGCAATTTTCAGACCGTGTTGACCGTTTAAAAGAGATGTCTCAGCAATTCATCGAATACTGTCAGACTCTTCGGGAAGTCTACCAGACTGAACTGGATCATGTGCAAAATAAGACCACACAGTTTCTGACGATCATTACCACAATCTTCCTGCCTCTTACCGTGATCACAGGCTGGTATGGCATGAACTTCGAACATATGCCGGAAATTGAATCCTCCTGGGGGTATTTTATTGTAATTGGGGTAAGTGCGGTTGTGATATTGAGTGAGATTTTATATCTGAAAAATAAGCAATTGATATAATATTGTCATACTATTTTCATTATATAAATATTAATTCTCAGACATGTCCATAGAACAACATGAGCTTCTGGTAGATATTATCAAAGTAGAATTTGTCAAGAATGAAACACGAATTTTATAGTTTAATTATTTCGGATGTCAAATATTTTGAGTATGCATGATAAAGTTTTTGATTAAGTTAATCAAAGCGAAACCCGGAAACCCTTGAAAATAGGGCACAAAAAAAGCTGATGACGGGAATTGAACCCGTGACCCCTTCCTTACCAAGGAAGTGCTCTACCTCTGAGCCACATCAGCTTACCGGCAACCTGCCGACCTCAAATACTATACTATATACATGCTTGTCTGTCAACAGTTTTTCGAAATTTTTGTTGTTTTTTGTGATGAAAATATAAGCCTTTTATAATAAACTCCGGCCGTCAAGTGTTCTACGGGAAAATTATATGTGCGAACCTAGACACTGACGGTACGGGTTGCCCCGCACTCCTCCCGGAACCGGTGTTTGCCTGTTTATTATAAAATGTCTCTGAAAAAATAGCAAGTCCTCTTGCATGTCTGCCTCATTCAGATACTGTATTTTCGTAGCCTCGATGTTCGGAGACACATCTGTATTCTATCTCCATCTTTATGCGCAGTATACTTTTTCTCCTTAGCTCATCTCTGAAGGTTTTTCCGCCTCATAATCTGACCATGATGTTGCTGCGGAAGCCCCTGATACATCGCCTTTTGTGCTATAGGAATCTACGGTTACTGTATACTGGCTGCTGCCTTTGACATAGACTGTTCCGTCGCTACCTTTGATGGTAACGGTATTTCCACTGGCATCTACGACGGTTCCGGCGCAATCCAGTGAAGTTACAGTACTGTCGCCTGTTACGACCCAGGTAGAATCCGCATCAATGTACAGGTTGCAATATCCACCGGTGTTACCATTTGCATAAGTGTCATCCTGCACAACTGCTCCGGTCAGGGTACTGCCCTCTGTCATATAGAAATCAAGCTGACTGATGCTGTCCCAGATCACATTACCTTCCATCTCCTGACTGATTCCTGTAAAGCTGCAATCGGCACCGTTTTCGCCCGTTGTGCCCCAACCACGCTCATTAGCATTTCCTGTACACCGCAGGAAGAAATCAGAATCATTGGCATATGTGATGTCTACATCCGAAAGAACAAATGTGGACTCTGTATTAGTTGTATAGAACATGCCGCCATTTTTCGCTGTCAGAGAACCTCCAACCATCTCAAAGGTACTGTTTCCGACTTCGGAATCACCGGACATGCTCTGATATAAGATAACATTCCATGTGCAGTCGTTCTGGTCAGAATCCGGCATATTTCCGGTAAGTTCACAGTTAAACAGGTGTGCGGAATTCAGCCCCTCAATACAAAGAGCTTCCGAACCATTTGCTGTCAGTGTTGCGTTGTTCACAGAAATATCTGCCGTACTGTATACAGACGGAGAACCGGTACCGTTTGATGTATAGATTCCGCCATTTACGACCATCGTTCCGCCGCCACGATCACTTCGGATCGCTGCTGAAGATTCTCCCTGCGTTGTTGCCGTCACATCCCATGCATACAATTTTCCACCGCCTGCTACATGGATGCCCCCGGATGTATCCTGTGCCGTTGAAATCGTTGTGTCTGAAATATATACCGTGCCATCGCCATAAGCAAATGCGCCCGCTGCGCCTTTTGCATCAGTATCAATGGTGCTGTTGCTGATGTAAGTCGTTCCATCTGTATCCAGAACCGCCGCGCCTACACCATAAAAGCTGGAATTGTCGCCGCCGGTGCTGTCAGAAGAAGTTCTTGTGATCTTCATATTTTTCAGGACAACGTTTGCTCCATTATAAGCGTGGATCGCATTTTCATCTGTTCCTGTGGATTCAATGCTCTCTCCATCAACTGTTGTATCTTCTGTATACTCCGTCGCTGCATCATAGCTGGATACACCCTGGCTCTGTCCGCCATTCATACCCATACCGCCGCTTCTTGACAAAATGGTAATGACTGCTGCCTCTCCATCTTCATCCAGTTCAATGCTGATAATGTCGCCTTCTTCCAGATCACTTAGAGAAATTTCTTTTGTAGAGCTGTCTGATTTTTCAGTATCCGTACTGCTATCAGATTTTCCGGAATCCGATGTCGTATCATCCGTTCCTGTAGAAGCATTTTTGTCAGATGCACTGCTACTGTCACTGCTGTTATTCTCGCCAGATGCACTGCTACTGTCACTGCTGTTATTCTCGCCAGATGCACTGCTACTGCTGTCCCCATCCGGTTTCTCCGGTGCTTCTCCGCTTGGTGTATTTCCGTTATTGTCCCCGTCCGGTTTCTCCGGTGCTTCTCCATTTGGCGCGCCTCCCATTGTTCCGCCAGGACCTCCGGAAGCTTCCATGGAAATCTCGGTATCATCTGTTACAGTGATTGTCTGTGTCTCTCCGGTCAGATTCAGTGTAACTTTTCCTGCTGATTTTCCAGATGGAGCAGAGTTGCTGTCTGATTTTGAACTGTAAGAAGCACTGCTTTTGGCACTTGCTGTTTCAGATTTGGAAGATTCATTTTCAGAAGATGATATATCAGATCCTGTACCAGAATCTTTGTCTGACGCTGTATCCGAAGATGAAGCATCTTTATCTGATGTACTATCTGAATTACTGTCTGATGTGTCTGCCTTTGCTGAATCAGACTTTTCGTTTGATGCATCTGTACTATCTGAAGCTGTGCTGTCTGAATCCGCACTGTTTGAATCAGCATCTGCATTTTCATCAGATGTATCTGTTGTCTGAGTTCCTACCTCGATGGTAACAGAATCCTCTCCGACCTCTGTTACTTCTCCGTATACCATCGTTCCATCCAGAGATGTTGTTTTATTACTGCATCCTGTCATGGATACGGCTGCTGCTATCATAGAAATGCTTAATAATGTTGCGACTAATTTATATTTCATATCGGTTCCTTCCTTTCTTGTGTTTGCTGTTTTCTTTGTATGAACACAGTTTACACAGGGAACCTTAAACATACTTAAAATAATTTGACTTATTTGTTTTTTCTTCTAAATCCATACCGTTTTACTGAAAAATAACATTTCGCTCAATTCATCATTCCACAGGCATTTTTGTAAAATACTCTTTCAGCAATTCCAGGATCATCTGCTGACTCTCCCTTGTATGGGTCAGCGCATAATATGTACCGCCTCTTGTGAACTACCCATTGTCTAAAGCCAATGGGCTTCCTGCTTCACGGACCTCG
>OLRJ01002888.1_pt1 | contig 12195 bp, 9 predicted proteins | sample 1672741 | NCBI WGS metagenome assembly OLRJ01 (sample SAMEA3136719, study PRJEB25190) | human gut metagenome | biome: human gut; feature: human-associated habitat; material: faeces | place: Austria | collected 2013
GCCATTTCCGCAGTCTCCCTTGTGGACTCCATCAATGTGCTGATCATTCAGGCCTTTTCAGCATTGGCAGCAGGAGGCACTATTATCTGTACCCAGTATCTGGGGCAGAAGAATCACGAGATGGCAAACAAATCCGCCAGGCAAGCCCTTTTTATTATAACCGCCATTTCTGTTTTTATCGTTGTGGCCGGACTTGTATTTCGTGCACCGCTGCTTAGCTTTATTTTCGGAAACGTGGACGCAGATGTAATGGATAATTCCATGGTATATTTCTTTTATACTGTGCTATCTTATCCGTTTATTGCGCTTTACGATGCCGGAGCCTCCATTTTCCGCGCCCAGGAGAATACCAGAGGACCAATGGTGATCTCTATTATTTCCAATGTGATGAACATTGTAGGAAATGGAATTCTGATCTGGGTATTTCATATGGGAGTTGCCGGAGCTGCAATTTCTACACTGGTCTCCAGAATTTTCTGTGCAGTAGTAGTGCTGTATCAGCTGCGAAAAGACAGACAGCCAATTGTAGTCCGCGATTATCTGAAAATACGCCCGGATGGAAAAATGATAAAGAGGATCCTGGCACTTGGTATTCCCTCAGGAGTAGAGAACAGCATGTTCCAGCTTGGCAAACTGGCAATCCAGTCTACCGTTTCTACACTTGGAACTACCGCAATTGCAGCCCAGGCTATGACTAATATGCTGGAAATGTTAAATGGAACAGCTGTCATCGGGGTAGGAATCGGACTTATGACGGTGGTTGGACAGAGCCTTGGAGCGGGAAGAAAAGACGAGGCCGTTTATTATATGAAGAAGCTTATGATCTTTTCTGAGGTTTTTCTGATTGCCTGCTGTGCAGTGGTGTATGTCCTTGCAAGACCGATCACCATGATCGGCGGGATGGAAGCTGAAAGTGCCAGCATGTGTCTGGATATGATGTTCTGGATTACCATTGTGAAGCCTGTCGTCTGGATGTTCGCCTTTATTCCAGCCTATGGCATGCGCGCTGCTGGGGATGTGAAATTCTCCATGATCACTTCCTGCACCACCATGTGGGTGTTTCGTTTCTGCCTGTGCGTTTATCTGATCCGTGTCTGTGGTATGGGACCAATGGCCGTCTGGATCGGAATGTTCACCGACTGGACTGTCCGCGCTATTATTTTCAGCCTGCGGCTTAAAAGTGGGAAATGGATGGAGCATAAAGTTGTATAAAAGTCAAGAAAGCCGTCCCCCTTTATTGACTTTTAAACGGCAAAATTATATAATGTAACGGATAAAAACAGGGGAAAGCATTATCAGGAAGTCAGGTGAAATTCCTGCACAAGTCCGTTACTGTACAGTCAGATACTGGATGCTTTTGGGGAACAGGATTTCCTGCGGCAACCGGGAGAAGACTGGTAGAAAAGAAGCTTTGTTGTCAGAACAGGGCTTCTTTTATTTTGGAGGCAAGAAACATGGAACATAAGACAGGGTTAGAAGATTATTACGTGATCCGTGGACAAAAGAAAATGCGTTTTGGCTATACAACAGGCTCCTGTGCTGCAGCAGCCTGTAAGGGCGCCTGCCTTATGCTTCTTGGAGGCGAACAGTTGACTTCTGTACCGCTTATGACTCCCAAGGGAATCCTTCTTGATCTGGAACTGCATGATATCCAGATCAGTGAGGATCAGGTTACCTGTGCGGTAAAAAAAGATGCTGGAGACGATCCGGATACCACAAATGGCATTCTGGTGTATGCCACAGTGTCAAAGACGGAGACTGCCGGAATTGTGATAGATGGAGGAGTCGGCGTGGGCCGGGTTACAAGACCAGGGCTTTCCCAGAAGGTAGGGGAAGCTGCTATTAATCCGGTGCCTCGCGCAATGATCCTTCGGGAAGCAGAGGAAGCCGCCGTTTTCCATGATTATGAGGGGGGTCTGAAGGTTGTGATCTCCGTTCCACAAGGCGTAGAGATCGGGAAGAAGACCTTCAATCCCAGGCTGGGAATCACAGGAGGAATCTCCATCCTTGGAACTTCCGGAATCGTGGAGCCTATGAGTGAAAAAGCCCTTGTGGAGAGTATCCATGTGGAAATGAAACAGCATTTTACCCAAGGTGAGAAGTATCTTCTTGTGACACCTGGAAATTACGGGGCAGATTATCTGCGTGAGCACATGACCTTACCTTTTGAACGAAATATCAAGTGCAGCAATTATGTAGGAGAAACTATTGATATGGCTGTGGATATGGGCGTAAAAGGAATCCTGTTCGTAGCCCATATCGGCAAGTTTGTAAAGGTAGCAGCTGGAATTATGAACACCCATTCCCATAGTGCAGATGCCCGTATGGAGGTGCTTGCAGCCAATGCTCTTCGTGTGGGGGCAGATGGTGATGCGGCCAGGGATATCCTGAACTGCAATACCACAGACGAGGCTCTTGATATTATGCATGAAAAAGGTCTGTTGGAGCCTGCAATGGAAACGATTATGGAGAAGATCCAGTTTTATCTGGATCACCGCTCTTACGAACAGATTAAGCTTGGCGCGGTGGTTTTTAACAACGTGTATGGATATCTGGGAAAAACCAGGGATGCAGGGGAATTGATCCAGGAAATACAGAAACAGGATGAGATGCTTAAATCGCAAGAGTAAATGAATTAAAGGGAATATTCTGTAAAGACATTTATAAAAAAAGTTATGTTTAGTTTATGCAGGCGGAATAAAATAAAGATAAAAGCGGAGTTCATATCCAGGTGTGAAAATAGGCTCCAGAAAGAGAGACATATGACAGGAAAGTTATACGGTGTAGGAGTTGGCCCGGGAGATCCGGAGCTGATTACTTTAAAAGCTTTAAGACTTACAAAGGAAGCAGATATACTGGCTTTTCCAGGAGAGAACCCAAAAGAATCTGTTGCTTACAAGATTATGAAAGGGGCTTATCCGGAAATTGACAGCAAGCAGATGATTTCCCTGCCAATGCCCATGATCAAAGAAAAAGAAGAGCTGAAGCGGGTTCATGACGAAGGGGCAAAAATAATTGCAGATTGGCTTGAAAAGGGGAAAAACGTAGTGTTCCTTACATTGGGAGATCCGACGGTATATTCCACCTATATTTATGTGCATAAACGGGTGGAACAGTTAGGATATGACACAGAAATTGTCAGCGGTATTACCTCTTTTTGCGCAGTCAGTGCCAGATTCAATGAGGGACTGGTAGAAAAATCCCAGCAGCTTCATGTGATTCCGGCATCCTATCAGGTGGAAGAAGCGTTGAAGCTTCCGGGAACGAAGGTTCTGATGAAGGCGGGCAAAAAAATGCAGGAGGTAAAGGCACAGATCAAGGCGACTGGGAATAAGGCGGAGATGATTGAAAACTGCGGAATGCCCAATGAAAAAATTTACAGAAGTGTGGAAGAAATTCCAGATGATGCAGGATATTATTCATTGATTATTGTGAAAGAAAAATAAAGAGAAAAAGGAGAGAACACCATGATTCATTTTGTAGGAGCAGGCTCCGGAGCACCGGATCTGATCACAGTTAGAGGGAAAAAATATCTGGAAGAGGCAGACGTAGTTATCTATGCAGGATCTCTTGTAAACCCTAAACTTCTGGAGTACACCAAGGACATCTGCACCATCTATAACAGTGCGAAAATGACACTGGAAGAGGTACTTTCCGTTATGGAAAAAGCAGAGGCAGCAGGAAAGACAACTGTCAGACTGCACACAGGTGATCCCTGTATTTACGGAGCTATCCGTGAGCAGATGGATGTGCTGGATCAGAAAGGCATTGCCTATGATTACTGTCCCGGTGTCAGTGCATTCTGTGGCGCAGCAAGTGCTTTAAATCTGGAATACACTTTGCCGGATATTTCCCAGAGTGTGATCATCACCCGTATGGAAGGCAGAACTCCGGTTCCGCCAAAGGAAAGCATTCAGTCCTTTGCTGCACATCAGGCAACTATGGTTGTGTTTCTCAGCACAGGAATGCTGGAAGAGCTGAGCAGAAGGCTGATCGAGGGCGGTTATACTGCAGATACTCCGGCCGCTATTGTGTACAAGGCTACCTGGGAGGATGAGAAAAAATTTGTGTGCACAGTGGGAACTCTGGCACAGACTGCGAAGGAGAACAATATTACAAAGACGGCACTTATGATCATTGGAGATTGTGTAAATGCCGCTCATTATGACCGTTCCAAATTGTACGATCCTGGATTTACCACAGAATTCCGCGAGGCAACGAAATAAGATTCATCTGGATGGAAGGGGAATTCAATGAAAATTTCCATGATATGCTACACCCTCACAGGGCAGCAGACTGGTGAAAAATTGAAAACGGGACTGGAAAAAGAAGGACATGCAGTTTCTCTTTCTACAAAGAGTAAATACATTCCAGGCTCCATAAAGGGAAGCTGTGTAGAATGGACTGGCAGTCAGTTTGAGACTGCAGACAGTATTATTTTTATTGGAGCTGCTGGAATTGCTGTGCGCAGCATTGCCCCCTATGTACAGAATAAAAAGAAAGATCCGGCTGTGCTGGTGGTGGATGAATGTGGAACGTTTGTGATTTCCCTGCTGTCAGGACATCTTGGCGGAGCCAATGAGCTTGCTCATAGGGCAGCAGATATTTTGCATGCGATCCCTGTAGTCACAACAGCCACAGATCTTGAGGGAAAATTTGCTGTGGATGTGTTTGCGAAGAAAAATAACTGCCAGATTTTCCGGATGAAAGAGGCAAAAGAGGTTTCTGCTGCGCTGCTGGCAGGAGAGAAGGTCGGTTTTTATAGTGAATTTCCCTGGGAGGGCGAATTGCCAAAGGGAATGATCTGGTGTAGAAAAAAACAGTACCCTGAATCAGATTATGTAAAAATGTCAGGCCAGAAGGCAAATGATGAAAGACATTTATTGTTTGAAGAAACAGATAAAACATCGTTCTCAGGAATGCGGTTTGAGACTGTGGATGGCGGACCGCTCCCGGCAGTAGGAATCGCAGTAACCATACATAAAAGTTGTCACCCATTTTCTTCAACTACCCATGTAGTTCCGCCATCCGTGGTACTTGGAATGGGCTGCCGGAAAAATAAAGAATTATCAGCCGTGGAAAAAGCAGCATTTGGCTGCCTGGAGGAAAATGACGTTTACAAAGAGGCCATTGCCGCACTTGCAAGCATTGATGTGAAAAAAGAAGAACCAGGGCTTCTGGCTCTGGCAGAAAAGCTGGGCGTTCCCTTTATTACTTTTTCCAGCAAAGAACTTTTGGCTGTGGAAGGAGACTTTACCCCGTCTTCCTTTGTGAGTAAGACTGTGGGGGTAGATAATGTGTGTGAGCGGAGCGCAGTGAAAGCCATAGAGAGTTTTTTGGCAAAAAAAGTGGGTTTTAAAACAGATATGCTGGCAGAAGTCAGACATGATGAAAGAGAAAGCCAAAAAGCAGATACCAGCCATAAAGATACTGGCACTTATTTTATACAGAGAAAACATGGTGCAGAGGGTGTGACAACAGCCCTTGCCCTTGGAGAATGGAGGATGCATTTTGAATAAAGAAAAGAAAATCTATGTGGTAGGAATCGGTCCTGGTTCCTACGAAGGAATGACAGGAGCTGCCGCTGCAGCGCTTGAAAAAAGCGAAGTAATTGTTGGATATACCGTTTATATCGATCTTGTAAAAGATCATTTTCCAGGGAAAGCTTTTCTCACAACCCCAATGAGAAAAGAAGTAGACCGTTGTGTCATGGCGTTTGACGAGGCTATGAAGGGACAGACTGTTTCCATGATCTGCAGTGGAGATGCAGGTGTCTATGGAATGGCTGGGCTTATGTATGAGATCGGTGCAAATTACCCGGATGTGGAGCTGGAAGTGGTTGCCGGTGTGACTGCAGCGACTGGAGGCGCCGCAGTTCTTGGAGCACCTCTTATCCATGATTTTTGTCTGATCAGCCTTAGCGATCTGCTTACCCCTTGGGAAAAAATTGAAAAACGGCTTCTTCTGGCCTCTGAAGCAGATTTTGTGATCGTTCTTTACAATCCTTCCAGCCACAAGAGACACGATTATCTGAAAAAAGCCTGCGAGCTTATGCTTCAGCATAAATCTCCGGAGACCGTGTGCGGTACGGTTCAGAACATTAACCGCGAAGGAGAGAAGGCTCAGGTTATGACCTTGGGAGAACTAAAGGATACCCAGGTGGATATGTTTACTACTGTATTTATTGGAAATTCCCAGACCCGAAATATAAACGGAAAAATGGTAACACCAAGAGGATATAAAAATGTCTGATGTTGTAGTATTTGCAGGCACCACAGAAGGCTGCCAGGTATGTAACTTTCTGGCAAAGCATAAGGTCAGTGTGCTTGCATGCGTTGCCACGGATTATGGCAGCAAATCTTTAAAAGAGGACGAATATCTGAAAATCCATGCTGGCCGTCTGACTGGGGAAGAAATGGAAGTGCTGTTAAGGGAACGCAGTCCCAGGCTGTTGCTTGATGCCACTCATCCATATGCAGCAGAAGTAACGGCGAATATTCGGATTGCCTGCAAAAACACAGGATTTTCCTATGAGAGAGTTCTTCGTGAGAACGGTTCCCATCAGGATAAGGCTGTGTATGTGGAAGACACAGAGGCAGCAGTGAAATTTCTGGAAGGTACAAAGGGGAACATTCTGCTCACTACAGGCAGCAAGGAGCTTGGAAAATTTACAGCCTTATCTGATGCCGGAGAGCGTATTTATGCCCGTGTGCTGTCTCTGCCATCTGTAATGGAGACCTGCAAGGGCTATGGCTTTGAGGGAAAGCACCTGATCGGCATGCAGGGACCTTTTTCCATGGAGTTAAATGCTGCCATGCTCCGTCAGTATGACTGCAAGTATCTTGTGACTAAAGACACAGGAAAAGCAGGAGGTTTCCAGGAAAAGATTGACGCAGCACTTATGTGTGAGGTGATTCCTGTTATTATTGGAAGACCGTTGCAGGAAGAGGGGCTTTCGGTAGCAGAGTGCAAGCGAATGCTGACAGACCGTTTTGGACTTACCCAGAAGCCTCATGTGACTCTTCTGGGAATTGGAATGGGAAGTAAAGAAACCCTTACCATTCAGGGCAAAAAGGCTGTTCAGAAAGCAGATCTGATCATTGGTGCAAAGCGTATGGCAGATTCCATTCGGGAGTCGGGACAGCCGGTGGTGTATGAATACCGCAGTGATGTGATCGGAGAGTATATTAAAAACCATGCAGAATATGAGAATATTGTGATCGCTTTGTCTGGGGACGTAGGTTTTTACAGTGGGGCGAAGAAACTGCTGGATGTGCTGAAGAAAATTTCAGCTGATATTGAAATTATCTGCGGAATCTCCTCGGTGGTTTACTTCATGTCCAGAATCGGTCAGTCCTGGGATGATGCAAAGATCACCAGTGCCCACGGCAAAAACTGCAATCTGATTTCCATGATGAAACATAATCAGAAAGTCTTTTCCATTCTGGGAACTGGAAGCGCAGTAGCAGAGCTGGCGCAGAAGCTGGTTGAGTACCAGATGGGAGATGTGGTACTTTATGTGGGAGAAAACCTTTCCTATCCAGAGGAAAAAATTTTCTATGCAAAAGCTAGTGAACTGATCTCCTATGAAGGTCAGGCATTAAGTGTTGTATGTGCATACAATGAGAAAGCCAGACCGGCATTTTCCACGCATGGAATCCCGGACGAGGAATTTATCCGGGGAAAAGCACCTATGACAAAAGAAGAGGTGCGCTGTGTTTCCCTTTCCAAGCTACGTCTTCAGGAAGACTCCATCTGCTACGATGTAGGCGCAGGGACCGGCTCTGTTTCTGTGGAGATGGCACTTCGTGCTGATCAGGGACAGGTCTTTGCAGTGGAGAAAAAGGATGATGCGGTGGCGCTTCTTTATGAAAATAAACAGAAGTTTGCAGCCGATAATCTGGAAATCGTAAAGGGAGAGGCACCGGAGGCTCTTGCATCCCTGCCGGTTCCCACACATGCATTTATCGGTGGCTCGTCAGGAAACCTGAAAGAAATTGTTGCTTTGCTTCTGAAAAAGAATCAGGATGTGCGGATCGTGATCAACTGCATTACCCTGGAGACCATCAGTGAGGCACTGGATGTGCTGAAGGAATACGATTTTGCAGAGCGGGAAGTAGTGCAGCTTGCAGCTTCCAGATCCAGGGAAATCGGAAGATATCATCTGATGATGGGGGAGAACCCTATTTATATTATTACCTGCCAGAAGCCGCAGCGTATGGAATGAAGGCATTTGTGTGCATGCAAGGGAGAGTTACGGATTGGTATCAGACTATAGAGGATTTGTTTTTTGAAATGTTGTTTGCATAATTTTTAGAATGGTGAGGAGGGAGTAGCATGGAAAAAAGAATACCCAGGATTTTGCTTGCAGCAGGAGCCAGCGGAAGCGGAAAAACCCTTCTTACCTGCGGACTTTTACAAGTGCTGGTAAATAGAGGTTTGAAGACAGTTTCCTTTAAATGTGGCCCGGATTATATTGATCCTATGTTTCATACCCAGGTTATTGGCACCAAATCCCGCAATCTGGACACCTTTTTTACAGGGGAAAAGATCACCAGATATCTCCTTGCAAAAAATAGCGCTGATTGCCAGATCGCTGTAATGGAAGGGGTTATGGGTTTCTATGACGGTGTGGCAGGAACCACTACCCAGGCAAGCGCCTATGACCTGGCAAGAGTTACGGATACGCCTGTGATCCTGATCGTGAACAGCAAGGGAATGAGTGTTTCTCTTGCCGCTTACATAAAAGGGTTCATGGAGTACAAAAAGGACAGCCATATAAAAGGGGTGATCTTTAACCAGATGTCCCCTATGCTGTATCCCAGAATGAAAAAGCTGGTAGAAAAAGGGCTTGGCATTAAAGTGCTGGGCTACGTGCCGAAGGTGGAGGACTGCGTGATCGAGAGCCGACACTTAGGGCTGGTTCTTCCAGAGGAAATCCCGGAACTGAAAGGACGGCTTTTAAAGCTGGCGGAGGTGCTGGAAACTAGTCTGGAAATTGAAGAAATTCTGAAGCTGGCAAATGAGGCACCAGAGCTTCAATATCCGTCGTTAGAAAAGACAAATGAGAGCTTGGAAAGTTTGGAAGAAGTAAGCGAAAATGCCAGAGAAGCAAAAGAAAATGAAGGACTAAAAGATCTGAGTCAGAGTTATATTTGGAGCTGTAAAAAGAAACTTCAGATCGGTTTGGCGAAAGATGAGGCATTTTGTTTTTTCTATGAGGACAATCTGGATTTACTTCGTTCTATGGGCGCTGAGTTGGTTCCATTCTCACCTATACATGATAAGCATTTACCTGAAAAGCTGGATGGAATCCTGCTTTACGGTGGTTACCCGGAATTAAATGGAAAAGCATTGGAAGAAAATGCTTCCATGCGGCAGGAAATTGCCACAGCAATAAAAGGTGGAATGCCTTGTCTTGCAGAATGCGGCGGATTCATGTATCTCCATGAAGAAATGGAGGGAATGGACGGCAATTTCTACGAAATGGCAGGAGTGATTCCAGGCAAAGTATGGCGTACGCCAAGGCTAACCCGTTTTGGATATATTACTTTAGAACAGAATAATACGCAGATGACAGAAACTAAATTCCGCGTTCTAGGGGAGACAGATCTTGGTCATAGCCCTGCCCACGAATTTCACTATTTTGATTCGGAAAATTGCGGAACCACGTTTCATGCTTCAAAGCCAGGGAGCAGCCGCGGCTGGGATTGCATCCACGGAACTGACACTATGTTAGCTGGTTTTCCACATTTATATTATTATGCGAATCCGCGAATCCCCCAGGCATTTTTGGAAAAATGCCTGGAGTATCAGGAAAAAGCAAATAAATAAGAATTTATTTTGCAAAATAAAGCAAAGAAAACGTACTGCCTGAAAAACAGGTGAAATGAAGGAGCTACAAAAATGATACGATTACTAACTCTCCCCGCAGGCTTTATTCTTGACCTGCTTATGGGAGATCCAAGATGGTTATATCACCCGGTATGCCTCATCGGAAACCTGATCAGCATACTGGAAAAAGGAATCCGGAAAATGTTTCCGAAAACAGACAAAGGGGAGCTGGCAGGCGGCATTCTGGAAGTGATCCTTGTCTGCATAATTACTTTCTTCATTCCTTTTGGAGTGGTTCATCTGTTCTATAAATGGAATTTCTGGCTTGGCTTTGCACTGGAAACCTTCTGGTGCGGTCAGCTGCTTGCAACCAAATCCCTAAAGGATGAAAGCATGAAAGTATATGACCGCCTGAAAAATGGAACCATCGAGGAAGCACGTTATGCAGTTTCCATGATCGTTGGCCGTGATACCCAGGCGCTTTCCGAAGTGGGGGTAACTAAGGCGGCGGTAGAGACCGTTGCGGAAAATTCTTCTGATGGAATTATTGCACCTATGCTTTACATGGCAATTGGAGGAATCCCCCTGATGTTTTTGTACAAGGGAATCAACACTATGGATTCCATGCTTGGATATAAAAATGACAAATACCTGTATTTTGGAAGATGTGCTGCCAAGCTTGATGATGTGGCAAACTTTATCCCTGCAAGAATTTCCGGCTGGCTGATGGCTCTGTCCACCATTTTTGTGGGCATGGACACCAAAAATGCAGTGAAAATATACAGAAGAGACCGACGCAACCATGCCAGCCCTAATTCTGCCCAGACAGAGGCGGCAATGGCAGGAGCGCTGGATGTACAGCTGGCGGGAAACGCGTATTACTTTGGTAAATTATATGAAAAGCCAACCATAGGAGATCCGATCCGGCCAGTCACGGTTGAGGATATTCCAAGGGCGAATAAGCTGCTTTATGCTACCTGCATTGTGGGAGCAATATTGTTCTTTGGATTGAGTGTGCTTCTGAAAGTGATATTTTAGTCACAATTTATAAAACGCCAGCTACGTATTTTTAGGATTAGATTATTCGTTGGCATTTTGAATAAGATTGTTCATCGGAAGCGGTATATTTAAAGTGCTGATGTTCGATAAAATCGTGTAATTACTTGAATGGAGACAACAATGGAAAAACACATACATGGCGGTGATGTCTATCATCACCAGGGGTGCATTGACTTCTCTGCAAACTGCAATCCTCTTGGTACCCCGGAGGGGATCAAAAGAGCCATTATAGAAAGCCTGGATCACATCAACGATTATCCACAGGTTGGCTGTGCGCCCCTGAAAGAGGCCATTGCAGAATATGAGAATGTGAAAGCCGGACAGGTGATCTGCGGAAACGGTGCTGCAGAGGTGATCTTTTCCCTGTGCAGGGCGGTAAATCCGAAGAAAGCCCTGGTACCGGCACCTACCTTTGCAGAATATCAGCAGGCTTTGTACAGCATAGACTGCCAGGTGGAATTTTTTCCTCTGGATGAGAAAAAGCAGTTTGCCCTGGGAGAAGATTTCCTGGAGGCATTGACAGAAGAAATCGACATTATTTTCCTGTGCAACCCCAACAATCCCACAGGTCTTCTCATAGAGAAGCCTTTGCTGGAAAAAATTCTGAAGCGCTGCAGGGAACGAAATATCCTGATGGCAGTGGACGAATGTTTCCTGGATTTTGTGCAGGATCCGGAAACATATACCCTAAAGGAATATCTGGATACCTATGACAATCTTTTTCTTCTGAAAGCGTTTACAAAGCGGTATGCCATAGCAGGTGTGCGGCTGGGATACGGGCTTTGCGGGAACAGAAGCCTTCTGGAAAAAATGGAAAGCATGAGCCAGCCCTGGAATGTGTCTTCCATGGCCCAGGCTGCCGGTCTTGCCGCTTTAAAGGAAACGAAATACGTGGAGGCAGGGCGTCAGATGACGTTTGCCGAGCTTGCATATCTGAAAGAGGAACTGACCGGATTAGGCTATCTGGTTTATCCCTCCCAGGCAAATTACGTTTTCTTTACTGGTCCTGTGGATCTGTATGAGAAGCTGGAACAGAAGAAGATCCTGATCCGCGACTGCAGCAATTACACCGGGCTTTCCAAAGGGTATTACCGGGTGGCGGTGAAAAATCACGAGGAAAATCAACAGCTTGTTAAAGCATTAGAAGAAATAGATACGGGCAAGTAGAAAGCACGGCTTTCCTATTGGATGGTAGCAGTTTTTTTGAATGGATCAGGAAAGCTCGAACTGCTATGTAAGAGAGATACAAAAGGAGGAACACATTTTGGCAAAAGCAATCATGGTGCAGGGGACAATGTCCAA
>OLRJ01002890.1_pt1 | contig 12189 bp, 8 predicted proteins | sample 1672741 | NCBI WGS metagenome assembly OLRJ01 (sample SAMEA3136719, study PRJEB25190) | human gut metagenome | biome: human gut; feature: human-associated habitat; material: faeces | place: Austria | collected 2013
GGCCTCTGCATCCTGGAGACGGCGGCGACGGCGCAGTCGAGCCCGAGGGCGCGAAGCTCGCGCGCCATGCGGAACCCCGTGGGGCCGCTTTCGTAGCAGGCCCTGGGTTCCTCGAACCCGAGGGCCCACTCCGCGATCTCGGCGGCGTCCGTCCCGAAATCGCGGTGCACCACCTCGCCGGTGAAGGGGTTGAACGCCGCGGCGGCGACCGATCGCGCGTGGACGTCCAGGCCGATGGAGGTAACATGGGGCATGGGAAGCCTCCTCCCCGCAGGTGCGGTAAGGGCTACCGCACGGGCCGATACTCAAAGCCCATTGTGGCACCCCGAGCCCGCGGAAAGAAGCTGCGCCGCGGGGGAGGCGACCTAAATGGCTTTCTCATATCGTCTTTCTCCCCGTATCGTTCAGCCGAGGGCCCCGCGGGGCCCTTTTTCATGCCGACATCCTGTCTCGTCTGCAGATCGGCGCAGAAGAACCGCGCGCCCTTCCCGGCCCCGCGGTTCTTCTGTTTTGTGGTTCTTCTGCTTTGCGGCCGATCCACCTGGCCCGCCCGCCGGCGGTCCTTTCGAGACCCGGCCCCTTCCTCCGGCCATCGGGCCTCCGTTCCGCCCGTTAGGCCCTCGCGCGCTTTCCCTTGCGCGGTGGGGGAACATGAGGTTATAGGGCCTTAAAGCGTGGCCTGCTGCCCTTAGAGCGCCTGTGGCCAATCTTGCTTAACTTTGATATAGCTTTTTAACTTCTTTTAGTATTTTGCTTTGTGCGCTTGGTTGGCACTTGTTTTGGTTAGGAAGCGATTTCGTGATCGTTACGCTTGTTTTCTTTACGGATATAAGACTGTGTGGCCGCTAAGCCTGCTCCTGGCTTTGACGGCATATTTCCGGCTATCGGTGCTTGACCTTTTTTGGAAACGCTTAGGGCTTTTCCAGATGCTTCTCCGCAATCCGGTTATTCGTCATTTTGACCTTCGTTTGTATGATATGAAAAGTAATTCTTTACTTCATAAGATGGCTCGCTTTCGTTAATACCGTTCATCTTATAATTCCTACCTTTAGCAGCCTTTGATACGTTTCAATTCTGTTTCGTCTCTCATTTCATCGAAAATGTCCTTGCTTAAACGAATTTGTTTTTGCCTGCTACCGAGCGCAATAGCGCCCACAGATGGTCACTCTATGGGCGGAGAAGTGCATAAAACAGCACGTACGGACGGTATCGCAGTTTGACTTGGGAATTTCCCTGTCTACTGCGATACCGTTTTTTGTTTTATGTCATACGGACGGTTTCGCTGGTTGACCCAGATTTCTGGACGTCACTGCGATGCCGTCCGTTTTCTGTTGTTGCGTTGTCGTGCTCGGAAGGGGTTTAAATGTCCAAGAGCGTGCTAGTTGAAGAGAATATAGCTACTGAAACGCTTCAAAATCTGTCGTTAGTCGAGGGCGGATCCTTAGATCAGGGCGTGGCGCCCACGACGCATTTTACGAAAGAGTTGAGCCCGGAGTGGATTGGCTGCCTTGTTGGCCTGTGCGTGCTGTTCGTTCCCATGGCTATGGTTATGGGTACTACCAATATGATCTCCACCCTCATGAAGACGGCGTACGCGCTGCTCCTGGACACCTGCTTCTATATCATGGCGATTGCCGTCGTGTGCGGAGCCTTGGGTTCTCTGTTCACTGAGTTTGGCGTCGTTGCTATGCTCAATAAGTTGATCACTCCGCTGATGAAACCGCTTTTTGGTTTGCCTGGTGCAGCTTCCGTAGGTGCTATCGCGACCTTCCTGTCCGATAATCCCGCGATCTGCACCTTTATCCATAACCGCGGTTTTATGCGTTACTTCAAGCGCTATCAGATTCCTGCGCTTGTTAACTTCGGTACCTGCTTCGGTATCGGCATGATTGTTGTGGGTGCTGTCCTGGGCCTCTCTGGCACCAACGGTGTCGACACCATTGTTCCCGCCGGTATTGGCAGCCTCTGTGCCATTCTGGGTGGCGTTCTTTCGACCCGCCTGCTGCTCATTCCTTGCGCCCGTAAGTTCGGTAAAGAACAGGACGCAGTCGATGCTTATGAGATGGATGATGACGGTGTCGAGCTTCCTGAGGGCAAGCGCGCCATCCGTGAGGGCGGCGTCGCCATGCGCGCCATGTCTTCCTTGATTGACGGCGGTAAGGACGGTGTTCAGCTTGGTCTCGCCATCATCCCAGGTGTTCTTATCATCTGCACGATTGTCATGATGCTGTCGAATGGCGCTGGCGAGGGCGGCGTTTACACGGGTGCCGCCTACGAAGGCGTGTATTTCCTTCCCTGGCTTGCCGGCAAGATCGATTTCATCATCACCCCGCTTTTTGGCTTTACGCACATGGAGGCCCTGAGCGTCGTGGCTACCTCGCTGGCCTCTGCCGGCGCTTCTATGAGCCTTGTTGCCGGTCTGCTTCAGGGCGGGCTGCTCGGCGCCAAGGACATCGCAGTACTCACGGCAATTTGCTTTTGCTGGAGTGGCTTCCTCTCTACGCACGTTCCGATGCTCGATGACCTGAAGGGCACCGAGTTCACCGGTTTCGCGATTGTGACGCATCTGGTGGGCGGCCTTGCTGCAGGCGTCTTGGCAAACGTGATTTGCATGCTCATCGGCATTGCATAGGAACGGGACTGACCAGAGATGAAATTGCCAGCTGTCATAAATGTTCAGAAGTTCTCGGTGCATGATGGCCATGGAATTCGCACGTCGATCTTTTTTAAGGGCTGTTTGCTGTCATGTTGGTGGTGTCATAACCCCGAGAGCCAGAGCTTTAATCGCGAGCTGATGTTTGATCCCGGCAAGTGCACGGGATGCGGGCTGTGCGTTAAGGCGTGCCCGCATGACGCGGTGACTGTTGGGGAAGATGGGCGTGCACACACGAGCAAGGGTACCTGCGTAACCTGCGGAGCCTGTCTGGATTGGTGCCCAAACGAATGCCGAGAAATCGTGGGCACCCAGCGCTATACGGTGGATGAGCTTGTCCAGAAGGCTCTGGAGGACCAGCAGTTCTACGAGCGCTCCGGAGGCGGTGTTACGCTTTCGGGCGGCGAATGCATGGTCCAGGACCCCGATTTCATGGAGGAGCTTTGCCGCAAGCTTCACTTTGAGGGCATCGACATCGCCATCGACACGTGCGGCTATGCACCTTTGGGCACCTATCGTCGTCTGCTTCCTTATGTTGATACTTGGCTCTATGACATTAAGATGATCGACGAGGAGAAGCACATCAAATATATTGGCCGTTCAAACGATGTCATTCTTCGAAATCTCGAGTTTTTGGCCCATAACGGCGCATCGCTCAACATTCGCATTCCGACCATTGGAACGGTAAACGATGACGATGAGAGCATGCTTGCTGTCATTGAGTACCTCAAAAGCCATGTGGGAATGCCGCCGGTGAATCTGCTTCCTTACCACACAACGGGAAGCAGCAAATATACGCGTCTGGGAAGGCCGTATTTAGCTCGTGACTTGCAGGTTCCAAGCGAAGAACGCATGGAGCATCTGAAAGATCTGTTTTTGCAGCATGGGTTCGATAACGTTCAAATTGGAGGGTAACGATGGAAAACGTAAAGGAATTGGAAATGGCGGAGCTCGCCGCGATTGAAGAGGCCTTGAAGGCAGTGTCCTCTCATGCGGCCCCGACGCGCGAGACCAGCCATGCCACATGGCAGGAGGATCGCGGCATGAACGACCGTGTCAAGATGCTCCGTCATCAGAGCGAGACCACGCAGCCGTACATCGATATGGAGCGCGCGCTCATCGAAACCGAGACTTACAAGCGCTATGAGGGCTCTCTTTCGATCCCCGAGCTTCGCGGCCAGGTGCTCCATGACTACTTTGAGCGCAAGACCATTCGCATCGAGCCCGGCGAGTTGATTGTGGGCGAGAAGGGACGCGGGCCCCAGGCTGCCCCGACGTTCCCTGAGCTTTGCTGCCATACGCTCGAGGACATGCACAATATGAACGATCGCGAGCAGGTCAACTTCAAGGTTACCGAGGATGACCTGCGCGTCCAGGAGCAGATCATCATTCCGTATTGGAAGAACCGCGCTTTTCGCGAGAAGATCATGGCTGCCCAGACCGAGCAGTGGCACCTCGCTTTCGAGGCTGGCATCTTCACTGAGTTCTATGAGCAGCGTGCCGGCGGTCATACCTGCCTGGGCTCTGAGCGCGGCGTGACCCATGGCTTTGCCGAGATCAAGCAGGAGATCCAGGATGCTCTCGATGCCATTGACTATCTGAACGACAATCAGGCTCTCGAGAAGCGTGACGAGCTGCGCGGTATGCTCATCGCCGTCGATGCAACCACCGTGCTTGCCAACCGCTATGCCGACCTTGCTGCCAAGATGGCTGAGGAAGAGGGCGATTCCAAGCGTGCTGAGGAGCTGCGCCAGATCTCTGAGAACTGCCGCGTTGTGGCCAATGAGCGCCCTAAGACCTACTGGCAGTGGATTCAGCGCTACTGGTTTATCCACCTCGCTGTCACCAGCGAGACGAACCCGTGGGACGCTTACACCCCGGGCCGCCTCGACCAGCATCTGAACCCGTACTATCAGGTCGACGTTGCCGCTGGCCGTCTTGATCGCGAGCACGCCCTTGAGCTTCTTGAGTGCCTGTGGGTCAAGTTCAACAGCCAGCCTGCACCTCCCAAGGTGGGTGTGACCCTCAAGGAGTCCGGCACCTATTCCGACTTCGCCAACATCAATACCGGCGGTGTTACCCCGGACGGCAAGAATGGCGTGAACGACGTCTCCTACATCATTCTCGACTGCATGGGAGAAATGATGTTCATCCAGCCCAACTCCAACGTGCAGATCAGCCGCAAGACCCCGCGCAAGTTCCTGAAGCGCGCTTGCGAGGTCGCTCGTGCCGGTTGGGGCCAGCCCGCCTTCTACAACACCGAGGAGATCATCGACGAGCAGCTCAATGCCGGCAAGAGCCTGACCGATGCCCGTCATGGTGGTTCTTCGGGTTGTGTTGAGACCGGCTGCTGGGGCTATGAGGCCTATCCTCTGACCGGTTACTTCAACCTGCCTAAGATTCTCGAGGTTACGCTTAACAACGGTGTTGACCCCCGTTCTGGCAAGATGATTGGTATCGAGACTGGCGACCCGCGCGATTTCGAGACCTTCGAGGAGCTCTTCGACGCCTACAAGAAGCAGGTTAAGTACTTCGAGGATGTTAAGGTCAACGGTTCGAACATCAACACTCAGCTGACCGCCAAGTACAATCCCGTGCCCTACATGTCGCTTCTGACCGAGGACTGCATCGCACGCGGCGAGGATTACAACGCCGGTGGCGCTCGCTACAATACCACGTACCTCCAGGGCGTGGGCATCGGCTCCATCACCGATGCTCTCTCCTCGCTCAAGTACAACGTCTATGACGAGAAGCGCTTCACCATGGATGAGCTACTTGAGGCTATCGACCACAACTTTGAGGGCGAGAAGTATCAGTTGGTCCGCAATCTCGTGAGCCGCAAGACACCTAAGTTTGGTAACGACGACGATTACGCCGACGATATCATGCGTGCGGTGTTCCAGTACTTCCACGACACCATCACCGGTAGGCCTAACATGCGTCGCGGCGAGTGGCGTATCGACATGCTGCCCACCACCTGCCATATCTACTTTGGCGAGGTTACGGGCGCATCTCCTTCTGGCCGTCTCTCTGGCGAGCCTGTTTCCGACGGCATCTCGCCCGAGCGCTCCGCCGACGTCAACGGCCCTACGGCAGTTATCAAGTCTTGCGCCAAGATGGACCACGCGGCAACAGGCGGCACCCTGCTCAACCAGAAGTTCACGCCAAGCTCCATTGCCGGAGACAAGGGTATCGAGAATCTGGCCGACCTGGTGCGCAGCTACTTTGACATGGACGGCCACCACATCCAGTTCAACATCATCGACAAGGAGACGCTGCTGGATGCTCAAAAGCATCCGGAGAGCTACAAGGACCTTATTGTCCGCGTGGCAGGTTTCTCCGAGAAGTGGTGCAACCTGGGTACGGAGCTTCAAAACGAAATCATCAATCGTACCGAGCAGTCGTTCTAGATTGTGTTTTAGATTGCTTTGAGGATTCTATAGGTAACGATGCGATGTGACAGAATGGTCCGGTGGGCATCTGCCGCATCGTCGAATTGAGAGGATAGAGATATGGCTAAGGAACTGGCACTTATCGGTTGCGGAAACATGGGTACTGCGATGCTCAAGGGTATCGTGGGCTCCGGCCTCGTGGCCGCTCAGGACGTTACGGTCGCAGATGTGAGCGAGACGTCGCAGCAGAGGCTCGCAGGCGAGCTTGGCTGCCAGGGAACTTGTGACAACAGCGAGGCCGTGGCTGGCGCCAAGAGCATCATCATCGCTGTGAAGCCGCAGTATCTCGATGGCGTCGTCAAAGCGTTTGCCCCGTCCGTCGATAAGGATGCCGTTATCATCTCCATTGCTGCCGGCGTTTCCCTTGAGCGCCTCGAGGGCCTTTTGGGTGCCGACCATAAGATCGTGCGCGTTATGCCCAACCTGGCCGCAATGGTGGGCGAGTCGATGAGCGCCCTGTGCCCGAATGGAAACGTGACCGAGGCGGAGCGCGAGCGCGTTCACGAGCTGTTCTGCGCTTTTGGCAAAGCTGAGTTTATCCCCGAGCATCTGATGGACGCGGTTGTTGCCGTCTCTGGCTCTGCTCCTGCCTATGTGTGCCTGTTTATCGAGGCTATGGCGGACGCCGCGGTCATCGAGGGCATGCCGCGCGCTCAGGCTTACGCTATGGCCGAACAGGCGGTTTTGGGCACTGCCAAGTATCTGCAGGAGACCGGCACGCATCCCGCCGTGCTCAAGGACATGGTGAGCTCGCCTGCCGGCACGACGATTGCTGCCGTGGCCGAGCTCGAGCGCGGTGGTCTGCGCGCGACCGTGGTCGATGCGATGCTCGCGTGCGCCGAGCGCAACCGCGAGTTGGCCTAGCATATAGCGCCTAACGCGAAGATTCGGCATAGGTTTGCCTGAGAGCCAAAGGGACTGTCCCTTTGGCTCTTTATTTATGTTTCAATAAAGCTCATGTTTACGTTATTTCTTTTAGGCAACATAGCGTCGGGCAAGTCGTATGCGGCACATTATCTTGAGCGTGCGGGCGGTTTGCGTATCGATTTGGACCAGATGGCAAAAGGCCTGTACCAGCCGGGTTCTGCCGTTGTGGCGGAACTTGCCGATTGTTTTGGCTGGGATATTCTGGACGAAACCGGCGGCGTCGTAACGGCTCGCCTGGCAAGCCGTGCGTTTGCGGATGATGAGCAGACGGCAAAACTCAACGATATCGTGCATCCGGTGCTTGTCGAACGCCTGGCCGATCGTTTGTTGCCCTATGGCTGCTGCGTGGCAACGCAGCCAAACGTTCCTTTTGCCGTGGTCGAGGTCTCTGCCCCTGCATCTTTTTTGGATGCTTTTTCGCTTGCCGACGAGGTGGCGACTGTTTGGGCGCCGCTCGATGTGCGTCGTGGGCGCGCCATCGCGCGCGGCATGGCTCCCGACGATTTTGAACGTCGCGCAGCTCTGCAGCCGAGCGACGAACAGCTTAAAGCATGGTCTTCGATTGTCTTTGACAATGCGGTTGCTGATGGCCGCCTCGAGGCGGCACTAGACGAGTGGCTTGCGTGCCATGGTTTTGATCGGGCGGGAGGGACTGATGACTAAAATCGGGGCTCCTCGTTTGCTTGCGTGGTACCGCGTCGTTCCCTTTTTGTGCATGATGGCCTTTGGCGTCGCTGCGCTCGTCTACGCGGCGGCACCCGCACCTTTGCTTCGCTTGTTCTATCCGCTTTCTCATGAGGAGCAGATTGTCGATTCGGCGACGCGGCACGGGGTCGACCCCTATCTTGTTGCAGCGGTGATCGAGACCGAGTCGGGGTGGGATGAAGATGCAAGGTCCGATCGGGGCGCGGAGGGCCTTATGCAGCTCATGCCCGAGACGGCGAGCGATATGATCAGCCTGGGCCTCGTCGATTCTTCCTATAATGTCTCGAGTCTGAGCGACCCGGCTACGAATATCGAGTTTGGCTGCGCCTATCTTTCGTATCTCATTTCCTACTTCAACGGTTCGACCGATAAGGCCATTGCCGCGTACAATGCGGGAATGGGCAATGTGGAGCAGTGGGCCCAAAGGGAGACATCGCTGCAGGATGCGATCACGTTTCCCGAAACTCAGGCCTATCTGGCACGCGTGACCAATGCGCGCGAGCGCTATCAAGACTTGTATCCTCATAGTTTTTAACGATTGATCGAGGTGATGCACGATGACCGCATTCGAGGTCGAACGTGTGGGCGGAGAGCTCAAACGATTCGGAGTCGCGGGCGAGGACGTGCACTTTAAGGTTGTGGCGCCCTACGAGCCTTCGGGCGACCAGCCGCAGGCGATCGAGTCGCTTAGGGCTGGGGTGGAGGCGGGGGACCGCTATCAAGTCCTGCTGGGCGTGACCGGCTCGGGCAAGACGTTTACCATGGCAAAGACCATCGAAGCAGTGGGCAAGCCAACGCTTGTCATGGCGCCCAATAAGACGCTTGCAGCGCAGCTGGCCTCTGAGCTACGCGAGTTTTTCCCCAATAATGCCGTGGTCTACTTCGTCTCGTACTACGACTACTATCAGCCGGAAGCGTATGTTCCGCAAAGCGACACGTATATCGAAAAGGACTCTTCCATTAACGAAGAGGTCGAGATGCTGCGCCATCAGGCGACGGCATCGCTTCTTTCGCGCCGCGATGTGATTGTGGTTGCGAGTGTTTCGTGCATCTACGGTATCGGCAGCCCGGAGGATTACGCGGGCTTGGCTCCCAATGTGGACAAGAAGGTGCCCCTTGAGCGCGATGATTTTATCCACGCGCTGATTGATACCCAATACGATCGCAATGACTACGACCTTGCACGCGGTACGTTTCGCGTGCGTGGCGATGTGGTTGATGTCTATCCTCCGTATGCGGAGCACCCCTTGCGCTTTGAGTTCTTTGGTGACGAGGTGGAGCTCATTGCCGAGATCGATGAGGTCACAGGCGAGCTGTTGCGTGAGTACGACGCCATCCCTGTGTGGCCCGCCTCGCACTACGTGACCGAGAAACCCAAGGTGACGGCGGCTCTCAAGACCATCGAGGAGGAGTGCGAGCAGCGCGTGGCCGAGCTCAAGGCCGAGGACAAGCTGCTCGAGGCGCAGCGCTTGCAGCAACGAACCGATTACGACCTTGAGCTGCTCGAGACGATGGGTTTTTGCACGGGTATCGAGAACTATTCGCGTCACCTCGATGGGCGCCGCCCCGGAGAGCCGCCTTTTACGCTTATCGATTACTTTCCCAAGGACATGCTTTGCATTATCGATGAGAGCCATGTCACGGTGCCGCAGATTCGCGGCATGCATGAAGGCGACCGTTCGCGCAAGGTGACGCTGGTGGAGCACGGCTTTCGTCTGCCCTCGGCTCTCGATAACCGTCCGTTGCGCTTCGATGAGTTCGAGGCGCGCATTCCGCAGTTCATCTACGTATCGGCGACGCCGGGCGACTACGAGCTTCGCGTGTCTCAAAACAACGTGGAGCAGATTATTCGTCCTACGGGCTTGCTCGACCCCAAGATCGACGTGCGACCGGTGCGCGGCCAGATCGACGACCTGCTGGATGAGATTCGCGAGCGCACGGCGCGCCACGAGCGCGTGCTTGTGACCACGCTCACCAAGCGCATGGCGGAGGACCTGACGGACTATCTGCTTGATGCGGGCGTGAAGGTCAACTATATGCACTCGGATACGGCCACGATGGATCGCGTCGAGATTCTGCGCGACCTACGCCGCGGAAAGATCGACGTGCTTGTGGGCATCAACCTGCTGCGCGAGGGCTTGGATTTGCCCGAGGTGTCGCTTGTGGCGATTCTCGATGCAGATAAAGAGGGTTTTCTGCGCAATCGCCGCTCCCTTATCCAAACGATCGGCCGTGCGGCGCGAAATGCCGAGGGCGAGGTCATCATGTATGCCGACACCGTCACCGATTCGATGCGCGAGGCCATTGACGAGACGCAGCGCCGCCGCGAGATTCAGATGGCGTACAACGAGGAGCACCATATCGAGCCCAAGACGGTGCGCAAGGCCATCAACGACATTTCGAGTTTTATCGCCGAGGCTACGGAGAACGTGGGCAAGCGCGACCGCAGCCGCGGGGATACGTTAGGTCACGGAGAGTTCTTCACGCCGGCGGGCGGGGAGAGCGCTGCTGGCGATACGCCCGAACAAACGGGTTCCGAGCTGGTGCAGGAAATGGCCAAGCTGCCCCGCAACGAGTTGCTGCGCGTGATTGCCGCGATGGAAGAGGATATGCGCGCCGCATCCGAGGCGATGGATTTCGAGCAGGCGGCTAACCTGCGCGATGCGCTCGTGCAGCTCAAAGCGGTTGCCGAGGGCGGCACCGAGGAAGAGATCATCGAGCGTCTGCGCGCGGGCGCTCGTAAGGGCTCGGCCTTTGGCGGCACTCGCCGCCGTACCGGGTTCAAGGGAAAGAAGTAACGGACCCGTGGAGGTGGCGGGAATCCATCGCCTGTTTGCCCACGCGCAGGAGCTTTCGTCCGCTCGCGTGGTCATTGCCATTGCGGGCATGGAAGGTACATTGGCGAGCGTTATCGGCGGCTTGGTGAGCTGCCCGGTGATTGCGGTTCCCACAAGCGTGGGATATGGGGCGAGCTTCGAGGGGCTCACGGCTCTGCTGGCTATGCTCAGCTCGCGCGCGAGCGGCGTTTCGGTGGTCAACATCGACAACGGCTTTGGTGCCGCTTATTAGGCGAGCCTCATCAATCACTTGGGACCGCGTGACGACGCGGCTCTTGATGTATAAGGGTTAACGAAGGTCTGCGATGAGCGCCTGCGCGCAGCGGATGCCGTCGGTGGCGGCGCTCATGATGCCGCCGGCGTAGCCCGCCCCCTCGCCACAGGGGTAGAGGCCCTCTGCGCCGAGTGCGTGACATGAGGAGTCGCGCACAATGGTCACGGGCGAGCTCGAGCGCGACTCGATGGCAGTGAGCACTGCGTGCGGGTTGTCATATCCGCGTAGCTTGTGCCCGAGGGCGGGGATGCCAAGACGCAACGTTTCTGCAACGTGGACGGGCAGACACGGGTCGATTTCGGTCCAGGTTACGCCGCGCGGATAGGTGGGGGCGACCGTCGCCGCGCCCGTGCTGGGACGATGCGCCATGAAGTCGCCGACAAGCTGCGCGGGTGCCCGGTATGCGCCGCCTCCGATCTCGAACGCGCGGCGTTCGCATGAGCGCTGAAGATCGACGCCTGCAAGGGGATCGTCTCCGGGGAGGTCCTGCGGATTGATATTGACGAGCAGCGCCGCGTTGGCGTTTATGCCGTCGCGGGCATGCAGGCTTGCGCCGTTGGTGACCACGCCGTGTGTCTCCGATGTCGCCGCGACCACTTGGCCTCCAGGGCACATGCAGAACGAAAAGAGGCTGCGACCGTTTTTGGTGTGGGCGACAAGCTTGTAGGGGGCGGCCCCCAGGGCGGGATGCCCTGCGGCGCTTCCATATTGAGCGCGGTCGATATCGCATTGGAGATGCTCGATACGAACACCCATGGCAAAGGTCTTGCGCTGGAGGGAAAAGCCGCGCTGGGACAGTAGGGCAAAGATATCGCGGGCAGAATGACCGCAGGCCAAGATGAGTTGCGAGGTCGCGATGACTTCTTCACGCTTTTGGCCATTTGCGTCCTGGCTGCTTATGGTGATGGACGAGATGGTACCTGCTGCGCTGCGCGCGATATCGACCATCTGGGTATTGAAGCGCACTTCGCCCCCAAGGCCTTCGATTTGGGTGACGATATCGGTGACGACGGCGGGGAGGATGTCGGAGCCGATGTGCGGTTTGGCGTCCCAAAGAATCTCGCGCGGGGCTCCGGCTTCCACAAAAGTTTGCAGGATGAGACGATGCAGCGGATTTTTGGTTCCCGTCGTGAGCTTGCCGTCGGAAAACGTTCCGGCACCGCCCAGGCCAAACTGGATGTTGCTGCTCTCGTTGAGCTCGCCTGTGCGATTGAAGTGCTCGACGTCGCGCGTTCGACGCGTGGCGTCGGCGCCACGCTCGATAAGGAGCGGCTCGAGGCCGGCATGGGCCAGAGTGAGGGCAGCAAAGAGGCCCGCGCAGCCCGCGCCTACGACGACGGG
>OLRJ01002893.1_pt1 | contig 12180 bp, 9 predicted proteins | sample 1672741 | NCBI WGS metagenome assembly OLRJ01 (sample SAMEA3136719, study PRJEB25190) | human gut metagenome | biome: human gut; feature: human-associated habitat; material: faeces | place: Austria | collected 2013
GGCCCGTCTCCTTTCCTACGCTGCACGCCTATGCCGGCGCGCGAAAAATGTTTCCCTTGGATAATACTACGAACAACAGCGGGACGCCACCCAAAGGCGGCGTCCCGCTTAAAGCAGCTCACGTCTTCGCAAAACCGTCATCGATGGTTTTCTGGCCCGATACCGGTCTTGCAGGATGGGCGCGGCGCTACTTCTCCTGCTTCTCCCCACGCTTGGGCATGGGGCGGAAGATCTGGAACAGCATGACGGCTGCGATTACGATGGCCACCACGGTGAACACGTTGAACTCGACCTCGCCGGTCGCAAGGCCGACGAACTGGTAGAGCATGGTGCCCACGCACCAGGCGAAACCGCACAGGTAGCCGATGGTGATCCAGAACCACTTCGGGGAGTTCTGCTGCTGGCGGATGGTGCCCATGGCGGCGAAGCAAGGAGCGCACAGCAGGTTGAACGCGCAGAAGGCGACCACGGCAGCGGTGGAGCCGCCGAGCATCTGCAGGAAGCCGAACCACAGCTGCGGGTCGGCCTCGCCGTAATCGGCCAGCTGCGTGATGATGCCCACGGTTGCCACGACGTTCTCCTTGGCCACCAAGCCGGTGACGGCAGTGGCCGTGGCCTGCCAGTTATCGAAGCCCAGCGGGGCGAAAATCCAGGCAAGCAGGTTGCCCAGGCCGGCCATGAGGCTGTGCTCCATGTAGTCGGGAGCATCGGGGTCGAGCAGACCGAAGCCCTCGCCCGCATCGCCGAAGTTCATGAGGAACCAGATGACGATGGTTGACAGGAAGATGATAGTACCTGCCTTGATGATGTAGCCCTTCACACGCTCCCACATGGACAGCAGGATGGATTTCACCGTGGGCATATGGTACTCGGGCAGCTCCATGACGAACGGGGTGGCCTCGCCGGCGAACAGCTTGGTCTTCTTCAGCATGATGCCGGACAGGATGATGGCGATGACGCCCAGGAAGTAGAACATGGGGGCCACGTACCACGTTGCAGACGAATCACCGGACGCCAGAGCGCCGAACACGAGCGCGATGATGGGCATCTTCGCGCCGCACGGGATCATCGTGGTGGTCATGATGGTCATGCGACGGTCCATCTCGTTCTCGATGGTCTTGGTGGACATGACGGCGGGCACGCCGCAGCCGGACGCGATGAGCATCGGGATGAACGATTTGCCGGACAGGCCGAACTTGCGGAAGATGCGGTCCATGATGAACGCGACGCGGGACATGTAGCCGCACAGCTCCAGGATGCCCAGCAGCAGGAACAGGATGACCATCTGCGGGATGAAGCCGATGACGGCGCCGACGCCGGAGACGATGCCGTCGTTGACAAGGGACTGCAGCCACGGCGCGACGTCGGCCGCCTCCATGGCATCGGCGATGATAGCGCCCAGACCCGGGATCCACAGGCCCCACGTGCCGTCGGACGGATCGGGCTCTTCGACCTCAAGCGCCTTCTGGTAATCGGCGAACGTGATGGTTTGCTCCTCCACGTTGCCGTCCTCGTCCTCTACCTCCATAGAGGCCACGGCATGGGATGCTTGCGCCTGCTCGTCGAAGTCGGCGACGATGGCCTGCGCCTCCTCATATTCAGCCATGGCATCCTCATATTCGGCCACGGCGTCCGCATCGGCGTCGTCTTCAGGCGCCTCAGGCTCCTCGGCGGCTAAGGCGTCGAGCACTTCCTGCGATGCATCAGAAGGCAGCTCGGACTCCTCGTCCTCGCCCAAGATGTTCTCGACATAGGTCACAACCTGGGAATGAGCATCCTCGTACTCCTCGGTGGCCTCGTCGAACGCGGCGTTGCCGGTGTAGAGCCAGCCGTCGCCGGAGATACCGTCGTTGGCCCAGTCGGTCACCACGCCGCCGCCGACGGAGACCGCCAGCCAGTACACGAAGAACATGATGACGATGAAGATGGGAAGGCCCAGCCAGCGGTTGGTGACCACGCGGTCGATCTTTTGCGAAGTGGTCAAGCCCGTACGCGTGCGCTTGACGGTCTTGTCCACAACGTGGCTGATGGCGTCGTAGCGCTCGGCAGTGATGATGGATTCGGCATCGTCGTCGAGCTTGTCCTCGATGGAGGTGCGGATGGCTGAGATGGCATCCAGGTCCGCCTGCGAAAGTTTGAGGTCGGCGATGGTTTTGTCCTCGGCCTCGAACAGCTTGATGGCGTACCAACGGGCCGCGTTGGGGGCCACCTTATCGCCGAGCACGCCCTCGATCTTGACGAGAGCCTCTTCGACGGCGGCGTCGAATTTCATCTGCGACGCAGGGGACTTCTCGGTCCGAGCGGCATCGATGGCGGCCTTGACGACGTCCTCCATGCCGCGGCCCTTCAGCGCCGAGGTGGGGACGATGGGGCAGCCCAGCTCGCGGGACAGGCCGTCGACGTCGATCTTGTCGCCGTTCTTCTCCACCAGGTCCATCATGTTCAGCGCGATCACGACCGGAACGCCCAGATTCAGAATCTGGCTGGTCAGATACAGGTTGCGCTCAAGGTTGGTGGCGTCCACCAGGTTGATGACGGCGTCGGGGCCGCCTTCGAGCAGGTAATCGCGCGCCACGATTTCCTCGGGCGAATACGGAGACAGCGAGTAGATGCCCGGCAAGTCCGTGATGGTCACGTCCTTGTCGCGCGTGTACTTGCCCTCCTTCTTCTCGACGGTCACGCCCGGCCAGTTGCCAACGTACTGGTTGGCGCCCGTCAGGTCGTTGAACATCGTCGTCTTGCCGCAGTTCGGGTTGCCGGCAAGGGCAATGCAGATTCCCATGATCTACCTTTCTTGCGAATCGATTCGGCTTCTTGCGCTGTTCTGGGTTTCGATGTTTCGCATCGTCCCAGCTCAGAAGTCATTTTGAGTTAGGTTACGGTAACTCGTTCCGGTAAAAAACGGCGCACTCGCGCCACTGCCCATCGACGGTCGATGCGCCGGCTGTTACGCCGGCGTACATGCTAGTCGACGAGGATGCACTCCGCCTCGCTTTTGCGCAGCGACAGCTCGTAACCGCGGACCGTCACCTCAATAGGATCTCCAAGCGGCGCCACCTTGCGCACGTACACCCCAACGCCTTTCGTGATGCCCATGTCCATGATGTGGCGCTTAAGCGCACCTTCTCCGCTCAGGCGGCGCACCGTAGCGGATTCGCCGACCTGCACATCACGCAGCGTTTTGCCCTGAATCTCGGCCATCTAGCCCTATCCTCGCTTTCTTGTGCTTCTCTCCATGCCCTTATACTGGCGGCTGCAGCGCAGCCGCACGAACGGCCGCAGCGTTTTCCCGCTGCGGCCGGATTCGCCTACTGCGGCGGCAGATCGGCCGCTATGCCGTTGCCGCGGAGGTGATGATATGGGACGCCACTTGGCGGCCGATGGCCACCTGGGCGCCTTTGACGGAAACGATTAGGTCGCCCGCGACGCCTGAAACCACCTTGATCTCGGCTCCTTCCACAAAGCCAAGGTTTTCCAGATGATGCTGCAGGTCGCCCTTCCCGCGCACTTTGACGACACGCGCGGACTCGCCCTCTTTCAGAAAGGAAAGCGGCATCTGCTGGACGGACACGCTTGGAGTTCGCGCAGCCTTTGCCGCAGCGCTCGCCATCGCAGTCTCCATGATGTTCTCCCTTCATTTGTTAGACGCATACAACAGAAAGATGTTACATCAAATTGACTTTGCATGGAACCCTTGGGCAACTTTTTGTATGCTACGGGTAATTTTTCAAAGTTTCACCACATTTACTTCGAAACGAGCAGGACGCCAGCGGAGATGCCGCGCGCCCGAAGACGCCTGGTGCGCAGACGCGGAAAGCGCTCCAACCGCAAACCCGCTCTCCGCCCCTTCCTACCCGTATCTGCCGAAAACGCTTTAGATATTTCCGCGCAGGCCGAAAGCAGATCTGCTACGGCTAGGCGGCACGAACCCCGGCGTCAAGCTCGTTTGCCTAAAACGCGGTTCGCCACCGTTTGTCTGAAGAACGGGAAATTCATCTTCCATCTGTACTTTCGCAGGAATATTATGCGTACCGTGAATAATCCCCCTTTTCGCAATGCCGAAGGAGGCGCCAAGCCCATGCAAGAGAATCGCTATATCGATACGCGCGGATGCGTCGACCAACCCGTCGAGTTCACCGAAGCCGTTATCAACGGCCTGGCAGATGGCGGCGGACTGTACGTTCCGCAGCATATCCCCGAGTTTACGCTCGACGAGATCTGCGAGCTGGCTCAGCTGCCCTATGCGCAGCGCGCAGCGCGCATCTACAAGGCCTTCGGCGTCGATCTTCCCGCCCAGGTGATCGACGAGCTGATGGCCCAGGCCTATGGCGACAACTTCGACGACGAGCGCATCTGCCCCATCACCTCCCTTGATGCCGACACCCACGTCCTCGAGCTGTGGCACGGCCCCACCAGCGCCTTCAAGGACATGGCGCTGCAGTGCCTGCCGCGCTTCTTCAGCGCATCGGCAGCCCAGCTGCGCGAGCAGGGCAAGCTCGACCACGACTTCCTTATCCTGGTGGCAACGTCGGGAGACACCGGAAAGGCCGCCCTCGAAGGCTTCCGCGACCTGCCCCATGTCTCCATCTCGGTCATGTATCCCGACGGCGGGGTGAGCGACATCCAGTACCGCCAGATGGCCACGCAGCGCGGATCGAACGTCAACGTGTGGGGCGTGCGCGGCAACTTCGACGATTGCCAAACAGGCGCTAAGAACGTGTTCGGCGACACGGCCTTCGCCGAGAAGCTGCTCTCCGAGCACGGCGTCTCGCTCTCTAGCGCGAATTCCATCAACTGGGGCCGCCTGCTGCCGCAGGTGGTGTACTACGTGTCGGCCTACTCGCAGCTGGTGGCAGACGGCAAGCTCGCAGCCGGCGCGCCGCTTGATGTCTGCGTGCCTACCGGCAACTTCGGCAACATCCTTGCCGCGTACTACGCCAAGCGCATGGGAGTGCCCATCGGCATGCTGTACTGCGCCAGCAACGAGAACCGCGTGCTCACCGATTTCATCAACACCGGCACCTACGACGTGTCCGACCGCCCGTTCGTGCTGACCCCCTCCCCTTCCATGGACATCCTGGTCAGCTCCAACCTGGAGCGCCAGCTGTTCGAGCTGACGGGCCGCAACCCCGAAGCGATCGCCGGCTGGATGGCAGACTTGAAGCAGCAGCGCTGCTTCCGCGTGGACGAGGACACGTTCAAGGCCGTTCGCAAGCACTTCGCCGCCGATAGCGTGGACAACGCCGAGTGCCTGCGCACCATCAAGGAGGTGCTCGACAAGCACGACTATCTGCTCGACCCGCATACCGCCGTGGCATACCGCGCCGCGCAGAACCTGCGCGGCGAAAACCCCGTGCTCATCGCCAGCACCGCCCACTGGGCCAAGTTCGGCAACAACGTGTACCGCGCCTTGCACGATATGCAGCCCGGCCAGCCCCTGCCGGAAAACGTTGCCTCGCTTTCCGGCTGCGGCCTCAACGACCTGGTCGCCGACGAATCGGGCCACCACGACGTGCCGCGCGGCCTGGCGGAACTCGACGGTCTGCCCATCAGGTTCACCGAAGTCATCGATGGCACCACCAAGGACATCGAGAGCGCGACGGAGCGGTTTCTCGCTGCCTTGGACAACGAATAGCAGCACACGAGGGGAACCGAAGGACCATTCATGAGCAAACTATCCAAGCTTAAACCGATCGTCAGGCTTTCCGTGGTCAATCCCGACACGGAAAGCAACTCGGTGTTCGGCCGCGGCATCGCCAGCCTGTGCATCGGCGTGCGCGACACCGGCTCCTTAAACGCCGCAGCCAAGAGCATGGGCATGGCATATAGCAAGGCATGGCGCATCATCAAGGACACGGAAGCAGCCCTTGACGTGCAGCTTCTTTACCGCGATGGCGCCCATGGAAGCCGACTGACCGAAGACTGCAAGCAGATCCTTGCCGCCTACCAGGCCATCGAGGAACAGCTTCAAGCGCAAGCCGAGGACAGCTTCGAGAAGCAGGTTGATGGCCAGTAGCCGATAGCCGCTCGCCCTGCGCATCACCTCGAGGTTTTTCAACGACAACGTGCGGGGAAGGCAAATCGGCCTTATCTCGCATTTTGCGGTACGGCGCTACCACGCATCTTGCCAAGCGCCCCAGCGCGCACCGCACCCCGGATCGAGCCGCCAACCGATGGCGGCTCGATCCGTATTCCACGCCTACGAAACCCAAATGCCCTCGTATCTCGGCAAGGCCCATCCAAGATACGCCGTCATAGAACACGTCACCTTCAGCTTCGGCGCCGGCGGCTGAGATGCAGCAGCATCGGCATATGCGCCGATAACGCCGACCGCCTCCCTTGCGCGCCCCTCGGCCTCGTACCATACGCTGGGACGCCGCGAAAACGACAGCACCTCCCCGTAGGCCACCTCTTGCGCAAGCGGCAGCATGGATTCGCCGTCCACCTCGGCTTCAAGCTGCTTATCGGCGAAGCACCGCCGCTCAGAGAACAATTGCCGCGCCATATCCGTCAATGCATAGCGGACCTCGGCGATATTGCGTCCGAACAGGTCCAACGTCGCCCCCTGTACCACCGTCCCATCCGCGAACGAAACGGTGCACGCGGCATCGACGAACCACCCTTCAACCTTCTCGCACCCGGGCTTCAACGCGGCGGTGCGCGCATCGGAGGCGACGCAGTACGAGGACGACTCGTCGACGCGTTCGGACCAGCAAGGCTCTCGTTCACCATCCACGAAATAACGCACCGTGGTGAAGGGGTTCACTACTCGCAAAGGCTTTGAAACGGCGCACCCAAGATACGCGGCGTCCAGGTACGCGGTAGTCGCACGCACGATGCACGCCAGCCGCTTTCCCGCCAAATGCTCGCCGATCTGAAGCGTCCGCCCCGTTTCCTCAAGAAGCCCCGCTGGCACGATTCGGGCGCTTACGCCATGAAGCGGCATCCCGTCACAGGAAGCCTCCTGCCCATCTTGGACCCACTCGGACCAGCTCCCATCCTTCCCGCACACGCGATAGCGCACATGAAAGCGCGATGCGGCATCCCCGCCGAGCTTTATGCTGAGACCCTGCGCCTCGGCTCCCTCTTGCGAGGCATCGCGCCACGCTCCGGACGAGACGATTCGCGCGACAAGCCCCAGCCCGCTTCCTTCGGCCGATAGGTTCAAAGCACGCAAAGCCCCGGCACGCCCGCGCGTTCCCACCACGTTCGCCGCCGGTTGCGCATCAAGCCACAGGCGCCCGCCGCCGAACGACACGCATGCGCGGCCCGTGACCTCGGGAATCTCGGAGACGGATTCTCCCTGACCGTCATTGGCAAACCACAGGTATTCGTATCGAATGCCCTTCGCATCGGCCGATGCGCCTCCGGGCCTGAACGCGGTCCGGGGGTCGGGAACGCCAAGCGAAACGCCCACGGTAACCGTCGAGCCGTCTGCAGCGCCCTCAAGGTCGAACAGGCCGCCGTCCTCCGTGCCGAAACGAGCATCTTCGAGATGCCACATATGCGATTCGTTGCCCCACTCCCCATCGGCATAGCCGTTCGAATGGAACTGCACGAGCGCGCCGTTTTCCTGCGAAGCCCCCACGCGATCCAGCGCCATGCCGGAGCAATCGCTGAAAAGCCATTGGCGCGGCCCTCGCCCATGCACCCACACCGCTTGCGCGCGATCGCCCCCCGCGCAATGCTGGAGCTCCGCCGCGCTTGCATCGAAACGCGGCCCGCCGCCAGCCTGGCCCAACGAAAGCGATCCGTCACCGACGCAAACGGGCACGAAGCGAAACGTCCCGGCAAGACGCCCATCTTCATGCTCCGCCGCTATCCAATGGCGCCTCGTGGATGACGCAGCGGCGAACACGCCGCATCCCTGGCCGGTCCGAGGGCCGTCGACGCCCAACTGCAGCGACGGCACCGTTGCCGGGGAGATAACGAGCACGCGACCGGCCCATTGCGCCTCGCTTGCAATGCCCACTCGTTTCGCGCGCTGCTTGACCCACTTCGTGGAAAAGCCGATAGGGGGATCGTCGGCACGCTGGTAGTACCAGTCCTTCCCATAGTAGTAATAGTTCCAAAACCACGACCTCAGCTGAAACCCATGCATCGCATCGCGGTCGGTGCGCCGGATCCATACTGAATAATCCGATCCTGGATACCCGCGGTAATCGGTCCACACATGGCAACCGTCTCTATGGATGCCAGCTCCTGCCTCGTTGTCGATGACGACGACCTTCGACCCCTCTTCCACGCCCCCTTTAGGCACACCATCGACGGTATGGAACAGGGTGAAACGCGTATCATCGCCCGAATCCGTATGCCATAGGTTATACGAAGGATTCAGCTCGTTATAACTTCCGCATGCTATCTCGAGCTTGCCCCTCATGTGGTAATACAGCTCCGTCGTGAAATCGCATGCCATAGTGATCTTAGTAGCCACCCTGATGAACTGCCGTGAGGAGATATCCCATTCAACCCAAGGCGTTTTCGCCGATACCTGCAAACCGGTGTACATATTCCCCGCCTGTTCGGCGCCTGCTCCCGCTTGCACCGAACCGACCTCGTTCCAAAACCTGCTGGCATAACGCGCGCCATATCCGCGGAAGATCAAGGACCCGTCCCACCAAGGCTCATCGGCAAACGCCATTCGGGGGTTGTACATAATCAGTCCAACAGTAACCGCCCCTAAACCGAACACGAAACCGCGGCGTGTGAACACGTGTCCATCCCCCGTCGCCGCATTACCCGATGCAGGAACGCAGCGCCGCCGACGGCGCATCGCGGTTTTACGCCTCTTCCTCACCATCACCCCGTCCCTCCTTCCTGCGGCGCCCATCGAAACGACCTCAAGCCAGCCCACCTCCTAGAAACGCCAGCAGATCGACCACTGTGGGAACGAGCACCAGCAACGTGGTAGGCGGCAAAAAGCAAACGGACAGCACCACATCGAGCTTCGTCGGCATCTTCCTGATATGCTCGAGCGCCGCCGCTTGTGCGCGCGCACGGGCAAGCGCAGCTTGATTGGCAAGCCCCTGCGCCACCGATGCGCCCTGTTCTATGGCCTGAGTCAGCTGAGCGACGAACGCGGTGACCTCCTGGCTTGCGCAGCGCTGCGCAAGATTGGAAAGCGCCTTCGCACGGGAATGCCCCAACAAGTTGACCTCTTGGTCCACCAGGCGGAACTCATCGGCAAGCGGGCCGCTCAAGCTTTCGGCAACCTGACGGAAGCACTGCTCCACCGGAGATCCGGCGGCTATCGCCACGCCAAGCAGTTCCATGGCGTCGGGCAATCCGGCATCGATGGCGGCGCGGCGCGCTTGGCGCTTCGATCGCAGATACAGCTGCAAGCCTCCGCAACCCGCTAGCCCCGCTCCGCAAACGACGAAAACGAAAACCGCCGGCGTTGCACGAAACGCGATGCACGCCGCAACGGCGATGACCACGCAGCCCGAAACCGCGGCAAAGCACACGCAACGCCAGGTTTCGGGCTCCAAAGCGATGCCCGCGCATCGAAGCCGTTCCCTTGACCGCTCCCGCTCCCTCATCGAAAGCGGGGCGAAACCCGCGAGCGCCTCCACAGCACGCGACCACAAGCGAGCCGCACCCGCATGAGCCCGACCCCTCGACGAGCCGCCTGCCTGATCTGATCTTGCCCATGCCGGCATAAGCCCACGCGCCTTCACCCCGACCCAAGCGTTGAGCGCCTCGTAAACCGCCAACCCCGCAGCAACCGCCAGCAGGCAGATCGCGCAAAACGTCAGACTTCGCATGTATCACCCCCTACCCGGCGCAAGCGCGCCTAATACGAGAACCTTGTGATCCGACGGCACGCCGCAATACCCGCCACCTCCATGAGCGCAGCGCCCGCAAGCACGGCCCACCCCAGCGGGTTTTCCCGATAGAACAGGGAAAAAGCCGGGTTTGTGGCGAACATGAACGCGAAGATCGCGGGCATGGCGCACGCCACCACCACCGTGGCCATGCGCGTTCCCGCAAGTTCGCTGCGCAGCTCCTGCTGCATAAGGGCGCGGCCCTGGGCATGCTCCGCGATCAAATCGAGAACCGCACCCATCGACCCGCCGAAACGCTGCTGGATGCGCATGGCCGACGCCAACGCCGCGACATCGGCGTCGCCCGTGCTTTGCGCCATGCGGGCAAGGGCCTGCACCAACGTCATGCCATAGGAAACGCGCGCGAGCACCGCCATCAGCTCCGAGCGCAGCGGCTCCGGAGCATGGTCGGCCGAAACCCGCAGGGCGCGCTCAAGGGTCAGCGAGCTTTTCACGCTGGCCGACAACTGAGGGACGAGCCGCACAAACTGCCGGGAAAGCAGCTCACGCCGTTTCGCCCGCGCGCGCAGCACGTACAGCGCCGCAGCGATGCAAACCAACCCTACGCCCAACATCGCACCGAGCAGGCCGCTTGCCCGCATGCCGAAAAATGCCGCGAACGCGCCCACGGTGCCCAAGCACAGCGTCCATGAAACCGGAGACGCCTCGATACCCGCATCGCGTAGCATCCTACCAAGCGGTCCTTCGACATCCGCCTTCGCCGACTCGGCATCGCGTTTGCCCAGTTCGTACAACGCCCGGTCCGACGCTCGGGCATCGCTTTCCTCGGCCCTTTGCCGCAACCTCAAAGACAGGGCGGTGCACGCCACCGCCGCTGCCGCCAAAAGCACGCCGAAGGCAAGCGCCCCGGAGAAGAATCCCTTCATAGCCATCGCCTTCCTACGACCCGAAAAACCATGATGGATCGAACCTCACCCCTGCCGCGAGCATGCGCTGCTTGATGCGCTGCGGCTGGACGCCGCATGCGCGCCAAGCTCCCGTGATGCGGCCGAACGCGTCCATGCCGCGCGGCTCGAACCGGAACAGCTCGGCGCGAGGGATGACCGTCGCACCCTCGGGCATCTGGTCGACCGCCACGATGCTGATAACGCGCCGCCCTCCGTCGCGCATGCGCTCCACATGGACGATCAAACCCCCCGCAAGCGACTCCGCGATCTGCTGCACGATGACGTCGCGACCCAAATCGGCGTTGGCGTAACCTACCATGGTGCGCAGACGGCTCAGCGCATTCCCCGGGTCGTTGGCATGCACGGTGGTCATCGAGCCTGGGTGGTCGGTCTGCATCGCCTGCAGCATCTCGTAAGCCTCCGCCCCGCGGCATTCGCCCACGATGATGCGATCGGGGCGCCGGCGCAGCGAGAGCGCCACCAGCTCGCGCATGCCAACGGCCCCTTCGCCCTCGGTGTTCGCCTCGCGCGTCTGCATCCGCTCGACGTGCGCGGCACGCAACCGCAGCTCAGGCGTATCCTCGATGGTCAAGACGCGCTCGTCGTCGGGGATGAACCCGGAAAGCGCGCCGAGCATGGTCGTCTTTCCCGAGCCGGTGCCTCCGGATATGATCACGGGGCACCGGGCGCGCACCGCCGAACCCAAAAACTCCGCCATCACGGGGCTGAGGGCGCCTCGCGCCGTCAAATCCTCGATGCTCATGACGTCATCGCCGAACAGGCGAAGGTTGAGCGCGGGACCGTCCGGGGCAAGCGGAGGCACGATGTAAGTTGCTCGCGCCTTGCCACCCGGCAGCATGGCGCAGCCCATGGCATGCGCCTCATCGCAGCGCATGCCCGCCTGCTCGGCGATCTTGTCGATGATGCGACGGAGATGGTCGGCATCATCGAACCGAACGTACGGGCACGGCTCCAATCGCCCTGCGCGCTCCACGAACACATGCGGCTCCAAAAACCTTGCAACTCCGGCATCCATCGCCACGCCACCGCCATTGACGATGATCTCGGTGATCCCAGGGTCCTCCAACAGCCCTTGCAAAGGGCCGTAGCGAAGGAAATCGTCTCCAACCGAGCGGCACAAGCGAGCGACGTCGGGTTCTGCAAGGCCCAGGTTCCACGCCCGCACGGCCTCTTGCACAAGCGACTGGATGGCCGATTCCACCTCCACGGGATCGAAATCACCCTGCAACCTCGTCGCAAGGCCTTCACGAACCGCCCGCTTCAGAGCAAGCTCGGTCCCTCTATCCATCATGCTCGACCATACCTCCCGACAACATGCCGCCCGCGACGAGCTGGACGCTGATGGTGCCCGACGCCTGCGCACGGCGAACCGCGTCGGCCTGCTCCGGCGTCAACTCCAACGTGATGGCGCTGTACGCCGCGCCCTC
>OLRJ01002895.1_pt1 | contig 12168 bp, 9 predicted proteins | sample 1672741 | NCBI WGS metagenome assembly OLRJ01 (sample SAMEA3136719, study PRJEB25190) | human gut metagenome | biome: human gut; feature: human-associated habitat; material: faeces | place: Austria | collected 2013
TCATGCAATTGCATGACGCGCACCTCGCAGCAAGAATGCCGAGACATTCTTGAATTATTTTTTTTGGCATACATCTAAAAATTCTTGTACGATAGGAGAAAGTTTCTTTTCTTTTTTCCAGATTAATACAATTTGTGTTATAAGAGTAGGTTCATCAATTTCATAAATTCGAAGTCCTGTACACAATGACTGCATTGATTTGGGGAAAATGGCAGTTGCGAGTCCATCTTTAGCCCAGAGCAAAGCGCTTTTTGCGTCATCACAGAGACAGAATATTTCAGGATCAAGATTTTTTGCATGAAATGTATCAAGAATTAATCGTTCATATCTGCGATAAAGAATCAATGGATGTTTTGACAGGTCGTTTAGCTGTATTATTTTTGAAAAAAGCATTTTGCTATTTGAATTTGTAGCAGTATTATTTGTGACAGGGACAGCATTAGAAGATTGGAGATTTGCTGAAAAGTTTGACACAGCAATCATTGGCTCAGAACATAAAGTAAAAGAGTTTACTTTGTTTAACTGAAGCGGGGTACGTGCAACGGAGATATCGATAATTCCATCCATAAGATAACTATATAATGTATAGGTACTTCCGTCCCTTACTTCGAAGTTTACGTCAGGATATTTTTTGGCAAATGTAGAGATAAATGGCATCATTACAGCAGTTGTTGTTGAGGTCATTCCGATACGAAGAACTCGCTTTTTTCCGGCTTTTGTAACTTCAAGCTTTGCAGAATCTGCATAATCAAGCAAATTTCCGGCGCGCTCGTATAAGACTTCGCCGGCATTTGTCAGAATAACTCCTTTGCTTGTCCGCTCAAAAAGTTGTACGCCCAGTTCTTCTTCTAATTGGTGAATCTGATAGCTGAGAGGAGGCTGTGACATATTTAAATGTCTGGCTGCTTCATTAAAGCTATGTGTATCTGCAATTTGTCTAAAGTATTCTAATTGTCTAAGTTCCATAATCCATCTCCATTTCTTGAAAGCTTCCAAAACGTATGTAACACTATATTATAATGAAGGTATTACAAATGCAATATAAAAAATATATTACAAAGCAATAAAAGGAATATTATGCATATTACTGAATGTGCGTTATAATAGGCATAGATTCGTGAAACAGGAAGAGAGAGGAAAATAGAGACATGAAAAGTTTGGCAGTTTATCTCAAAGAGTACAAAAAAGAAAGTATTCTGGCACCGCTTTTTAAGCTTCTGGAGGTTGTTTTTGACCTTTTAGTTCCGGTAGTTGTGGCACAGATTATTGATGTCGGTGTCGCACAGGATAACCGAAGTTATGTGGTTCAGATGTTTTTTGTATTGATCTTAATGGCAGGGGTCGGACTTGCCTGCAGTTTTACTGCTCAGTTTTTTGCGGCGAAGGCAAGCTGTGGATTTGCGGCAAAATTAAGACAGGCAATGTTTGATCATATTCAGTCATTGTCATTTACAGAATTAGATACCATGGGAACTGATACCTTGATCACACGTTTGACAGATGATGTGAATCAGGTTCAGAATGGATTGAATCTGGGTCTGAGACTTCTGCTTCGAAGTCCATTTGTCGTACTTGGCTCCATGGTCATGGCATTTACAATCAATGTAAAATGTGCATGGATATTTGTGATTGCGATTCCGGTATTGTTCGTTGTTGTATTTTCCATTATGCTGGTCAGCATTCCATTATTTAAGAAAGTGCAAAATGGACTGGACCAGGTGACAGGACTGACAAGAGAAAATTTAACAGGTGTCCGTGTGATCCGTGCATTTTGCAGGGAAGAGCAATCTGTAGAAGAATTTGAAGACAGCAGCCGGGAACTGACGAGATTGAACCTTTTTGTCGGAAGGATTTCAGCACTTTTAAATCCAGTGACTTATGTGCTGATTAATATTGCAACAGTCATTTTGATTGACCGCGCTGGTATTCAGGTTAATATGGGAAATATGCAGCAAGGTGAAGTGGTTGCTCTTTACAACTATATGCTTCAGATAATTGTTGAATTGATCAAATTAGCATCACTGATCATTACATTGAACAAATCAATGGCGTGCGCAGACCGTGTGGCAGGAATTTTGGCAGTGAAGTCCAGTATGACATATGTAAACGATGAGATGCGTCAGAAAGAGAAAAAGCAGAATCATACACCTGCAGTTAAATTTGATCATGTCACATTTACTTATGCGGGCGCGGGAGCACCGAGTCTTAAGGATATCAGTTTCCAGGCGATGCCGGGAGAAACGATTGGTATTATCGGAGGAACCGGAAGTGGTAAATCAACACTGGTATCTTTGATCCCAAGATTCTACGATCCGCAGGACGGACAGGTCTATATGGACGGAGAAAATGTTACAGAATACACAAGAAAATCTATCGGTGAGAAAGTCGGAATTGTTCAGCAGAGAAGTGTACTGTTCCAGGGAAGTATCCGTGACAATCTGAAATGGGGTGACGAGAACGCCACAGATGAGGACATCTGGAAAGCAATTGAAATTGCCCAGGCAAAAGAAGTGGTTGAAGGAAAGCCTGGAAAGCTGGATTTCCAGTTGGAGCAGAATGGACGTAATCTGTCTGGTGGACAGAAACAGAGGCTTACCATTGCAAGAGCCTTAGTTAAGAAACCGGAGATATTAATTTTAGATGATAGTGCGAGTGCTCTTGATTTTGCAACAGATGCAGCGCTTCGAAAAGCAATCCATGGTCTGGAAGGCAAGATGACAACATTTCTTGTATCTCAGCGTGTAGCTGGAATTAAGCAGGCAGATAAAATACTTGTTCTTGGAAATGGAGAATTGGCTGGACAGGGAACGCATGAAGAACTGATGAAAAATTGTGAAGTTTACCAGGAAATTTATTATTCACAATTCCCGGAAGAAAAATTAAGAGAAAAAATAAATTATGACGAGAAAGGAGAGGCATAGAAGATGAAGAAGATTTTAAAATTCATTGGAAAATATAAAATATTTCTTGTGCTGAGCGTGTTGCTTGCAACCGTTTCAGTAATATTACAATTATATGTGCCGATCCTGTTCGGAGATGCCATTGATCAGATTGTTGCAGAGCATCAGGTTCAATTTGATGCCATGTGGATATTATTAAGAGAAATTCTTGTATTAGTGGCAATATCAGCGCTGGCAACATGGATCATGAACATGATCAATAATCATATGACTTATCATATTGTACAGGATATCCGTTCCCAGGCAATCCGTCATATTCAGCGGTTACCCCTGTCTTATCTGGACCGTCACAGTTCCGGAGATATTGTAAGCCGGATCATCGCAGATACAGATATTTTGTCTGATGGAATCTTACTTGGATTTACCCAGTTGTTTTCCGGAATTGTAACGATTGCTGTAACTTTGATTTTTATGTTTTCCAAGAATTTCTGGATCACACTTCTGGTCATTGTGCTGACACCAATGAGTTTCTTAATTGCCAGATTTATTTCTTCCAGATCATTTGAAATGTTTCATAAGCAAAGTGAGACTCGAGGAAATCAGACGGCACTCATTGATGAAATGATTGGAAACCAAAAAGTAGTCAAAGCATTCGGATATGAAGAAAAAGCGTCAGAGCGATTTGCACAGATCAATGCAGATTTACAAAAATACAGTCAGAAAGCAGTTTTCTACAGCAGTCTGACAAACCCGTCTACGCGTTTCATAAATAATGTCATCTATGCAGGTGTTGCTCTTGTAGGAGCATTTATGATACCAGGCGGAGCTCTGACAGTTGGAGGTCTGTCCGTGTTGTTATCTTATGCGAACCAGTATATGAAACCGTTCAATGACATTAGTTCTGTCATTACAGAGATGCAAAATGCGCTGGCGTGTGCGAACCGTATTTTTGATCTTCTGGAGGAAGAAGAAGAATCCCCAGACGTGGAAGGAACAATCAACGAAGTGAAAGGAAATGTGTCCATCAGCCATGTAGACTTCAGTTATGATAAGAATCACCGCCTGATTGAAGATTTTAATCTGGAAGTAGATCCCGGCATGCGGATTGCCATTGTAGGACCGACCGGCTGTGGAAAAACGACATTTATCAATCTGCTGATGCGCTTTTATGATGTGGATCAAGGAAACATTAAAATTGACGGCAAGCCAATTGACGGACTCAGCCGCCATGCACTTCGCAGTTCCTATGGAATGGTGCTACAGGAGACTTGGATCAAAGATGGAACAGTCCGGGAAAATATCGCATTTGGAAAACCAGATGCCACAGATGAAGACATTATCCGTGTAGCAAAAGAAGCACATAGCTGGGAATTTATCGAGCGTCTTCCAAAAGGATTGGATACAGTGCTTCATGAAGACAGTATCAGCCAGGGACAGAAGCAACTTCTATGTATTACAAGAGTTATGCTCTGCCTGCCGCCAATGCTGATACTTGATGAGGCCACATCAAGTATTGATACAAGAACAGAGCAGCAGATTCAGGAAGCATTTGACAAATTAATGAAGGGACGTACAAGCTTTATCGTAGCACACCGGCTTTCTACAATCCGGAATGCATCCCTTATTCTCGTTATGAAAGACGGAAAAATCATCGAGCAGGGAACACACGAAGAACTGCTGGCACAAGGAGGATTTTATAATAAGTTGTATAACAGTCAGTTCCAGGCTGTGTAATAACATTTGTTGTTATAATATAGTGAATTATTCGAGGCAGGATTTCAGATATGTATAAATATCGATATCTGCTGCGCTGCTTATCTTCACATGATTATTTAAACTTACTTGGATGGATCATAGCAGCCAGTCTTTCTACTACAACAGATATCTTTGCAGGAAAAGCATTGAAATTCCCGTCGGGACTACACTTTGAAAATTATGTGCAGGCATGGGGAAGTGGCGGAGTTGCAACATTCTTTACAAACTCCCTCCTTTATGCAGTAGTATCTTGTGTATTGTTGATCCTGATCTGTGCGCCGGCAGCATATGTCCTTGCGAGATATACATTTATCGGGAATAAAATTATCCAGACAAGTTTAGTGTCTGCGATGGGTATTCCAATCACGATGATCGTTCTTCCATTGTTTGGAGTTGTAGCAAATCTGGGAATTCTGAATAATGTTGCAGCAAGTAAGGTAACTTTGATCTTCTTGTATGTAGGAATTAATATTCCATATACAACGATTTTCTTACTTACTTTCTTTGCAAATATTTCCAGCACATATGAAGAGGCAGCAGCTCTTGATGGATGTCCTCCGGCAAAAGCTTTCTGGAAGATTATGTTCCCGATGGCTCAGTCCGGACTGGTAACAGTGACAATATTCAATTTCATTAATATCTGGAATGAGTATTTCCTGTCACTGATTTTTGCAAACAACGATGCATTACGTCCGGTAGCCGTAGGACTTTATGGAATGTTGCAGTCCATGCAGTACACCGGAAACTGGGCTGGAATGTTCGCAGCAGTAATTATTGTATTTGCACCGACATTTGTCCTGTATCTGTTCCTGTCAGAGAAATTGATCGGAGGAATTACCGGAGGAATTAAAGGTTAGAGACATAAAAAGCATATTATATAAAGCAAGGAATCTGTTTTCGAATCCAGTTATTAAAAATTAACGGATGATTCGCACACAGATTCCTTCGCTTTTTAGTAATGTTCTGTTGTATTTTCCACTAATTTTCCTCAAACTTCCCTTCTGACATTGCCTTGATTGAAGATGCATATTCAGACGGTGTCATTCCAGTTTCTTTTTTGAATTGTCTTGAGAAGTAATGAATGGAGGTATATCCAAGATAATCGGAAATCTGGGTAAAGTTCATATGTCTGGATCGGATCAGTTCTTTTGCAGTGTTGATCTTCAGCTTCGAAAAATAGTCGATGATGCCAAGTCCGCATTGATTTTTGAATATCTTCTGCAGTCGTGATCTGCCGACCAGGTTGTCCTTGCAGATCTGTTCAATAGTGACATGAGAACGAATATGTTCTTTCATGTATTCGGTGACCAGACTGTAGACTTCAATGTCATTTTTGGATTTTGTTGATTTGGCTGCAGGCATAGTGTCTTTTGGACGGACAACGCTGGTGTAAGAGGCTGAGTAACGTCTTGCAAGGTGGATTAAAAACTGTTCTATTAGCAGACGGATCATTTGCTGTGAGCCGAAAATGTCAGGTGGCTGTTTAAGCGGCATATTCTGAAGATATGGATCATCCAGCCGGCATTGGAAAGTATGTCTGGCTTCAAAAATAATGCTTGCCAGAAGATTGCGTTCTACGTCATCCATCTTCAAAATTTTTTTGCGAAAATAATATATAGCATTATCATCACATTGAAAGGAGATAACAATCAGATTCGGTGCAATCGTTCCAGTAGCTGTAACATTATGAAATTCATTAGGTTCATGAAAAGCAATTTCACCTTTGTGAAGAATAAACTTCTTATCACCGCCGGTCACTTCAACTTCTCCTTTATCTACACAGATAAATTCCCAAAAATCGTGGCTTTCACCTTCGAATGAAAAATCGCTCATATATTCAAAATAATGAATACTGTATATTTTACCGATGTTGATTACATTCTCCGGTAAAAATCCATTGTATGCCATGTTAAAGTCTCCTTTGCGCAATTGTATTTTTTGTACAAATGTTATAAATAATTATAACGTATATATTAAAAATTGCAAGAAATAGAAGCAGATAATATAAATTATGAGTGAAATATGATAAAGATTTTTGTACAAATTTATACTACAATAATCAAGTGATAAAAGACGTCAATAATAAGTAGAAGGATTTTTGAATAAAACCGGGAGGAAGTATTATGACACAGGTAGTCAGAACGCAGAAGGCAGAAGCAATTGCACATTTTCAATATGAAGGAAGACTGATTCAGGATGTACCATTTGGAAATGGACACATTAATGATACATATTTGCTGACATTTGAAGTAAAACGCATGGGGATTTTGAAGGTCATTCTTCAAAAAATGAATAAAAATGTATTCAAGAACCCTGTAGAGCTTATGGAGAATATTCTTGGAGTGACTTCCTATCTTCGCGAAAAAATTATAAAAAAAGGAGGAAATCCAGACAGAGAAACGTTGAATGTAATTCCGGCACTGGATGGAAAACCATATTATCAGGATTCGTTTGGAGATTACTGGAGATCCTATATTTTTATTACAGATGCGAGCAGTTATGATCAGGTAGAGAATCCGGATCAGTTCTATCAGGCAGCAATGGCATTTGGAAATTTCCAGAATCTTTTGGCCGACTATCCGGCCGATACATTGTTTGAGACAATTGAAGGATTTCACGACACAAAGGCAAGATTTGAGGTTTTTAAAAGAGCGGTAGAAACAGATATTAAGAGCCGTGCGGCTGGTGTTAAGAAAGAAATTCAGTTTGTGTTGGACCATGAAGATGTAGCATGCTGTTTTTCAAACCTTCAGGCAAAGGGAGAGATTCCGCTTCGTGTTACACACAATGATACAAAGCTTAACAATATTATGATTGACAATAAGACAGGCAAGGCAATCTGCGTGATAGATCTGGATACTGTTATGCCGGGACTTGCTGTGAATGATTTCGGTGACGCCATTCGTTTCGGGGCAAGTACAGGTGCGGAAGATGAAAAAGATCTGTCTAAGGTTGAATGCAGTATGGAGCTTTTTGATCTGTTTACAAAAGGATTCATTGAAGGCTGTAATGGCAAGCTGACAAAACGGGAGATGGAACTTTTGCCGATGGGAGCAAAGGTCATGACATTTGAATGTGGTATGCGTTTCCTGACAGATTATCTGCAGGGAGATACATACTTCAAGATCCATCGCGAGGAACATAATCTGGATCGGTGCAGAACACAGTTCAAGCTGGTCAGCGATATGGAGAAAAAGTGGGGCCAAATGCATGAAATCGTGAAAAAATATATGTAAACCCCTGAATATACAATAAGAGAGAGCCAGAACATAGATTTCCAAAGTAAAATATGCTAATATTTCTTTTAAGTTCAGATTTGACGTATGTGAAGTTACTACTTGTAGAAGTGGGGATTTTCAGACAAATACGAAAACGAAAGAAAAGGAGAAGTATATGTACTCAGGATATGAATTAATCTGGCTCTTTTTTTGTACCAGTTTTTTGGGCTGGCTATTGGAGACTGTATCAGCAGCAACAAGACAGAGAAAATTTACAAACAGAGGAATTGTAAATGCACCGTTATGCGTGATCTACGGTGTGGCAGCAGTGAGTATCACAGTATTCTGCCAGGAACTTTATGGATTTTGGCTGTTTGCAGAAAGTACGATTCTAGCGACTGTTATTGAGTGGATTGCAGGACATCTGATTGAGAAAATGTACCATGAACGATGGTGGGATTATTCAAAGATTAAATGGAATCTGGACGGTTATATCTGCTTTCCGATTTCATTGCTCTGGGGTGCGTTAGCATATGTAATGATGCGGTGGGGGAATTCGTTGATGATGGATTTGTATCATCTGGTTCCTAAGTTCGTCGGAAAGATTACACTTCTAATTCTCGTTGGAATTCTGACGGCAGATATGGCAGCAACACTGATCGTGCTGTCAGGAAGAAGCAAAAGAATTGAGCAGTGGCAGGCGGTAGATTCCTGGCTGACTGGTATAAGTTCTAATTTGGAACGTAAAATTTACGGCTATGTAGATGCACGTATCCGGAAAGCTTATCCAAAGCAGGAAAAGCACAGAGAAAAGATTCTGGAAGAAAAAGCAAAAGAAAAAGAACAGGCTTCCGTAAGATTTGCCTATGGATGTAGTTTTTATAAGATTGTACTGTTGTTTTTGATTGGTGCATTTCTTGGAGATATTGTGGAGACTATTTTCTGTCGTATGACGGCAGGTGTTTGGATGAGTCGAAGCAGTGTAGTGTGGGGACCATTCAGCGTAGTGTGGGGACTTGGTGTTTCAGGAGCGACTTTGCTTTTATATCGATATAAGGATAAGTCAGATAGTTTTGTCTTTCTTGCAGGAACATTTCTTGGTGGAGCTTATGAATATTTATGCAGCGTGTTTTCAGAACTGGTATTTGGAAAAGTATTCTGGGACTATAGCAATATTCCATTTAACCTTGGTGGAAGAATTAATTTGCTTTACTGTTTTTTCTGGGGCATTGCGGCGGTCGTGTGGCTGAAGCTTTTATATCCACATTTTTCAGACGGGATTGAAAAGCTTCCAATGAAAGCAGGAAAAGTTCTGACGTGGATTTTGATTCTGTTTATGTGTTGTAATATGATTGTTTCTATGATGGCGCTTGTGCGAAGCAATCAGAGAGCTCATGGGGTAGCAGCAACACATAGCTGGCAGAAGACCATGGATGATAGGTTTGATGATGTCCGGCTTAAGAAAATATATCCGAATGCATTGAAAGTAGAATAAAATTCTAAAATATTTTTAGGTTAATATAAGGTTGAAGTTTTATAATAATACAGAGATAATCGTTAAATAATACAAGAACAGGACGTGATATCATGAGATTATTATTAGCAGAGGATGAAAAATCTCTATCGAAGGCATTGACAGCGATTCTGGAACACAGTGGCTACAGCGTGGATGCTGTTTATAATGGAAAAGATGCAGTGGAATATCTGGAAACTGGTGAATATGACGGTGTGATTTTGGATATTATGATGCCAGTCATGGACGGTATGACTGCTCTTAAGAAGATTCGGGAAGGTGGAAATCAGGTGCCGGTATTGATGCTGACAGCAAAAGTAGAGGTGGATGACAAAGTGGTCGGACTGGATCTGGGAGCCAATGATTACCTGACCAAGCCATTTGCCTCTAAGGAATTACTGGCAAGAATTCGCGCCATGACAAGGACGCAGACCATTGCACCAGATAGTGTCTTAAGAGTCGGAAACATTTCTCTGGATCGGGCAACGAAAGAACTTTCTTCTGAAGATGGAAGTTTTCACCTTGCCAATAAAGAATTTCAGCTCATGGAACTTTTGATGGGTAATCCGAAAAATGTGATCGCGGCCGAAAGGATTATGGAGAAGATCTGGGGCTATGAAAGTGATGCAGAGATGAATGTCGTTTGGGCATACATTTCTTATCTCAGAAAGAAACTGATAGCATTGAAAGCAAATGTACAGATCAAAGCAATGAGAAATACAGGATATTATCTGGAGGTTACCAAGTGATTAAGAAACTTCGAGTAAAATTTATTACAGTTGCTATGATTTCTGTTATGGTAGTTCTTTCTATTATATTAGGAACGATCAATGTGTTGAATTACCGGGCAGTCGTGGAAGATGCAGAGAATACTCTTAAGATTCTTGCTGACAATGACGGAAAGTTCCCGGAACAGAGAAGTCCGGGAGAGGATAGTAAGGCAGCGGAAAGTCATAATCCGGCAGTAGGAAATGAATCAGATAATCTCAGTGATTCAGGAGTACAACAGAAGCAGTCCGATTCAGAAGGAAAAAAGGAACCACCGGCAGACAATCTGGAAAAAAATCATGCGATGTCACCGGAGCTTCCATTTGAATCCAGATATTTTATAGTGACTTTAGATTCAGATGGAAATGTGACAGATACGGATACCGGAAAGATTGCTGCTGTTGATACAGACACAGCCGAAGAATATGCCGAGAAAGTCTGGGAGCATACAAAGACACACGGATTTTTATCCAGCTACCGTTATATAAAAACAGAAGAAGACGGAAGCATGCGGATTATCTTTTTAGACTGCACGAGAGGCCTGAACACATTTAAAGTATTTTTAGCTACAAGCCTTGCGGTAGCAGCAGCTGGAATGGCAGCATTTTTAATTTTGGTCATTGTACTGTCGAAAAAAATTGTGCGCCCGGTTTCCGAAGCTTACGAAAAGCAGAAACGATTCATTACGGATGCGGGCCATGAAATTAAGACTCCGCTGACCGTTATCGATGCAGACACGGAAGTGCTGGAGATGGAATGTGGGGAAAATGAGTGGCTCAGTGATATCAGAAAGCAGACTGTAAAATTAAAAGATTTGACCAACAGCCTGATTTATTTGTCGAAGATGGAAGAGAGCCGGGACGAAGTCCAGAAGATTGACTTTCCGATTTCTGATTTGGTAGAAGAGACTGCCGGATCTTTTGAGGCACTGGCAGTGACACAGAATAAGACATTTGATCTGGAAGTTGAAACGATGCTCACTTACTGCGGGGAAGAAAAAAGCATTCAGCGTTTAGTTTCTATTTTGTTGGATAACGCGTTGAAATATTCGCCGGAAGGTGGAAAAATCTCAGTAAAATTCGGAAAAGTGGGGAAAAATCTGCAACTGAGTATTTATAATACAGCTGAACATGTAGATCAGAAAAATATTTCGCACATGTTCGACCGTTTTTATAGGTTCGATGAATCTAGAAATAGTGAGACGGGAGGATATGGAATTGGATTGTCCATAGCGAGGGCAATTGTAGAAAGTCATAAAGGGAAAATTACAGCAAAAAGCGAGGACGGTAAGTCCATGTGCATGACCGTGGTGCTGTGAGATGACCGGGTATTTGTGAATAATGATAATAAAATATTGCAAAGAGAATATAATGTTTTGCAAAAAAGGAAATCTAAGCCAGGTAGTTTAGTTTTCCTTTTTTTATAAGACTTTCAAGAACACAAATCCTTCACAATTTTCTTAAGTTCTTTTTAGGTTCATTTAAAGTTTCCCATCTATACTCATACCTGTAAACAAAAACAAATGCAAATAAAGATGAAAACCATATTTGATATTTCAGGAAGGAGAATAGATTATGAAACGAAATTACGCAGCGATTACATTAGGTATTGTACTGGGGGCATCATTACTTGGAGGTTGTGGACAAAAGGCAACAACTTCTGAAGATATCGGAACCATCTATGGTGAGGTTACAGAAGTCAGCGAAGACAGCCTGACAATTGATGTTGGTACGATGAAGGAACAGGATCAGAAATCTGATGATAATAATTCTTCAGACAGCAAGGACAACTCAGATAGTACAGACAGCACAGATTCTACAGACAGTACAGACAGTACAGATTCTACAGATAGCACAGACAGTAATGGCGGTCCTGGTGGAGCACCTGGAGGAGAAGCAACAAGTGGCGAGGCACCGTCTATGATTGATTTAACCGGTGAAGAAAAGGAAATCACAGTTTCTGATGACACGACAATCACAAAAGAAAATATGGGCGGCGGTCCTGGTGGAGCACC
>OLRJ01002902.1_pt1 | contig 12142 bp, 9 predicted proteins | sample 1672741 | NCBI WGS metagenome assembly OLRJ01 (sample SAMEA3136719, study PRJEB25190) | human gut metagenome | biome: human gut; feature: human-associated habitat; material: faeces | place: Austria | collected 2013
GTTATGTATCCTGACAGGTGGTAACATCGACCTTTCTGTTGGTGCTGTTATCTGTCTGGTTGGCGGACTTGCAGCAGTACTTATCAGCAACAAAGGAATGAATCCGTATCTGACAATCATCATCTGTATTGCAGTTGGTATCCTTGTAGGTGTTTGGCAGGGCTACTGGATCGGTTATAAACGTATCCCTCCATTTATCACAACACTTGCCGGTATGTTTATCTTCCGTGGATTTGGACGTCTGATCCTGGACAACAAAACAGTATCTATTCAGAGTAAAGATTTCCTGAAAGTATTTACTTCATACATCAATGTTCCTGGACTTGATGAAACAGCTAACTATTCTGCACTGATCGTAGGTGTTATCGTTGCAGTTTATGTAATCTTCAATGTAGTTCGTTCCAGAGCAAACAAAGCTAAAAAAGGCTATCGTCAGAACACAGCATTTTCTGATTACAGCAAGGCTGTTATCATTGCAGTAGTTATCCTCTGGTACTGCTACAAACTGTTCCAGTACAAAGGTATTTCCGTAATGTTCATCTGGGTAGTTGCAATCTGCCTGATCTACAACTTCATCACATCCAGAACAGCATTCGGACGTTATTTCTATGCAATTGGTGGTAATGAAAAAGCTACACAGCTTTCCGGTATCGATACAAATAAAGTTTACTTTATTGCTTATGTCAACATGGGACTTCTTGCAGGTCTTGCAGGTCTTCTCTGTGCAGCACGTGTAGGTTCTGTAAATGGTAGTACAGGTACATCCTTCGAGATGGATGCAATCGGTTCCTGTTTCATCGGTGGTGCTTCCGCATACGGCGGCAGCGGTACTGTAGGTGGTGTTGTAATCGGTGCTCTTCTCCTTGGTGTTATCAACATGGGTATGTCAATCATGGGTATCGGTGATTCCTGGCAGTATGTAGTAAAAGGTGCCGTACTTCTGATCGCAGTAGTATTCGATGTATTATCCAACAGAAAGAATGGATGATAGAAGCAGATAACAAATCAATAAAATGAATGATGAGGGTCATTGCGTGTAACGCAATGGCCCTTTTTATAACTGGATATGAAATGGACAACAACACTTTTGCACTATGGAGTGGAATATGTTACACTGATATCTGATAAAAATAAACAGAAAGAATGAAAGCTATGAAGAAATTTACACTGACAGTTTTTTGCATCCTGGCAGGCTGCATCTTTTTTCTTTCCGGTATCTGGATTTATTTTCAGAAAAGTCTGGACAGAGTAGAGCTTGGAGAAGGAGAGCATGCGGCAAGCTATCAGAGACATTATCTGATGATCTCCAATGATAAAGATACTGGTATGTGGCAATCGGTTTATGAGAGTGCATCCAAGGAAGCGGAAGAGAAAGATGCGTATGTAGAACTTCTTTCTCCTGAACAGATGAACGGATATTCTCAGGCAGACTGTCTGAAAATCGGAATTGCTTCCCAGGTGGATGGAATCATTCTGGAAGCGGATGGAAGTAAAGAAGAGCAGCATCTGATCAATGAAGCGTTAAAAGGGGGGATTCCGGTGGTGACGGTCATGACAGATGATACGGCAACCGGAAGGATCAGTTTTGTGGGGCTCAACAGTTATCAGACGGGAAGTGCTTACACAGAGCAGATCAGCGGCATGCTGAAAGCGCAGGGAACTACCAGTGTCATGTTTCTTTCTACATCCAGTTCCAAGACACAGGAGACGAATCTTGTCTATTCGCAGGTCAAAAAGGAACTGGAGGCACAGAAAAAAACAGGCCAGTTTGTAGACCTGACGGAATACTGTGTAGACAGCAGTGCAGATTTTGATACAGAAGAATTTGTACGTGACATGTTTGTAAATGATGAAAATCTGCCTGACGTTCTGGTATGTATGGACGAAGTTGTGACAGAGTGTGTTTATCAGGCACTGATCGATTATAACCAGGTAGGTAATGTCAAAGTGATCGGATTCTACTATTCAGATGTGATTCTGGATGCCATCGATAAGGAAATCATTTCTTCTGCGATTGCTCTGGATATGGACGAGATTGGCCGATATAGCGTCAATGCACTGGATGAGTATCTGTCACTTGGACATAGTAATAACTATTATAGTGTAAACCAGCATGTGATCACAAAGGAGAATACAAAGGATTACAGGACGGAGGATGAGAAATGAGACAGGGAAAAGAGATATCTTCCGTAAAAAACTCTATACAGACCCGACTGAGCGGAGTTATGCTTCTGGTTCTTGTGTTTGCGCTGGGAATCAATGTGTTTATCTTTAAGCAGATTCATACAGCGGTTACAAGAATTGATGCAGTCTTTTCCAGTAATACGGCCGTGAATGAACTCTCGGAATCGCTGGAGCAGGTAGAGAGTACGGTTTATGAATATTTAAATACCAAGAGCACACAGGCTCTGGAAAATTATTATCGTTATGAACAGAATTACAAGAATCTGATCGAAGAACTGAATGACCGAAATCTGGATAATGAAGTGAAAATGCTGGAAAAAAATATCCGGAGAATGTCAGAAAGTTATCTGGAACAGACAAATGAGACGGTTCAGGCAAAACGAGGAAGAAATGTAGAAAAATACAAAACTTCCTACGAAGATGAAAATGAGCTTTATGAATATATCAACGTCTATATTTATAAGCTGAATAATTTACGATTTAAAACGAACTCGGCAAATTACCAGCTGCTGCTCTCAGCAATGAATGTACTCTATAAACTCTGTATTTTCGTTATGTTGGTTGTATATGCACTTGGTCTTGCAGTCACAACGCTTCTTGTCCGTAATATGATCCGTCCACTTACAGCATTGTCCAATACAGCGCATGAAGTTGCAAAGGGTAACTTAAATGTACCTCAGCTTCCGGTAGTTGTTGAAGATGAGGTTGGTGTTGTAACCAGAAGTTTTAACCAGATGCTGGAAAGTATCCGGCAGAATATTGAGCAGCTTAAGGAAAGCATGGAACGTCAGGCACAGATGAAGGAACGGGAGCTTCTTATGGAAACCCATCTGAAGGAGGCTCAGCTGAAATACCTTCAGGCGCAGATCAATCCGCATTTTTTGTTTAACAGTCTGAATGCAGGTGCACAGCTTGCCATGATGGGGGATGCGGATAATACAGGAATTTTTCTTGAAAAGATGGCAGATTTTTTCCGTTATAATGTACGTAAGATGGAAGAAGACGCCATGCTCTGGGAGGAGATTGGGGCGGTAGATAACTACATTTATATCCTGAATGTCCGTTTTGCCGGAGATATCACCTATATTAAGGAAGTGGATGAAGGTATTGATAATATTCGTATTCCGAGTATGATTCTGCAGCCACTGGTTGAAAATGCAGTGCAGCATGGAATTCATGACTGTATGGAAACGGGATGGATCCGTATGGAAATTCACCGAAATGGTGAGATGTTGGATGTTACAGTAAGCGACAATGGTGCGGGAATGACAGAAGAAATGATAGCCAGGGTTATGGCCGGACGCGCAGATCAGAATGAAGAAGACCGTTTTTCCACGGGAATTGCTGTTCGGAATGTAATTGACAGACTACAGCTGTATTATAAAGAAGAAAATCTGTTTACGATTGAAAGTGACGGACCAGGGAAAGGGACCAGAGTTCATATCATCCTTCCTGTGTATAAAGATGAACTGGAATGAGAATAATGTGGAAATATTGCATAACAAAGGGGAGACAGAAGAATGTATCGAATTTTAGTTGCAGATGATGAAGGAATCATGCTGGAAGCCTTTAAGAATGTTATATCCAGTACATTTGGGGATTCATGTATCGTAGAAACTGCCAAAACAGGAAGAGCCGTAACAGAGATCGCGGAGACTTTTCATCCGGATATCGTATTTATGGATATTCATATGCCTGGTATTAATGGAATACAGGCTATGCGAGAAATAAGAAAATTTAATACAACAGCTCTGTTTTATGTTGTATCGGCCTATGACAAATTCGATTATGCAAAAGAAGCAATTGATCTGGGAGTCGAGCGATATCTGACAAAGCCAATCTCAAAGGCCAAGATCATTGCAGCAGTGGAAGAGGCCACAGCAAAAGTTGATACAAAAAGAAATCAGCGAAGTAACCTTCTGAGAATACAGGAAAAACTGGAAACAGTCATTCCGGTCGTAGAAAACAGTTTTGTTGGAAGCCTTCTTTTCCAACAGGAGATGCAGGTGGCAGACTATTACCAACAGCTTCTGGATATTGAGGAAAAACAGGGCTATGTTATGATCATTCAGTTTGGACAGTCTTATGAGAATGGAAGGCTGGTAAGCCCGGTTGGAATGAATGTTAAGGCACAGGACTTTTATGCGGAATTGAGAGATATCGTAAAATCTTCTTTTTCCTGTGCAGTGGGATCGATCATGTCCAATCGTATTCCAATCGTGGTTCCGTGTGCACTGTCTGAGAATCCATATGAAGAAAGAATCGATCTGGTTGAACAGGCACGAAGCCTGATTACCCGATTAGAAGATCGTATCGAAGCGAAATTTCGTGTCGGAATCGGAAGAGTACGGGAAATGCAGGAGATGGAGCGCTCTTATCGTGAGGCACTGCGTGCATTGAATGGAAGCAAGAGCCGTGTGATACATATCGAAGATCTTTCCCAGAATGGTGTGTATGATGAGGAATTTCCGGTAGAGATGGAAAAAAATATTTTCCGTTATCTGGAAGAGGGAAAAGAAAAAGAATGTATCCAGGAGATAAATGCGTTTTTTGACTGGATGGTGGCACATTATGCAGACGACATGAATAACATCCGGCTGAAGACCCTGGAATATATTATCTGGGGTGAGAAAAAAGCATTTGAAGCAGGCGCGATCAATTATGGATTTAGCTATCGACGCGATTATCTTGATGCAGCCATGGCATGTACAGGGTATGAAGAACTGCGAAAATGGTTTCTGGACAAGATGGTGAATGCCTGCCGCGCAATCCGGGATCAGAAGGAAGACCAGTCCAATTCTGCTGCAAAGAAAGCGATGCTGTATATCCAGGAGAATTATAATAAAGACATCTCATTGGATGATGTATCTGGCATTGTAAATATCAGCCCTTATTACTTCAGCAAGATCTTTAAAGAAGAGACTGGAGAAAACTTTATTGAATATGTGACGAAGGTGCGGATAGAAAAAGCTAAGGAATTTTTGGCTCAGCCGGATATCAGTATTAAAGAAGCCGGGATCCGGAGTGGTTATACAGATCCGAATTATTTCAGCAGGATCTTTAAGAAACAGACAGATATGACACCAAGTGAATATAAAACGAGGTATGGAAAATGAAAAAGAAAACAGGCATTTTTCTTATAATCGGGATAGTGCTTGCACTGATGCTTACAGGATGTGGAAAGCAGAGTGTGGAGACGGAAACAGCACATACAACAGAAGAGGATAAACTGCAGATTGGACTTAGCTTTGATTCTTTTGTAATTGAACGATGGCTGCGTGACCGTGATATGTTTGTGTCTACAGCGCAGAGTCTTGGGGCAGAAGTAAATGTGCAGGTGGCCGGAGGAGAAGTGGAGGAACAGATTTCTCAGATTGAGTATTTCATCCAGAAAAAAATGGACGTGATCATTATTATACCAATTGATGGCGATGCATTATATGATGTGGTAAAAGAAGCAAAAAGCAAAGGAATCTGTGTAATCTGCTATGACCGTATCATTCCCAATGTAAATGCGGATCTGTATATTACGATCGACAATGAGATGGTTGGAACACTGATGGGTGAAGCCCTGAAAAAAGCCTGCCCGGATGGCGGAAATATCTTTGCGATTTATGGCTCACCGACAGATAAAAATGTTGAGGAAGTTGAGAAGGGATTTAAAGATGCACTGGTGGATAGTAAGCTTAATATCGTTTACTCCGGTTATTGTGATAACTGGCTTGCAGAAATAGCGGAAACCCATGTAAACAAGGGGCTGGAAGTGACGGATGATATTGTTGGTGTTATGTGTGGTAATGACGATCTGGCAAGTCAGGTAGTTAAAGTTTTGTCCGAAAACCGCCTTGCCGGACAGGTCGCTGTTGTCGCACAGGATGCAGAACTGGCTGCATGCCAGCGTATTGTAGAAGGAACCCAGACCATGACGGTGTATAAGCCGATCGAGCAGGAGGCATCTACGGCGGCGACACTGGCGGTGATGCTTGGAAATGGGGAGGATATCGGGTCAGCTGACTGTGAATATCCTGTTACCGAGACGACCAATGATGGAGAATATGAGATTCCGTATTATAAGATCACGCCGGTGGCTGTGACGAAAGAGAATATGGATGAAGTGGTCATAGATGGAGGGTTCCATACACATGAGGATGTATACCTGAATGTAAAATAGAATGATGATATCGTAGTCATAATATAAATTACATATCCCTTCTGATGGCTGCAGATTTTTCATGAATCTGGAAAGATTAAATAAATTGCGTCTCCTATCTGCTCTTTCAGGCAGGTTCAAAGATCTGGAAGTACTAAGAGAAGAAAAGCTTACAAAAAACGCTCCGAAAAATGGCAAACTCGCGTTGCTCAGACAGTGCCATTTTTTGGAGCAAAGTAATCTTTTATTCTCTAAGTACTTTAAACAGATCTTTTCAAGTCCTGAAGATCAGATAGGAGACGCTTTTTATTTTGAAACATTTCCAGATAGAAAACATAAGATCTGATAAATACGAAGGGATATGTTTTTATATCTGCCATACGAATCATCAGACGGGAGGAGAGTGCCTGCGCCTCCAGTCTATGGCTAGCGGCGCAGCCGCTGTCCGGTTCCCCATAAGAATAACTACCACGAATGAGGGATAAAAAACGTATCCTGTCTGGGTTGTACAGGCCTTGAAAAGATTCGTAGATATACTTAGGAAATAAAATACTACTTTGCCCCACAAAATGACACTGTTTGAGGACAGCGAGTTTGTCATTTTGTGGGGCGTTTTTTGTAGGATTTTCTTTTCTTAGTATATCCGGATTTTTTCAACAGCCTGTATAAAACAGATAGGATACGTAATTTTACATCTCATCGCTGGTATTATTCTTTATCCATATATGCATTATATATTTCAGGTTGAATCACTTTGCGAATCGCTTCATATACTCCTTGTGATGCTTCTCGGATCTCTTTACGTGTCTCATCGGACAATGTAATGATCTGTGTGCCACTTTCTTCAATCGTTGCGATCTTGTCTGCGATACGTGCATCGGACTGTTCTCTTGCGTATTCTGTTGCAAGCTTTGCAGCCTCAGTCATGATATCCTGTTCATTCTCCGGAAGATCCTTAAAGAAATCATCGTTGACGATCAGAGAGATCAGATGCGGAAGATGATTGGTCTCGACCACATAATCCTGCTGTTCATATAAGTTGTTGGAAACGATAACTTCATATGGATTTTCCTGCGCATCGATCGTATGCTGTTGAAGACCGATATAAACCTCACTGAAACTCATTGGAGTCGGGTTTGCACCGAGTGCCTTCCAGAATGCCAGATGATAACTGTTTTCCATAGTACGGATCTTCTGACCTTTAAAGTCTGCGAAGCTATTGACTGGTTTGTTTGTGCTCATGACACGGAAACCCTGGTCTGCCATACCGAGAAGATGATAGCCGCCGCCGGTGTAAACATCACTGATCAGGCTGTAGAATTCCGGGTCATCGATCTTCTTACGACAGTCGTCAAGAGAATCAAAAACACATGGAAGATCAAAGACTGCCAGGTCACTCATGAAAGAAACCTGAGGTGCAGTATTCTGCACGACAAACGGGATATCTCCATCTGAGCAGGTTTCAAGCAGGTCGCGGTCACCACCGAGTGTGGAGTTCGCGTATACCTGGATCTTCATTTTGCCATCGCTTAAATCTGCGACTTCCTCGGCAAACTTTTCTGCAAAGATCTGTGTAACAGTGTCTTCCGGGCTGGCGGTTGCCAGTGGCCAGGAATAACGCTGTACTTCATCTTCAGAAGAAGTACCACATCCTGTAAGGGCAATGCTCAAAGAACCAGCCACAGTCAGCACCGGGAGCATACGGAGGATGTGACGCTTTTTCTTATCGGATGTATTGCATGTAGTAAATTTTTTCATGTCTTTCCTCCTATAAGATTCCGATAGAGATTGCCGGTATGAAAGTGATCAGGAGTAGCGCTGCCAGGAAAAATGCGATCATTGGCAGGGCTTTTTTTGCAATCTGCATAACCGGCACATCTGTCAGTGAACTTGCAACGAACAGATTGACTCCGATTGGTGGAGTTACAAATCCGATGGCAAGGTTGACAACCATGATTACACCAAATTGGATTGGATTCATACCGATAGCCTGCACGATCGGAAGTAGGATCGGTGTCAGAATCAGGATTGCCGGTGTGGTATCCATGACCATTCCTACGATCAGCAGGAAGAGATTAATGATCAGCAGGATTGCAACCGGACTGTGGAAATTGTTCAGGATAAATTCGCTGACGGTCTGCGGTACCTGCATCAGAGTCAGTACTCTGGAGAAGGCAGTAGAGGCTGCCAGGATGAACAGGATCGGTGTAAAAGTACGGATCGCTTCTACAAGGATCGGCCAGATATCACGGAGCTTAATGCTCTTGTATACGAACAGACTGATGATCAGGGCATAAAATACGGAGATAACAGCAGCTTCTGTCGGAGAAGCAACACCTGTGTAGATACATCCGAGAATGATGACCGGGCTTAACAGTGCAAAGAAGCTTTCTTTGAGCACTTTCAGAAGCCCTTTGTCATGAAGCATCTGTACCTCTGCATGGATTTTTTCTTTGTCTTCACCGTAGCGTTTGCAGTGATAGATCGCATAGAGCATGAGCAGGGCTCCGATCATGAGTCCTGGGATAATTCCGGCAAGAAACAGATCACTGACAGATGCACCCGATGCCATGCCGTACATGATGAATGGAATACTAGGCGGAATGATAACACCGAGTCCACCAGCCACTGCAACGATTGCGGTAGAAAATGTCAGATCATAACCAAGATGGGACAGGATTGGAATCGTCATACTTCCAACTGCGGCAACCGTTGCCGGAGCAGAACCGGAGATCGCACCGTAAAAAAGGCAGGTGACGATTACGGCACATGGCATACCAGCAGTGAATTTGCCAAGAAAATAGGCAAAAACATCAAACAGCTTTTTGGAAATACCGCCCTTGGCCATGATGATACCGGAAAGGACAAACATTGGAACTGTCAGGAGCGGGAAGGAGTCCAGACCGCCAAACATGGCACGGATCAGGTATTTGGCACCAACTGTGAAAGAAGGATCAAACACAGAAGGAAGAACGGAAGTAATTCCAAGGGTAATAGATACCGGTACTGCAATGACCAGTAAAACAACAAACAGGATAAATAAAACTACGACAGGCATTAGTGTTCCTCCTCATTAGAATTTCTGATAGTATTGATGCGGTTATCAATGCCTGCTTCCATTGTTGACTCAGCAGGAGTTTCTGCATTTGCCTGAATGAAGGATTCAGGTGTATTGCGTTCCGGGTGCGCAGGATCAAATACATTTTTTCCTCTTGCAACGTGAAATTCGATGATCCAGCGTTGCAGGACACGGAAGGCAACTAATATAAAAGAAACCAGAGGAGCTGCCTGTACATAGTACATTGGGATACCGCATGCAGGGGAAAGCTGTCCGCTGTGAACAGAAGACATCATATAAGACCAGGCAAACGGGATCATATAAATGAAAAAGATCAGTTCAAAAGTATGGTTGACTACTTTAAAAACAGCTTTTCCGCGGCGAGGAAAAATGGCAACAAACTGTTCAATCTTGATAGAAAGACATTTTTTGCTGCAGTAGCTTACGCTTAAAAATCCGCACCAGATAAAAAGATATCTGGTAAGTTCCTCAGACCAGGAAAGGGACATTCCCAGAACGTATCTGCAGAAGACCTGAATTCCCATGATCATTGTCATCGCGATAAGAAAAATGACAAGGACAAATTCTTCGAGGTTCTCGTCCAGCCAGTGAAGTGTTTTTTTCATGAAGGATCTCCTTAAAACAAAACAAAGTGATTATAAAAACACCGATATTTCTATATTAAATAAAAATACCGGTGTTTTCAAGAAGCAAATACCAAGTTGCTGTGAACGGAGTGAACAGTAACAGTAAGTATTTACATAGCGTTGTGAAGAAGTCCGAGGACTGTATTGAGATCGTTTACGCCCATCTGTCCCGGTGCAGATGCTTTCTTTGCGGCACCGAAAGTCATGGAAGAACCGAATACTTCACCGCAGAGACGACTGATTACACCGGTACCAGCCATAGACATGGTGATGATCGGTCTGTCGGCATAGTCTGTTGCCATTTCTTCTGTTGCAGCCAGAAGAGTGAGAACATCTTTTTTATTCTGAGGCATAACTGCGATTTTCGGGATATCTGCATTCATATCCTGCATTTTACGAAGACGATAGATAATGTCTGCTTTTGCAGGTGTTTTAAAGAAATCATGGTTGGAAGCGATAACTTTAACACCGGCAGCGTGAGCTCCATCGATGATCTTCTTTACGATATCGTCTCCTGTGAAAATTTCAACATCAACAAGATCTACATATCCAGTCTGAGCTGCTTTGATGTTGAGTTCTGCATATGCTTCCGGTTCAATGGCTTTTTCACCGCCTTCTTTTGAGGTACGGAAAGTCATGAGAAGTGGAATATTTCCGAGAACCTGACGAAGATCTTTGAGAACATCTTCAACCTTCGCAAAATCAAAAACTCCCTCAAACCAGTCTACACGCCATTCCACAACATCTACCGGGATGGAGTCAAAGGTTTTGGCTTCTTCAATGATATCTTCTTTTGTAACGCCTACGATTGGAACAATGATCTTCGGTGCGCCTGCACCAATTTCAATATCACGGATTTTAACTGTATTCATGATGCATATCCTTTCTCACTATATATTATAATGCTTACGGATTGTTTCGTGCCAAGCACTCTTACAATCCTGTTATCATCTTAGTTCTCAGCTTCAGCAAGTGCAACCATTTTTTTGTAACGGATGTTTACGTAAAGGCCAAGTGCTACACCTACTGCAGTAAGTACAATATTCATGATCATAACCTGAGAAGGCTGCATCTTGGATGCTGCTGTCAGGATTGTGTAGTTACACAGAGAAGATGCAATCATAACCAGAGCAGTAACAGTACCTTTGATCTTAGGGAAGAGCATGTTGCATACGGAAGTTGCAATCTGAAGCAGCCCGCCGGCACCAGCCCAGCCGATGATGAATGCACCTGCGATCATCAGTGTCTGATTCTGACCTGTAAGGACAACGATCAGTGTCGCCAGACAGATTACCGGGTAAATAACGATGAAACGAACATCTTTGATTTTTCTTGTAAGGAGTGCTGTTACAACAAGTGCGATCAGTGTTCCTGCTGAGTAGTATGTCTGCATGATAGACGGATCAGCCCAGCCTACATTTTCTTTTGCAAAGTTCTGCGCACAGTTCAACCAGAGCTGGAAAGTACCTGTACATGTAAATCCAATCAGGATCATAGCGATTGACTCAAATGAAAAATGAGTATGTTTCAGACTGTCGATAAGTCCCTCTTTTTTACCAGCTGCTTTCTGGTCAGCATCCGGGAGTGGGAAGAGAAATACCAGTACGAAAAGTACAAGGTAAACGATTCCGCATCCGTAGAAGAGACGGTTGTAGGAAGTAAGCCCTGTTGCTGTTGTAGCGACTGCAACACCGAGAACAAATGGAAGCATCATCTGAGCGATTGCGATGAAGAATTTGATTCCCATGGTTGCAACGCCAGGAGCTTTGTAAATGATTTCGGAAACTGCCGGGTAGATACCGGTGTCAAGGAAGGAATTTGCGATACCACCGATGATTGCACAAACATAAGCAATTGTGTATCCACCGTTTGTTCCTGCATTAAATGCAAGTGCAAGTCCGACCAGATAGATTGCATAGGATGCACTTCCGATCGCAGTGGAAATGCGACGGCCAAGTTTGTCTGAAAGAGGACCGGCGAATGGAAGTGCGATCAGTCGTCCAAGACCAAGAGCAGCAGAAATAGCAGTGATCGCCATTGCTTCCACGCCCCATGCAGTTGCGAGAGCTTCTTTGATTACGGCCTGTCCAAGAATGGAACATC
>OLRJ01002907.1_pt1 | contig 12127 bp, 9 predicted proteins | sample 1672741 | NCBI WGS metagenome assembly OLRJ01 (sample SAMEA3136719, study PRJEB25190) | human gut metagenome | biome: human gut; feature: human-associated habitat; material: faeces | place: Austria | collected 2013
GTACCGCAACCCGACATTATCGAGCATTTTGGCAACGCAGATGCCGTGCCGCAACTGCCGGAGCGGTGCTTAAGCCGTAAGGCGGGAATTGTGCGGTTTTGCCTAAACATTGTGATTCCTTTTTGGCTGCTTAGCCCGCTTTTCATTCCCTCCAGATCATCACCCCCATCCAGAACAGGTTGGCGAAGATCCTGTCGGTGCCGGTGGCCACCATGGCCGGGAACAATGCCCAGGACAGCACCACCCGATGGCAATATGCCCCAGCATCTGCCGCGTTCCTGGAATACATTCGCTCTCGGCTGGGGGATGCCTTTTGCTGATTTCACCCATACCAACAAAAAACACCGTGCCGCCATGCAGGGGGTTCTCCTGCTTGCGGCACGGTGCTTTGTTGTATCAGGCTATTGTCGGGTTATTGTTTCTTTTTGACAAGCTGTCTGCCCACGGCCCACAGCCAATCCAATGCGGCGGCGGCAAGGGCGGGGTACACGATCAGGCCGAACAGCTGGTACCAGGTGGGGATAAAGTAATCTGCCCCGCCGGGCAGGGTGCTGGCGGCGTTCAGGGTAATGCTTTGCGGAGTAAAGGTCAGGCCCACGGTCTTGTTTTCATCGGGGCTGCAGGGATCCAGCCGCAGTGCCACGATCTGGGTGCGCGGCAGGGTGTACACATAGGTGCCGTCTGCCAGCACTTTGGGGAAGACGCGGCGGTCCTGGCTGTAGGGCTCCCCCGTTTTTGTGGTGTAATACAGGCACATTTCGCGGGAATCGCCGTCAAACTCCACGTTGTAGCTCACGGTACGCACCACGCGGCCGGATACATCCTCCAAAATCATCTGCGGGTCGCCGCCTGTGGTAATCAGCTGGCCCTGGGGTGCGCTGTTCTCCCCCGGCTCCCCCCAGGTCAGCTCGGCCAGCTGCCAGCTTTCAATGGGGATCGAGGTTTCAGTCAGGGTGCCTTTTGCCTTGGCGGAGCTGTCCCCCGCAAAGGCCACCGCACCCTGCACCAGCCAGAACACCAGCGCCGCGCACCAGCACAGCACCGGCAAGGCAAAGCGATGGGCAAACAGTCGGTTCAGGCGGCTTTTCCATGTCATCTCTTTCATTGGGCCGCCTCCTTGCTCATCTGCATTGTGACCGGCTCATACCCGGCATCCGTTACGCGGTAGAGCAGGGTCTGCCCCGCCTGCGCAGCGGCCAGGTGGTCGGTAAACAGGTTCTGATAGCTCTGCACAAAGATATCGTCGATCTTTTGCAGGTAAAGCACCGTACAGCCGTTGGCACGCACGGTTTCATCCAGGCGTTCAGCGGTGTAGGGGTGGTAGTAGCGCTGCTTCACGCCCTTCTCCTGCGGTTCCAGCTCCGGCAGGCCGAAGGTTCCGCCGCCGCCCTCCTGCGTGGCCCCCACGCCGGAGTAATCCACCAGGACGGGGTAAAAATCAAACACGGCAGAGAACCAGTGTTCGCCGTTATCCCCCTGGCTGACAAAAAACACGCGGTCGTTTTCGTTCAGGTAATCGCTGCACAGCCAGTCAGCTTCGGCGCGGGCGGTCTTGCGGTCGGCGAATTCGCCATCCGAGAAGCCCAGCACCGAAAGCTGCGGCAGGATCATGCCGTTCACCCGCACCAGCATGGCGGCGGCCATCAGCAAAACACCGGCCTGGCCCACCAGGGCAATCCAGCGGCGGGCCGGGGCTTTCTGTTCGCCATCTGCGGTTTGCAGGGCGGTGCTCCAGCAGGCCAGCGCCATAAAGAACCAGCCGATATAGTAGGTATAGATATAGCGGTTATAATCCACCAGCCCCACGGCCTGATCCGGCTTGAAAATAAAGCCATAGCTGAGCGCCAGCATGAGGTTATACCCCACAAAGCATGCAAGGGACAGCACCCCGATGCAGCCAATGCGCAGCTTGAGCTGGCGGCCTCTGGCGCAGATGGCCGCCACCAAGAACACCAGCAGAATCAGCACCACAACATTGCGGCCCTGGCCGATCATGCTCAGCCGACCATCCGAAGTCCAGAACTGGTGGCCCATATCGGCCATGGCTTGGGTGAACTGGCTCTGGCGCTCGGCGTAAAAGCCCTCCACCGGCTGGCCCAGCAAAATCTTGATGCCGTTGATGACCACAGCGGACAAAGGGGCGCTGGTTTCGCCGGTGCCGCCCTCGCTGGCACTTTTGGCAACCAGAATGCCCACATAGCGGATGTTCCAGAAATAATAGATCAGCATGGGCGCGGCAAAGCAGGCAATGGCAAAGCCGGTGCGGCGGGCAAGGCCCTTTTTGAAAGGGTGCTCCGCAAACAGCCAGGCATCCACAGCCATCAGCCCCGCCGCCACCAGGGACAGCACAAAGGTGTTGGCCTTGATGTTGGCCGCCAGCGCCAGTACCGGCAGTACGGCCCACTTGGGGCCGCCGGTTTTGCGCAGCGCCAGCCACAGCGCCACAGCGCCGCCCAGTGCAAGGCCCGCGGGCACATCGCCATAGGAGGTCATATAAGTGGTATCCAGATAGATCGTATGGTTATACACCGTCAAAAACCAGGGGGCAAACCAGCAGATTGCTACCAGCGGCACCGCAATGCGGTACTGGCGGAAGTTCAGCCCGCCCAGCACCGCGGCAAACACGGCGGCGGCCAGCACATCATACGCCACATAGATCTTCCAGTCTGCATAATGGCCCAAAAACTGGAAGAAGTAGGAGAGCAGCGGCAGGCCGGGGTTCTGGGTCTGGGGCCAGGGGGTTCCAAGGATAGCCAGGGCATACAGGCGGTTATCCGCCTTGGTCACCTTTACGGCGGTAGCCCACAGGCTGAGTTCATCATACTTGGTTGCCAGCGGCTGGCGGATGAAAAAGTACACCGCAAATGCCAGCGCCATGCCCCAGAACAGCACCGCCCCCGGTGTAACCAGGCGGCGGTAGGCCGGGCGCTGGCCTTTGTGGGGCACCAGCGCCCACACGCCGCTGCCCGCAAACACCGCCCACAGCAGCACAGTGCCGGGCAGCAGCAGGTTTGCCATGCCCGCAGCCGTCAGCCAGGCAACGGCAATGCCCAGCGCGCTCAGCGGGGCCAGCGCAGCATGCAGGTTACATTTGAGCGTTAGGAACGCGCAGAACAAAAACAGCACCGCCAGCGCGGCAAAGATGCAAAGCAGCTCCATAGAATCACCATTTTATACAACATAAAAGCCCTGCGGGTGTGCCCCCAAGCCATGGGCGCACCGCCCCACAGGGCTCTTTTTTACTTTTTGCGGAAAACATCAACGGCAAGGCAGGCAAACGCAGCCCCCACAGCCGGGGCAAACAACAGCAGCAGCCATTGGCCGCCGTTTGGCACAAAGCGCAGGTACCACGGCTGCACCGGGTTGAGCACCACGCCGTCCAGCCGGGTAGGCACGCCGCCCACACTGTCCGGGTCAATGCGCAGCCCGGTCACGGTAAGGCCGCCCAGGTCAAAGGTATACTGGTTTTCGCCGCTCACGCGGGCAAAAACTTTCTGGGTCTCGCTGTACTCGGTCTGGCCGGGGCGCAGGTAATACAATGCTACGCTGCCGGACGGCAGGTAGTGCACGGCGTCCAGCTCCACCGTTTCCAGCCAGGCTTCGCCCCGCCAGATGATGTGCGGGTCGTTGTCGGTGGAAAGATACCAGCCGGGTTCATCCACCGGCGCGGTATGCCATTCATCGTCATCATAATTGACAAAGCTTTCAAATTCCAGGTCATCCGCCGTCAGGGTGCGGGTCACCATAGTGCCGTCTGCTTTATGGTTCAGCATCACAGCGCTGCCCACCAGCACGTACACCAGCCACACAATAACAGCGGCGGCATATGCCAATATCAGCAGCTGCTGGGGGCGCAGCGGGCGGCCCGCACGGGCGGGGGCGGCAAAACGCTTGGTTGGGCGTTTATCTTTCATTGTACCACCCCGCTTTCTGCCACAGCCACCGGGGTAAAGGCGATAGGCTTGCTGCGGCCTTCAAACCGGTAGAGGGTTGCGGGCATATTCGCTTTCAGCCCGCCTTCGAACCGGCTGCTGAACTCCCGCTCCAGATAGTCGTCCGCGCGGTCGATCAGCAGGTAGTCGATCTGCTTTTCTTCCATATAGGCGGTCAGAGAGTCTGCGGTGCAGACCGCCTCAAAGTCATACAAGGTCCAGTTCAGGCTTTCCACCAGGTTCATAAAGTCGGAGTCCCAACGGCTGGAATAATCATCGTTGCCCCACCAGGTACCGCCATAGCCGTTGACCACCTTGGCGGTCAGCTCATACTTGTAGTAGTACCAGCGGGTGGCATCATCGCCCTGACTGATGACCAGCACGCGGTCCGGCCAGTCCAGCACGGTGTTCATTGCTTCAGCGCGGTTCTTTACATCGCGGCGCAGGGTGTACAGGCTGTCGGCGTTGGTCCAGAACCCGGCTGCGGGCACACCGCGCCAGGCAAAAATACCCAGCACTGCCGCAGCGGCCAGCCCCAGCGCCGCACGGCCCAGCCGCTGCGCCGCGCCGCTGCCCTGCCCCACCGCAAAGCCCAGCACACAGAAGCCGTACAGCATCCACCCCTGCAGGTAGGGCGCGATATAACGCTCATAGTCCTTCAAGGCGGAGCCTTCGGCCTCGGAGAAATTGTAGAAGTACAAAATCAGGTGGAAGAGATACAGCGCGGCAAAGCAGAACGCCCCGCCCACAAAGCCAACCACGGTGCGGCGGCGTGCAGCACCGGCAGGCGCTGCCACAAAAGCCGCCGTGAACAGCAGCAGAATGCAGCTGACGGCCATGATGGGCGCGCCCACCAAACAGACGCGACGGTACAAAAATGCCTGGCCCATGCTCTGCATGATCTGGGCAAAGCGTTCTTCGCGCCCAATGCCCAGCAGCTGCTTGATGCCGCCGGTCAGCACAGCACCATAGCTCAGGCCCGCGCTGCCCACGCTGGCCCCAGTGGTTTCGGTTGGGGTCACAGCGGCGGTATAGCGGTTCCAGCTGATAAACACCGCCAGCACCACCGCCGCCAGAATACTGCATTTTGCCAGCGATACGCCGAAAATGCGGGCAGGCTTTGTATCCGGGTGCGGCGTACCGAACAGCTGATCCAGCCCGATCAGGAACGCAACGATCAAGGCATAGGCAAAACCGATATCTTTGGTCATGGTCAGCACGGCAAGTGGCATGGCACAGGCAAAAAAGCCGGTTTTGCGCCCGCCCGCCGCGGCATACAGGCACAGGGTTCCGCCAAACAGCAGCGCCAGGGGGGTATCCGCCATGGCGTTGGCGTACATGGTGGATGGGGTGCCCGCCGGAACCACGCTGAAAAAGAACGGCAGAAGAAAGCCCGCAGCAAACACCAACACAGCACCCGCCCAGTTTTTGCGCGGCATGGCTGCCGCCGGGGCAATGCAGGCCAGGAACAAAATATCCAGCCCGGCCAGGCACTGCCATTCATAAAACTGGCCCGGTACGCGCTGGAAGAGATAGGAAACCAGGCTGGTTGCCGGGTAGGTAAAGCTCGCCGTCAGGTTGATGGGATCCGCCACATACAGCGCAGCGCGCTCCGCCACCATCTTGGGGGCCAGGCCCCAGGCGGTAAATTCATCCCACTGGGTAAACATGGGCTGCTGCAAAGCAAACAGCACCCACAAAAAACAGCTGCCGCCCACAAACAGCAAAAAGCCGGGGCTGAACAGCGCCCGCCGGATAGCCCGCCACCCGGCACGTACCCCAAAATAGACCCCGCCGGCCAGCCAGACCGCCATGATGATAAAATGGCCGAACTGCAAAAGCCCCAGCAGGGAAAGCAGATACAGCACCACGACCGACCCGCACAAGGCGGGCAGCGGCAGCAGGGCAGCATCGAACCGGGTGCATGCCGCCACGCACAGACAGCATGCGGAGAAGAACAGCAAAAACAGCAGGCCGAATACAATCTGCACGGTACAGCACCTCCCGGATTGAAATTAAAAAATAATAGAGAATCATGTTGGTGGACCGCCGCCCGGTGGGCGGCTCAGAAATTTGGGGCAAGATAGCATATAAAGGCTGATTCTATATTCGCAGACTATCACGCAAAAGCCGCGAAAAACCGCAGATTTGATCGTGCCACGGGCACACCGCCATTCTTTTTAACTATTCTCTCATATACGCGTAAGCCAGCTCACGCGTATACGACGTACACCGGTCCCACAAAGTAGTGCTGGAAGAGCAGCACAGCGCCAAAAACGGCATAGCAGGCGCACAGCGGGGTGATGACCGCTTCGGCCTTTTCTTCCGTGATGGCGGGGCGGATGGTTTTGCGCAGCAGTACGGCCAGGGCGAGCAGCAATGCCAGCCAGACGCAGAGGAAATACCGCGCCTGCAGCCCCACAATGCGCACCATGCCCACCGGGGTATAGGTGATATACATGGCTGCCATGGCACCGGCGGCGTACACCAGCGCCAGCAGCGCCGCCCCGCCCACGCGGCGGCGGGTGGGGAACGCATCGGCGCGTTTTGGCTGCGCAGCAGCCAGCAGGGCGGCCAACAGCAGCACCAGCGGGCTGGTCAGGTTCAAAAAGCTGATGGGCAGGTCCTTCCAGCCGAACAGGCCGAGCTGCCCAATAAAGAAATCATTCTCTCCCAGGGTCCCCCAGAACGCAGCAATGGTCCGCAGAGGGTTGCGCAGCACAAAGGCCAGCTGTTCACCGCCGTTTACCGTGCTGCCGCCCTGGCGCTCAATCATGGGATAGTTATAGCGGAACGCCGTGCCGTACCATTCCGTCAGCAGGGTAACGGCCATAGCACCGCCAAAGCCGCCCAGCGCCCACAGCGGGCGGCGTCCCTTGGCGTGCCATTCCCGCTTTGCCACCAAAAAGATAGGCAGCACCCACAAAAGGTTCAGGTACGGTTTGGCGATATTGACAAAGATGCAGGCGGCGGTGTAAATGCCCGCCGTTTGGGTGTTCCACTCCTTGCGGGTCAGCAGGGCAAGCATCAGGTAATAGCAGCCCAGCAGGGTTGCATCATAGCTCAGCGACGCCCCCATAAAAAGCGACATCGGCAGCAGCATAATGGCCGCAAAGACCGGGCGGTAACGCTCCGCTTTGGCCAGCGCCAACGCGCACAACAGCGTGTAGGCCAGCAGGTTGACGATGCGCCCGCCATACAGGCAGCCCAGCGCGCCAAAGCCCAGCAGGCGTGCCAGCGCCATACCGACCGCGCCCGGCAGGAATGGAATGACCAGAAAGCTGACCGGCTCGCTGACCGGGTCCGGCACAGAATCCCGCACATCGTGCGCCAGGTACAGGGCAAAGCTGTCCGCCATGCTCTGCACTGCGCCGTCCTTGCCGTATTGCTTCAGGGCATAGCCCGCGGTGTTATAGGCTTTTTCCGCCCCGGTATCGGGGTCAGTGCCCACGCCGGCAGAGGTATGCGCATTCACCCATGCACCGGGGAACGCTTCCAGCAGGTAGGCCACATCGTCCGGGTAGGTGCGGGAAGCATCAAAATCAAAGTGCCCGGTGGAGATGGCATAGGTGCGCAGGTAATGGTCGGCTTCGTCCGGCGTTTGCAGCGGCGGGTTGGCAAATGCAAACAGCAGCCCGCACAAAAAGATGCACACGGCCCCTTTTGCCGCAAATCCTTTTGCAAACCGCCGCACACAATACCCGGCCAGCAGACATACTTCCAGAAAGGCCACACACCCCAGCGTGACCACCAGGGGGGACACACGGTTATCCAGTCCAAAGAACACCCGCCAGTAATAGGCCCACAGCACGCCGCACACGGCGGCGCACAGCACAGCCAGCCCCCACCGCACAGCGGCGGGCAGCTTTTGTAATTTTATTGGCATAAAACTTCCTTACAACCGCCCTTACAGAATGTACTGGCCGACCTTGTACTGGTCCAGGTTGCCGCGCAGGAACTCAATGGTTTCGGCAAGGCCCTGTTCAAAGGTATACTGCGGTTTCCAATCGGTCAGGGTGCGCAGCTTGGTGGCATCGCCCAGCAGGCGGTTGACCTCGCTCTTTTCGGGGCGCAGGCGCTCGGCTTCGCAGACGATCCTGGCGCTGGGGTTGATCTGGGCAATCAGCTCATTGGCCAAATCGCCGATGGAATGTTCCACGCCGGTGGCAATGTTGATTTCCTGGCCAATGGCGGCATCGCAGTCCGCAATGGCCATAAAGCCGTGGGCGGTGTCCTTGACATAGTTAAAGTCGCGGGTGGGGGTCAGGCTGCCCAGCTTGATTTCCTGCTGGCCGGCCAGCAGCTGGGTGATGATGGTGGGGATGATGGCGCGGCCGCTCTGGCGCGGGCCATAGGTGTTGAAGGGGCGCACAATGGAAACCGGCAGGTCAAAGCTGCGGTAAAAGCTTTCAGCCAGGCGGTCCGCGCCGATCTTGGTGGCAGAGTAGGGGCTCTGGCCCTGGAACGGGTGGTGCTCGTCAATGGGCACATACTGGGCGGTGCCGTATACTTCGCTGGTGGAAGTAACCATCACGCGCTGGGTACCCAGCTCGCGGGCGGCGTTCAGCACGTTCAGGGTGCCCTTGATGTTGGTATCCACATAGCTGTCCGGGCTGTGGTAGCTGAACGGAATGGCAATCAGGGCAGCCAGATGGAACACGCGCTCCTGCCCGCGCATGGCAGTACGCACGCCGTTGGGGTCACGTACATCGCCCATAAAGATATCCATTTCATTGCGGATCTCCGGGGGCAGGGTATCGATCCAGCCCAGGGAACCAAACGAGTTATACAGGCAGAAAGCACGCACTTTCTCGCCGCTTTTTACCAGCTCTTCGGCCAGATGGCTGCCGATAAAGCCATCGGCACCGGTCACCATAACGGTATGGGACATTGTAAAAACACTCCTTTTTATATGGCAATACCGCCCGCAGGGCAGAACAATCCAATTATTACAAAATAGTATAACCGATTTGCGGCCTGATTTCAACCAATGCCCCGCCCAGCGTGCAAAAAAGTGCCGGGGCTGCCGCGGATAGGGTAGGCCTACATTAAATTTATATAAAGATTATTTCGTTTGTATCAAAGAGTTCGGCAATATGTTATAATAGGATAAATACAGTGCTGGGCCGCCTTGCTACATTCCCTGCCCTGTAGTGGAAAGGAGCCTGCACCCATGCCGCAACGCAAACCTGCCCTGCTTTGGCTGCGGGACTGCGCCCTGACCGCATTGGTCCTTGCACTGTGTACACTGACAAGCTGGGTATTTTTCCGGCTGGATTTTGTTTCTTCCAACTATATCCTGACCTATATCCTGGGCGTCATGTATATCAACGTCTTTACATCGGGGTTGGTGTACGGCGTTGTGGCTTCGCTGTTCTCGGTGATGCTGGTCAACTATATGTTCATTGACCCCTTTATGCAGTTCCGCATCCGGTCAGACGACATGGTAACGGCAGTGGTCATGCTCTGCGTTTCGCTGCTCTGCTCCTCGCTGACGGGGCGTATCAAGGTACAGGCCGCCCAAAGCGAGCGCAAAGCCTATGCTTCGCAGGTGCTGCTGGAAGCCAGCCGCAGCCTGTTGGGGGCCGAGGACCCTGACACCATTCTGCGGATAACGGCCACCCAGCTGGGCAAGCTGTTGGAGCGCCCGGTCTGCTTTGCCCCCGCACCGGAGCACATTGCACCGGGAACCCTGATTCTGCCCCCTCCCGCCCAGACGGATTACCGCAGTTGCCCGGCGCTGCATGAGTTCAGCACCTATGAGCACAATCTGGCATTATCCATCCTGGATGTGTGTTCCCTGGCGCTGGAAAAAGAAGCCTCCAACCGCGCCCGGCGCGAAATTGAGGAAGCCGCCCGCCAGGAACAGCTGCGCGCCAACCTGCTGCGCAGCATCAGCCATGACCTGCGCACCCCGCTGACAAGCATTTCCGGCAACGCGCTGATTTTGACCGAGAAAAATCCCCTGCTGACCGAGGAAAAGCGCCGGGAGCTTTCTGCCGCAATTTATGAGGACGCCAACTGGCTGAACCATCTGGTGGAAAATCTGCTTTCCATCACCCGGATGGAGAACGGCCAGGTAAACCTGCGCATTCAACCGGAGCTGATTCAAGACATTTTTGACGATGTACTGACCCATTTAGACCATGACGCCGCCCGCCACACCATTGTGACCAACGTGGCGGATGACCTGCTGATGGCCGATATGGACGCCCAGCTGATCGAGCAGGTGCTGGTGAACCTCATCAACAACGCCATCAAATATACCCCCGAACATTCCCGCATCGAGCTTTTCGCCGCGCCGGAGGGTAAATTTGTCCGCATCTGCGTAACGGATGACGGCCCCGGCATCCCGGAAGAAAGCCGGGACAAGCTGTTTGATATGTTTTATACCCTTGGCAAAACCCGCAGCGATGGCCGCCGCGGGCTGGGTCTTGGGCTGGCCTTGTGCCGTTCCATTGTTGCCGCCCATGGCGGTGTGATCGATGTACAGAATGCTGCACCGCACGGTGCCTGCTTCCGTTTTACACTCCCGCGAACTGAGGTGACCCTGTATGAATAAACCGCTGATCCTTGTGGTGGAGGATGACCCGGCTGTTGCACGGCTGATCTCCACCACACTGGAAACCCGCAATTATCAGTACCACCGTGTACAGAACGGAGCCGGTGCCCTGTTGGAAGCTGCTTCGGCACGGCCGGATGTAATTTTGCTGGACCTTGGCCTGCCGGATATGGACGGTATTGATGTGATCCGCAAGATTCGCGGGTGGAGCAACGTGCCCATTCTGGTGGTTTCGGCCCGCAGTGATGATACCGACAAAGTATCCGCCCTGGATGCCGGTGCAGATGATTACCTGACCAAGCCGTTCAGCGTAGAGGAGCTTTTGGCCCGGCTGCGCGTGGCGCTGCGCCGTGTGCGGTATGATACTTCCCGCGCAGGTGACCAGGCCAGCATATACGAGAACGGAGAACTGCGCATTGACTATGCCGCAGGCTGTGTGTACCGCGGCGGAACGGAGATTCACCTGACCCCCATTGAGTACAAGCTGATCTGCGTGCTGGCCAAGAACACCGGCAAAGTGCTGACCCACAACTATCTGCTGAACGAAGTCTGGGGCAGCCCGGCCGCATCGGATACGCCGTCCCTGCGCGTATTTATGGCAACGCTGCGCAAAAAAATTGAGGAAGACCCCAGCCACCCCCGCTATATCCAGACCCACATCGGCGTTGGCTACCGCATGATCCGCCAGTAAAGTTTGGGGCAACACCGCACAATTCCCGCCTTGCGGCTTAAGCACCGCTCCGGCAGCTGCGGCACGGCATCTGCGTTGCCAAAATGCTCGATAATGTCGGGTTGCGGTACCCGCATCATGCTTCGGGGGCAAAAGCCCCTCGCACTCTGTGACCGCTGCCCCTGCTTCGGTTCGCTGTTTCCGCCACTGGCGGCGCTCACCTTTGCAGCATCCAGTATTATCTGCGCTTTTGGCTTGGCATCTGCCGCACCTCGCTCGCCGTATCGGCACTTAGAATTATGCGGTGTTGCCTTGGCTTTCAAAATGTAACCGCAACAGCCCGTCCATCCGTTTGTTGCCGGATGAGCGGGCTGTTTCAATTTTATTTATTCGGTTTTCTCTGCTTTACTTGGCTGCGCGGCGTCCGCCTTTGCCGCCGGTCTTTTTGGCGCGGCCGGTGCCGGTCTGGGTGCGGGTGGACTTGGGGGCCGTTTTCTTGGGTTCCGGCTTTGGCATATCCTTTTGCAGCAGCTTATCCGGCACGGGCTGGATGCTCCACAGCTGGTTTTCGCCAAACACATCCTGCCAGATCTGGGCCTGGGTACCGTTATCGACCCGCATGCCTACCAGGTCAATGACCTTATCAGCCAGCACATTGCGGATCTTGGCCTTGCCGCCATCGGCGGGAACAATCTCCCACCGCTGGCCCTTGCCGGTGGTTTTCTCCCACTGGTGCACCCAGGTTCCGTTCACAACACCACTCATGGCCAGGTCCATCACCTTGCCGGTAAAGCGGTTTTTGATGCGGTACTGGCCTTCGGCGGCTTCCTCAAAAATCCATTGCTGCCAAGGCTGACCCTCATAGCTCCACAGGCGGATGGATGCGCCGTTCTCGGTGTTGAAATCGGCAACTTCCAGCACGCGGCCATTGGCGGCAGCGATAGTATAGCAGGCGCCTTCCCG
>OLRJ01002914.1_pt1 | contig 12111 bp, 7 predicted proteins | sample 1672741 | NCBI WGS metagenome assembly OLRJ01 (sample SAMEA3136719, study PRJEB25190) | human gut metagenome | biome: human gut; feature: human-associated habitat; material: faeces | place: Austria | collected 2013
CCTGGTGGGGCTGTTCCTGCAGAAGGAACCAGTCAAGTTCTCTCTCCTCGCTCCACTCCCGAAGCTGACCGAACTCCTGCCCCATGAACAAAAGCTTCTTGCCCGGATGGCAGAACATAAATGTATAAGCAGCCTTCAGATTTTTAAACTTATCATCTGGCTCACCTGGCATTTTCTCCAGCATAGACTTCTTCAGATGAACCACCTCATCATGGGAGATTACTAACACATATTTCTCACTGTAAGCATATGTCATGGAGAAAGTCATCTTATTATGGTTAAACTTACGGAAATAGGGGTCCAGCTTCATATATTCCAGGAAGTCATTCATCCAGCCCATGTTCCATTTCAGGGAAAATCCAAGGCCGTCATCCTCTGCCTTACCTGTAACCTTCGGCCATGCGGTAGACTCCTCTGCGATCATCACAGTACCATGGTTTCTTCCAAGAACCACTGTATTCAGATGCTTAAAAAACTCAATTGCTTCCAGATTCTGATTTCCGCCATATTTATTGGCTACCCACTGACCATCATTCTTTCCATAATCCAGATACAGCATGGATGCAACGGCATCCACACGAAGACCGTCCACATGACACTCCTCGATCCAGAACAGGGCATTTGCGATCAGGAAGTTCTTTACCTCCGGTCTGCCATAATTGTAGATTTTGGTTCCCCAGTCCGGATGCTCTCCCTGTCTGGGATCTGCATGCTCATAAACTGCAGTTCCGTCGAAATTCGCCAGTCCATGGGCATCCTTGGGAAAATGTGCTGGCACCCAGTCCAGAATAACCCCTATTTTCTGTCTGTGAAGATAATCTACCAGATATTTGAAATCCTGGGGTGTTCCATAGCGGGAAGTAGGCGCATAATAACCGGTGACCTGATATCCCCAGGAACCGTCAAAGGGATGCTCTGCAATTCCCATCAGTTCCACATGTGTATAGCCCATATCCTTCACATACTGGGCAAGCTTCACCGCCAGTTCCCTGTAATTGAAAAAGCCTTTCTCATTCTCCTCTGTAGCCGGATGCTTCATCCATGAGCCAGGATGTACCTCATAGATCGCCATGGCATCCTTAGTCTCGTCAAATTTCTGACGATTCTTCATCCAGGTGGTATCTTTCCATTTGTAATCCCCGATATCCGTGATTCTGGATGCCGTTCCCGGTCTTAATTCTGCCTCATTTGCATAAGGGTCGGCTTTATAAATATGCTCCCCGTTCATTCCTACAATAAAAAACTTATACAGCTGTCCAATCTTCGCTCCAGGGACAAACACCTCAAATACACCAATAGGGCCTACCTTTTTCATTGGGGATACCTGCTCGTCCCAGTCGTTAAACTCTCCAATTACAGAAACAGCCTGTGCATTAGGTGCCCATACTGCAAAATAAACGCCTTCTTTTTTCCCTTGTTTCACAGGATGTGCGCCAAGCTTTCTGTAAACATCATAATGGGTTCCCTGACCAAAGAGATACTGGTCAAGCTCTGTAAACTGTAATTTCTCTCCCATCAGAAAGTTACCTCCCTAAACTTTCAAATTCTTATGCACATTATAGCATACTCTTTTCCTCCATGCCACCAAAAACTTGTCTATTATTCATAAAAAATATGCATCAAAATTCATTTTTACTGTAAAAAAATACGCCTGTACTTTGATATTTTCTCATAAGTACAAGCGTATACTGTCCTTCACACTATACAGCATCTGCGATTTCCGGAAGTACCGAAGCTTAACACATATGCCAGACAGGCTCTAGAGCCTCTTATTTTCTCCGTTATTCGCCTGAGTCGCTGCTAAAATCCCCTTCGCTATCCTCACTGCCGTCTGTGTATCCGTCACTTTCGCTGCCATCGCTTCCATCACCGGAACCATCACTGAAGTCGCTCTCATCTCCATTACTGCTGTCATCTGAACTGCCATCAGAAGTTCCATCTGTGGAAGAGTCCTCAGAAGCGCCATTTCCATTGTATCCAGGCACATAACCGGCATCAAGGGCGCTCTGCCAGAACTCTGCATATTTTGCCGGCTGAAGGGTAACATTCTTCGCCGCTGCCATCTCACTTACTGTTACCAGTTTATATCCCTGGGCAACAAGATCCGGAATCAGTCTCAACGCCGCATCAACAGAAGGGCCATGAATATCATGCATCAGAATAACTGCTCCGTCTCCCAGATTGCTGTCATTCATAATGCCATTGTAATCCAGATCTGCATCCAGATATTTCCAGTCCAGACTGTCAATAGACCACAAAATGAAAGGTTTGCCAACTGCCGAAATAATTTCGTCATTGCAGTCTCCATAAGGCGGACGAATCACCGTGGAATCCTGTCCACAGGCATCGATCAATGCCTGATCGGTATCGCCGAATTCCTTTACAACATCCTCAATACTCAGATTCAGCATATCCTGATGATCCCAGGAATGATTTCCGATCTCACAGCCAAGTTCCACCATTCTCTTCACTTCGTCCGGATACTGTCCAACCAGCTGTCCCAGCATAAAGAAGGTAGCATGTGCATTGTTCTCCTCCAGACAGTCCAGAAGCTTGTCTGTATACTGTCCCGGGCCATCATCAAAGGTAAGTGCGATCAAAGGACGTTTCTTCTCAGCATTGTAAGAACCATCCTCATTAAAATAGTAATCGTTTACTCCCTTGGTCACCCAGCCGGTCTGCATGTATCCATTGGAATCAAATGCATATTTCACTCCGTCAATCTCTGCAAATCCATTGGTATAATATGTACCATCTGCATTCTGATACCAGCGTCCGCTGGAATCCTCATGCCAGCCTGGAGTCAGTGAAGAAACCTTGGTCACATCACTCTGTCCTTTCAGAGGCTGTCTCAGGGCATCTGTGGAATTGGAGTCTGCATTCGAAGCAGCTCCGTCACCTGCATCCGCCTGCACGCTCTGTGATTTCCCAGTACTCTTTCCTCCCACACGACTTACGATTGGAAAAATCACTCCTCTTATTACAAAAATCACAGCCAGCACCATTGCCACAACATAGGTAACCAGCTTAATGATCTTCCTTCGTCTTATCTGGCGCTGTTTCCTGCGCATTCTTTCGCGCAAAACCCTTCTATCCATTCATACTCCCTCTTTATCTCTCGTTACATAGTGGAAAAAATTTTCCGCAAAAAAGTCCTGTCATAGCACTTCTCTCAGCTCCAGATCATCTGTTACAAGAAGAATATCCGCTTTCTTTCCAACAGAAAGAGAACCAACTTCATCATAAATACCAATACTCTTTGCCGGATTTCGTGTTGCTGCAAAAATCGCTTCTTCAAGGGGAACACCAAAAGAAACAGCCTTGCGCATACAATCATACAGGTTCGTAGCAGAACCGGCAATCGTACCGTCCTTCAAAGTTGCCTTGCAGTCCTTCATCGTTACTTCCTGTCCACCCAGCTGGTAGGTTCCATTCTCCATTCCGGTAGCCATCATAGAATCACTGATCAGTACAATCCTCTCTGGTCCAAACATCTTAAATGTAGCGCGGATCACAGATGGATGAATGTGAATCCCATCACAGATCATCTCTGCCATGCACTGCTCATCATCACAGGCAGCTCCGATCAGTCCTGGTTCTCTGTGTGCCAGTGGCTGCATGGCATTATAAAGATGTGTCACATGGTGTGCACCTCTTCTCATGGCCTCCGCTGCTGTATCATAATCGGCAGACGTATGTCCAAGTGAAATACATACCTCATTATGTACCTCATCGATAAACTCCATAGCACCATCCACATTAGGAGCCAGAGTTACCAGCTTCACCATATTTCCGGAATATTCATTCAGTTCACGAAAAAATCCGGCATCTGGTTTGCGGATATAGCCCTCCACATGGGCACCTTTTTTCTTCGCATCCAGAAACGGTCCTTCCATATTGATTCCCCTAACAGTGGCTCCGGCTTTCATTTCTCCCACAGTCTTAATAGTGGCAAAAATTTCCTTCAGTTCTTCTGCCGGCAATGTCATGGAAGTAGGACAATAGGAAGTAATTCCGTGACTCTTTTCGTATTTCAGAATAATCTTAAGTCCCTCCGGGTCAGCATCAGAAAAATCATGTCCAAATGCACCGTGACTGTGAATATCCACCAGGCCCGGGATTACCCTGAGCCCAGCCGCGTCTACAATCGTCTTGTCCGTAACCTCATCCTCAGAAGCCACGATTCTATGATTCTCCACATACAGATCCTGTAATCTGAAGCTTCCATCCTCCTGAAAAACTTCTCCGTTTTTAATAATCATAACTCCATTCCCTCCTGAGATTCATTGGCTGCTGTTTCTGTTATAAACAGCAACCGTCAATTCTCTGTACCGTCATCCTGTGTATCTGTTGAAGCATCCGCTGCTGTGCCTGTATCTGCGGTTGCACCAGCTTCCTGCTCTTCTGCTGTATCCCCGCCATCCGTGCTCTGTCCGTCAGTTGTACTGCCATCTGCATGATCTGCTGCTTCTGTTTCCTCAGCAGCCTGTGCGTCCTCACCTTCAGCAGATGTATCCGCTGCTGTCTGATCATAATTTGCATTTGCAATAATGAAATCCTGAACTCTCATAAGTCCGATGCTCTCATCCACCGCAACCTGACCGTAAGTATCGATAAGAACTGCAAGATCGCCAGAAGCATACTGCTCTACCAGCTGATTCTGGATTGCAAGACTTTCCTCATCCTCCAAAGTCATTCCCTCTGCGTCCATGATTCCCTGAATAAGCAGATTCTGTTTTACCTTGGCCTGGGCATACTGCTGGCACTGAGCTTCGAAATCATCCATGGAAACGCCCTGAGACTCTACGAAGTCTTCAAGCTCCATATTTCCCTGCTTCGCGTATGCTTCTGCCTGTTTCTTAAAGGTCTTCACAGCCTCTTCTACGTCTTTCTCCGGATATTCCACGACCTCAGAATTGGTGTAAACAGTATTCCAAGCAGTGCTGCGCAGACTGCTGTCAGCCTGGTCCTGTGCTTCCTGCTCCAGCTGTGCGCGAACAGAAGCCTTATATTCATCAATTGTCTTGTAATCGGTATTCGCTGCAACCCAGTCATCGGTCAGTTCCGGTGGTCTCTTAAAGCTCTGCACGGTAATCTGGAATACCGCATCCTGTCCAGCCAGTTCACTGTTGCGGTAGCTCTCCGGGAAAGTTACCGGTACGTCTTTTGTCTCACCCTTCTTCATTCCCACGATTCCTTCTTCAAACCCGGGAATCATTGTGCCGCTTCCGATCACAAGGTCATAATTATTACCGGTTCCACCTTCAAAAGCTTCCCCGTCTTTTGTACCTACGAAATTAATAGTAGCGGTATCACCATTCTGGATGACAGCGTTCTCATCTGTCACTTCCACTGAATTATCTTTCAGATTCTCTGCGATACGGTTCTCAATATCCTCATCTGTCACTTCTGGTACAGAATTATCAAGAGTTATCCCCTTATAGTCTGCAATTGTAACATATTTCTCCACATTATCCACTGAAACCAGGCGTGTCGCACCGGTAGAATCTGTATAAGGTTCCTGCACCTCTTCTTCATCTGCCGAATCCTCTGCCTGCTGCTCTGTGGCAGTGCTCTCACTCTTTGTATTGGTAGTTTCTTTATCACTTCCGCAGCCGTTTACAGTAAGTGCCATACACATTACTAACGCTGCCAAATATACTTTTCTTTTCATTTCATACTCCCTTCAGTTACTCTTTTATAAAATTATCACATTTTCTATTAAAAAGAAAGCCCACTGAGGCAATCATTTTTATTTTGTCTCTCCGCCGCAAAATCATGCGAATCCATGCCTTCTTTGCAGCTGGTCTTATCAGCCACCATTCATAGGCGGTACAGGAGTAGGTCTGGATGGGTCAAATACCTGGCTTACGTCAAACAGATCTGCCAGCATGTCCGGATTGTAATACATTCGGTATCCATCCACATTTCTTCTTCCCATCCGGAAATATTCATCCGTCATCTGTACAAAATATTTGTTAGAGTCCACATTGCAATAATAATCATATCCCTGGGATTTCAGATATTCAAATTTCTCATTGCCAGTGTACTCTCCGCCGTTATTAATATCTGCTCCGAAAGCAAAGATAATAATATCTGTTCCGCCAATAAGCGGGTCAATGTTCTCTTTGAAATTCTGTGTATCTGTTTCAAGGCGTTCCATGGAAACTGTGGACATGTTTTTATGTCCCCATGTATGGCTGGCAAAAGTCCAGCCCTCCGCCTTCATGGCATCTGCGACCTTTTTCGCTTCTGCCCGCTCTGTATCCAGATCAAAATCAGGATGCGCGTCAAGCCACGCCTTTTTATCATCATTCAGATCATCTGGTCTTGTCTGATAGCTGATATCTGTGCGGTAACCCAGGATTCCATTATAGCCTGTAAGCGCTACAATTCCCTTATGTCCATGATAGGCAAAATCAGGATGTTCCTCCACAAACCGGTCGATCAGCGGTACAACATCATAGTCGCCTACAACTGTGCTTCCATCATCCTGTACATATTCGTTGCGAACCTTCCCCTCTTCGTCTATAACAAGCTTGGTGGCAATTCCATCTCCATCCTGGGAGTGGTAATAACATACATCGTCCTGCGAAAGGACAAACGGTGTTTTTCCCTTAGGAAGATAAACCTGCTTTGCCTGCATTTTTCCATTTTCATCAACGTCTGCCAGATCATAAAGGTTTACCATTACATATCCCTCGTCATACATGATCTGGGTTATCTTATTAAACTCATCCATAGTGGTCATAACCTGATTATAACCATCTGTCTTATAATCTCCATCAAACGCCTTGGAAGTATCCACGATCAGGGAATGGTAAAAAATGTGAGTTACCTGTTCCGGAGACCAGGCTACACATTTATCCTTTTTCTTCTGGAATTTCTCTGCAGCATTCTGAAAATGGATATTTCTCACATATGCATTGTCCTTCTGCAAAAGGCTGATTGCACCGTCATAATCATACTGGGCAGCTTTCTCCTTGGCTGTGGTCAGTACTTTCTTCTCGTGACGGATCTGCCTCCTGATGATACCTGCACCGGCTGCTGCAGCTTGTGGCATAACCCCATTTAAATCTATGGCTGCTGCCTGGGCTGCTTCCTGCTCTGGCTGATTTACAGAGTCTGAAGAATTATCTTCTGTTTGCTCTTCATCAGACATATTCCCGGATTCATCCTGTGCAGTACCCTCTGAATTGTCATCTGTATTTCCAGTTGTCTCATCACTGTCATCTGCCGTACCTTCACCAGATTCCGGTTGTATATCTGTACTGTCTGAGCTGTCAGCAGCTTCCTCTGTATTAATATCTGGTTTTTCGGTGCTTTCGGGGGGTTCGGTACTTTCGGGGTTTTCGGTGCTTTGGTCAGCCTTTGCCAGTTCTTCTGCTGCCTTGCTCTCTTTACCGGAATTCTTATCAGGAACCAAATCCCTTACCTTGGCTACCAGCGTTTCCATGCCGTCTTTTAACCCCGTCTGCTCTCTATAAAAGTATCCAACACCGCCCAACACTGCCAGAGCAGTAATAATAAGAGCCAGATTACGATTCCGTATCTGCCTCTTCTTTCTCTTCAGATTGCGCTCATGTCGCTCGCGCCGTCGTTCTTCGTAATATATCTCTTCCTGGCGCTCATTCTCTGCCAGTTCCTGTAGTTCTCTGTCAAACTCCCGCTTGGACTGGCTGTCGGGAACTTTATTCTCTTCCAGACCAGGCTGTTCCTGTTCTGTATCTGATTTCTTCATAATGTATAACTCCTTATTTAGCTCCCCCTTCAAATGCCTCGTAAAAATAGTACCAGTTACCGCAGGCACTTATAGTATAACCATATCAGACAGGTCTATCCATTCTGTAACCAGTAGATTTCTATTATACATGATATTTTAAATAATTACCACCTTTTCACTGTAATTATCCTTGCTTTCCGTTGCCATTTATTGTTAAAATAAAAGATACATGATAAAATCTAATTTAATAGAAATAACGGAAATTATCCGTCACTCAGAGGAGAGAAAAATATGAACAGATCAGATATTATGCGCATCAGCGCACTATTTGAAATAGCCCTGGGTTCTGCTTCTTTGATCGCAGCCCGCTTCTGGATCGGAACCACTAATATTGTGGGCAGACATGTAAGCCATGGTGATACTACAGAGGCTTTTGCACTTACTTATGCATTTACACTTCTTCAGATTGCAATTGGAATTATAGGCGTGATGAATGCAGAAAAAGGAAGAATGAGCACCGTTATCTTTGGAATTTTGGCCTTTATTCCCCAGATTGCCCACTTCTTTCATATTAAGGGAAGTATTATACTGGTTCTTATGAATCTTGCAGCATTTGCGGTACCGGTTTTATATGCTTTCACAGCTTATAAGCTTTTTAAAGGAGATAACAAAACAATTGCCTTTTCCAAAAAATGATGTTAAAATGTAGTTTATGTGAAACAAGAATGTAACTGTTCAGTTTCTTCACAGGTTACTGTTCACTGGTAACGGAACGAACAGTAACCTTCACGGTCACACGCTTTGCGGAACCGTGCAGGCTGAATAGTTATTAAGAAACTTTATAATATAGTAGGAGGATAAGTATGCATCCAGTAACAATCGTCCTTCTGGTGATTCTCGTAATCCTCATTGGATTACTGATTGGTTTGTATTTTTTTGGCAAGAAGACCCAGAAGAAACAGGAAGAACAGCAGGCACAGATCGAGGCAAGTAAACAGACCGTTTCCATGCTCGTTATTGATAAGAAGAGAATGCCACTTAAGGAATCAGGTCTCCCACAGATGGTCATCGACCAGACACCGAAGCTTCTCCGCCGCTCCAAGATGCCGATCGTTAAGGCTAAAGTTGGACCGAAGATTTCCATTCTTATCGCAGATGAGAAGGTATTCGACCTTATCCCTGTGAAGAAAGAGATCAAAGCTGAAGTAAGTGGACTTTACATAGTAGGTGTAAAAGGTATCCGCGGTAACCTGGACGCTCCGGTTAAGAAGAAAAAAGGATTTTTCGCACGCTTTAAGAAATCTGCGGAAGAAGCTCAGGCAGCCCAGAATGAGACTAAGAAATCCAAAAAGAATAAAAAGAAATGATTATTTTAGCCCTGCCATTATGATGGCAGGGCTATTTAAATGCTCCTTTCCCCATATTGTAATGCCAGTCATTATTTCCTATGTGTTGTATTTTATCAGGAATCTTTCTCTCATTTCAAAAAGGATCCTGCATTTCTGCAAGATCCTCATTCTCAATCTTATTTCTCATTATCCATATAAAATTTCCTAAGGAAATACGTCGGCGTACAGCTCCATGCATGACAGTAGCTGTTAACCATACTGGAACCATATGGAGATTCTTCCCTGTTATAAGGATTATAAAGTTCCCAGAAGGTATCCGCACCGTCGTGGATCATTTCGCCCCAATAGCGTTTCATCTCTTCCAGTGCAAGCTCTTTCTCATCACAGCGGATAAGCGCATCAATATAGTGATGATACATATATGGAGTTACCATGCGGATTCTCGGATTCACTTCCATTACATGATGGATCAATTTACAGTTTGTCTCTTTGTCAAAGACACGGGCCAGAATCATCCAGATCTGGGTTGCCCAGGAAGCCTGACGGTCCGGACCGCTTACGAACATTCCAAGCTCTTCATCCCAGAACTCTTTCACCGCTGCCTCTTTCAGCATGGCCTGCTTCTCTTCCAGCCAGCTGATATCCTCCTGTTTATCCAGAATCTTTGCAAGGCGGATTCCGTAACGGATACAGTAAATAAGAACTGCTGTAGCTCCGGCCTGCTTATTCAGACCATCTCCCCAGTCCAGGAAGCACCAGAATGCATCACCTAAATCCTCCACAACATTTTTCTCATTTAACTGTGTCATGGCAATGCGGATCTGATCAATTGCCACATCATAGAGATCCCTTAAGGTTTCCAGATCATCGGTTGCCTCATAATAATCCAGAAGCACAGATGAGAAAAACAATGCATAGTCCAGAAGGTAAGTATCATCTGGCTCCATCTCCGGTTCTGTGAATACACAGGCGCTTAGCTTTCCCTCATTAAAAAGCAGTCCTGCAAAAATATACATACAGCGTTTGGCAAGGTCATAATTCTTAAAGGTGTAATAATTGGCTCTCGCCTGAAGTCTCAGATCTCCCAGCCACATTCTGCGGTCACGCTTCGGACCATCCTCAAAAACATCCTGCATGCATTCCTTCAGGGTTTTACGGCTTACCAGATCGATCTGATTCAAAAGCGGATCTCCGAAATCCACCGGCTTTACAGACTCCATGTCCACAGCAGAAACCGTATCACAGGAAATACCGTCAATCTTCAACTGGAACTTGGCGGAAGTATCAATCACCCGAAGCTCCATATAACGAAAAGAATATCTTCTTGGCAGCTTCACCTTCGCCGGAAGTACATCCACATGAATATACTCCTCCTGAATCCAGCCACGGCTGAGCCAGCCGTCATAATCGGCAGTTTTGTCCGTCATTTCCTCCAGACGCTCACCGAATTTCAGGTAAAAATAAACCGGTGCATCCTGATGGCTTCCAGTTTTACTAAGCTCCAGAGTCACATAACCTACCGCATGATCCCCGAAATCCACAAATACTGTATCATCTCTTTTTAAAGATTTTGCATACAGATTTTCAATCGGGTACTCTTCTGTAATAACTGTTCTCATCTGGCGGTCTTTTCCCACCATAATTTCCTTTGCAGCCTTGATTTCTTTATGCCGGAGCTCTGGCTTTAAGGATTCTGCAATTTCCAGAAAACGGTTATTTTTATGTACTTCGAAGTTCTCAATTATACTATATGATGGCATTATCTTTCCTCCTAAAAATCGTCTAATGTTTCATCGGAATCAGTATCTTCAGCTCAAACCAGTTATTCGCCTTGCCCGCCATAACTGAACCGCCATACTTCTCTACAATTTTTTTCATACTCTTCATTCCATATCCATGGAACCGTTTATCTTTCTTGGTGGTGATCGGGATTCCATCCTGGAACTGAACGTTCTCCTCGCAGTAATTCTCTGTGCGAATACGGATAAACTGTTTATCCTGAATCACGTGCAGGGAAATCAGACGTTTCTGACGGTCTTTGATCTTCACCACACTTTCAATGGCATTATCCAGCATATTTCCGAAAAGAGCACTGATATCCATATCCTCCATAAAATTCAGCAACTGTCCCTCACCCATAAATTTCAGCTCAATACCATGTCTCTGACAATGCATGCTTTTACTGGTAAGAATGGTGTCAAGGACCTTATTTCCCGTTTTATTCTGTGTCTCGTAAATCTTGATCTCACGCTCCATCTGTTCCAGGTATTCCCCTGCTTTTTCAGAATCTGCGCCGCTTTTTAAAAGATTGATCTGATGCTTCAGATCATGGTATTTCTGATTTACAATATCGATACTCTCCTTGGAAAGCTTGTAATTTTTGTACTGCATATCCATAATATTCCGAAGCGTATCCTTCTCAAAACGCATCTGGATTTCTTTTACCTGAATGTGATAAGCATAAAGAACTGCCATACCGCTGAGATCTGCCAATGTGCGGATAATAAACACATTCATAGCTGTTCCCGCACTGAAAATACTTTTTACATCCACATAGCTTACATTGCAATACACCATAATCATCACAAAATATACAACCAGTAGTTCTCTGCGGGTAATCTGCAGTTCCTCAATATCCTTCTTCAGATAACGTTCGATCAAATAAATCAGAATGTACAGTACTGCATAAATAACTACCATATGCAGCACACGCCATAACATCTGCTCCGGTGTTCCCTTCTCCTGACCGCTGAAATCACCTGTATAAAAATAATGAATCTGCCAACACAAAGAGGCTGCAAATTCTGCGTTGATAAATGCCTTCGCACAGAAAAATCCGGTTTCACGCCATGGAAGCTCTCCTGCCATCCTGATGTACAAAAGCATCAGCAAAAACACACAAACCATAAGAGGCATGAAAAACATCTGCTTTATTCCATCTGTAAAAAACATAACGGTAAAAATACTGATAAAGCTCAACACCCCATGCACATATTTCCACACATCTTTTTTCCCGCATCCATGCACAAGAATCATTAC
>OLRJ01002915.1_pt1 | contig 12106 bp, 12 predicted proteins | sample 1672741 | NCBI WGS metagenome assembly OLRJ01 (sample SAMEA3136719, study PRJEB25190) | human gut metagenome | biome: human gut; feature: human-associated habitat; material: faeces | place: Austria | collected 2013
AAGACGCGTTCTTGATAACGGAAGCGGAAAGGCCCCGGCTGCCCTGCGAGGCGCGTTGCGCACATGCGCGCAATCTGCAGCGTCACGTCGGGGCGCAGCGCGAGCAGGTCGCCGCGCGAGTCGAAAAGCTTGAACGGGGTCCCCGGCACGCGCCCGCCGGCGTTCATGACGTCCATGATCTCGAGTGTGGGCGTCTCCACGGGAACGTAGCCATTTTTCGAGAGCAATTGCTGCACGTCGAACGCGGCTGCCTCGCGGCGCGCGGCCTCATCTGCTAAGATGTCGCGAAACCCCGAGGGCGTTGTGAAATTCACGGTCGTACCTTCTCCTTCGTCATCGTGCGGTGGGCGGCGAGTGCTTTTCGCCCACATCCATACGGCAAGCTGAGCAGCGCGCCTTCTTCAGTGGAGGCCAGCGACTTAGTGCTTTCCTCCGCGTGCGGCGATTTGGGCTGCAGTAGTTTCCCGTCAGCGTGCTTCGCGGCTGCTTGCGATCAACTCTTGCCCGTGTGCCATGCGGCAACTCATTGTAAACGCTCGCTCGCTTTCAAAGGTTGCGTTCACGTTACTTGCATCGTTTCGAGGCCTTGCGGTTTCTTCTCGCATCTCTTTCGAACGGCTCACACTTTACCACAGTAGAGTGATAAAGCAAGCAGAGATTTTACGAGTGGTTCTTCAATCGCGTCCCGATTTGCGATGCATCGAGGGCCATCGCCGGAGACCACTCCCCTTCTTCGCCGAAATTATTGCCTGATGTGCGCAGGTTTTGCCGCAGCCTGCCTGTTCATTGCCGGTTTATTGATGAGCGCCTCTCTAAAAGGCCAGGCCAGGGAGGTGCGGATTCTTCCGGTCTTTTCGTCTTCGGTCGCCTTCCAGAAAAACCTGCGCACACCGAGCAAAAAGTTTTTAGGGACGGGTCGCGCCGCCGCGGACAGCAAATTATTATTAGGGCGGATTGCGCCATCGCGGACAGCAATCGTCGATATGTGAGGATTCGTTTCCACTTTCGGCCCGTCTTCCTCGAAAGGGTCAGCGAAAGACCAGGTCACAAGCTGTCGAGGACAAGCCCAAGCATCCAGGCGGCGCTTTTGGACTCACATATCGGCGATTTTTGTCGATGCTGTCTAGCGATTCCGACAATCCCATGACCTGCGGTTTTGTGTACGAGAATCGCATGATTCGCATGAATTGCGGGCATTTTTGGGAACTTAGGTAAAAGATAGGCAAAGGTAGGGTGCTAACCGCTGTCGGGTTTTTCGAAAACTCTCCCCAAAACAAAAAAGAGCCCCGCGCTAGAACGCGAAAAAGGCCCCGCCTCTCCTGAGAGAAGCGGGGCCTCGTATGTCCAGGCGCGTGACAGCTTGCGGCGCGATTGTCAGACGACAGCGACAAAAACGCTTGCAGCAACCAAAGCAAGCCCTACCGCAAGAATGGGAACGGAATGCTTCCGAGCCGAATCGTCTCCAATGAGCGCCCCTATGATTCCTGCCAAAGTCGAGAATCCGCCGAGAACCATGAGATTGGCGGAAGCGGCTCCCGCGACTCCCATATTGGCGAATCCGGCGTTGACGTTTACCAGAGTAAATATCGCCGCAAAGACCGCCATAAGGGCGAGCGTGTTGGAGTAAACGCGCTTCTCCGTGGTTTTAAGCTCGTCCGCTTGCTTTGAGAGCTCCTCTATCTCCCCTTCGTACACGTTCGAATACTCTCCGAGGCCTTTGTAGCTGAACTCGTCGGAGAACGCGCCGCTATACGGCTTCGTCACCCCATCGACAAGTTCGAACATGACCTGAGCGATCCCCTTGCTCTTGTCGAGGGTGATTCTATTCGCGCTAACGTTGGTGACACGAAAGAAAACGCGAGTCTCGTGTCCTGGAAAATACAGCGGAGCGTCAAGAGACAGGCCCTCACGGATACGCGAGTTCTTCAGCCCCACCCGTGCAGCAACATTGTCGGGAAGATGCAAGCATTCGGCAGATGACACGAAAACCGAATCGCCTGGTTCGAGGGAGACGGCGTCTTGTGCCGAACTTTCCACGTGAAACGCATTGGTCGTCAGGTCGTACGACACAGGGCCGATATTCTCCGCCTTCGCGCCGCTTATCGCTCCATCATCCGCAAGGCGCGCAATTTCTTTGTTTCCGAGAAGCATGATCCATGTCCTTCCTTCTCCTCAATACGTGGAGTTTAGCACTATGGATGGGCCGTTGGCCCTCGCGGAAAAAACTCCCAAAATCGAGAAGGCCCGCCCTACCGAAGAAGGGCGAGCTATATCCAAACGTATGGAAGGCGGCAGATGCGACCACCATTGGAATCCCATGGCGCGCGGGGCTTGTTGGTTTCGGGATAATCTAGGGTCTAGTTTATCCCTCGTCTATCCGATTTATCCGGGATTGTCGGAGCTTGTCGGAGCTTGTCCGAGCTGGTCTAGCCCAGCTTCTCGATGAGCTTGTCGAGCTTCGCATCGACCGCTTGAATTGCGGCGGCGTTGTCTGCCACCGCCTTGCCAATCCACTTGATGTGGTCGTGGTCGTTGAGCTCAACTCCACGGTTAGTCGGGTCGTAGGTGCCCGTGACCTGCTCGTAAATTGTTGCAAGAAGTTTGTCCTGATGTTCGGTGAGTCCCATGTCCTCTTCCTCCTGATTCTCGTTGTAATCTGGCCGCACGACGCAGCAGATGGAGCCGTAGCCGCGCTGACGGCGCGCGACGACGCCGCCGTTCGACTGGGAGCCGCCCGCGCCGCTGCTCGTGTTGCCCCCGATGGTGGTCATAAACCCCTCGCCAGGGTGGTTCTCCTCGACGATGCCCACGTGGTCGGCCAGGCCGTCGCGCCCCCAGTCGAAAAGCACGATGTCGCAAGGCTCGGCGTCCTCGCACGAGACGGTGGCTCCCGCATCCTCGCCCGCGCTCACGACGTCGGGGCAGTATGCGCTCGGCATGCCCGCTCAGGGGACGCCCGCCCAGTCCAGGCAGTAGGAGGCGAACATGGCGCAGTAGGGGACGCCGCTCACGCCGAAGTACGGCTCGCCCGTCTTCTCGGCGTACCAGCGCCCGAAGACGGTGCCCTCCTCTGGGTCGGTCCATCGCGAGTAGCCAATCCAGTCACGTGCGCAGTAGAGCACGTCGCTAATCGTCCCCATTTTTGCCCTCCTCCGCCTTGGGGCAGGGCTCGAAGTCTGGCTCGTCGTGCGAGTCCTGCGACTCGATGAGCCGCTTTCTCTCGTCCGTCAGCTCGCCCATGCCTAGCCCTCCTTCGGCTCGGTGTAGCCCATCGCCTGCTCGCTGTCTCCCACGCCAGCTGTGGTCGGGTCGGCGACGATGCCCATAATCGCGAGCACGGAAAACAGCGCGTTCACGATTGCGGCAAGTTGCGCGTTCAGCGCACCGAAATCCCACTCGTACCCGAACGGCGCTGCGCACACCTGCACCAGCAACAGCACCGCGGGAATCAGTGCCAGCCAAAACGTCTTGTTCTTGATTCTCACTTTCCAATTGATAGTCATTGCGTTCCTCCTATTCTCATATCTTCCAATCTTTCCACGCGATCGGCCAGTTCGTCGTGCCGCTTCCAAGCGGTCTCCGCGTCGGTCTCAAGCTTGTACGTGCGCTCGATGACGCTGTTGTGCTTCTCGACCTTGGTAGAGAGGCCGTCCATCTTTGTCTCCAGCACCGACAGGCGGTTGCTTATGGCCACGTACGTGCCGCACGCCGCGAGCACCGCGGACATCACCGCCGACGCGATGGGGATTACGAGGGTCGATATCTCAAGCTCGATCACGCGGGCACCTCGTCGTCGCTCGGCTCCTCCGCCTTATCAAGCGCGTCGTAGTACGCCGCCGCGAGTTCCTCCACCTCGGCGATGTCGCTCTCATCGAAAAGCCCGCTGTCGAGGTGCGCGTACGCCTTATCCAACCAGAACGCCACGTCGCGGCCAGCTGAAATCTCACGCTTGATGCTGCGCAGCGTCAGGTCGTGCCGTGCCTTGCTCTTAACTGCCATTTTCTTCTCCTAACCTTCGGTGATGGATGCGATTGCTGCTTCCAGATTCGCGACGACGATGTTCACGTCGCGCACGTACTCGATTGCCGTGTTCGGCGTGACTTCCGCGTCAGTCCAAACGTTGACGATGCTGTCTTGAGCTTTGGGCATCTCGATTTTCCCTAGGCTGTAACGGGTCGGCTCCACCGCGATATACACGACTACACCATCAAGGAGCTTTTTCGCTTGCTCTTCGGACGTAAAGCGGTTGTCTCTAATCACTACGTTGGATACCTGTGGACAGTAGATGTATCCGCTCTTTGCTGTCCAAATGATTGTTTCGTACGCGTTGCTCATTACACACAACTTGGATGCGGAATCGTTCGCAATGTTGAACGAGATATACGAGGCCGAGTGCTCGTCGCCTAGAACGAAGACAATCTTTTGCTCGCTCGGCAGCACTCGCGCCACACGCGCCACAAGCTCCACGTTCCCCTCTTCGTCCACCACGATCTCGTCCGCCGTCCCGTCGGGGAGCTTGGCGAGGTAGGGATGCTCTGCGGGGAGCGTGAAGGTAATGGATTGCGAGGTGTAGGGTGCGTACGCCCCGTTGTCGGCGACGTGCGTAATAGCGATGTTGCTTGCGCTGAAATGCCAGTCTGCTCCAGCCCGAAAGACCGCCACGGAGTACGCCGCATCGTCGGGAACCTGGAATTGGCGGCCATAGACGTATCTGAGGAAAGTCCCATCCTCGTCGTAAAAGGAGTGGTAATCCACCACGCTGTCGATGTAAGTCGCGCCATTGACCAGGTTTACGCCGACACCGACGCCATACCCCTGGTCGGTCGTATCGAAGGCGATGCTGCCCTCGGCAATCTTCAGCCCCGAGATGTTGTTCGGAGCCAGATAATTGTTGAAAGTCAAGCCCTCGATGTATGTGCCAGGCGGTATTATGCGCTTCGTTGTGGCGTCAAAGCCCGTGTCGCAATCAGCGCGCGGCATGTCGGCTGCGATGCGCGCATGGTTCCTTCCGACAACCTTCACCGTAGGGCTCTCAATCACGACAATCGGCTTCGGCGCGTCTGGGCTTGGGATGCCGTCCTGCTTGCAAGCTCCCTCGACCGTGATTTTGCGCAGGGACGCGCCCGCGAAGGCGTCGTCGACATGCGCGACCGCGCCAGTCTCGCTCCCTACGAGGATGTTCTCAGCAGCGGGGTACAGCTTGGCTTCCGTGGCCTTGACCTCGGCGATGGCTGCCTTCGCATCTTCTGTCGCCTTATCCGCGCGCTCAGCGGCATCGGTAGCAGGGCGTTGAAGCTCCGCGATCTGGTCTTGCGTGAAGTCGGCGTAGGTGAACGGGTCGCCCTTGTCGCCCTTGACTCCCTAAGCGCCTTGAGGACCAGTGTCGCCCTTCGGTCCCTGCGCCGAGACGCCCGTGTCCGCGTAAACGCCAGCAGCGGCGTCCCACGTCTCCCAGGTGCTAGCGCCTCCTATTCTCGGTTGGTGCGATGCTGCCGCGTCCGCGCCCTCCGCAGCACGCTTGGCGCTCGCCACGGCGTCCCGAAGCTCCACGATGAGCGGTGCGGCCTCCTCTGCCTGCTCCGCGTCCATGTCGGCGCATTCGAGCACCTTGCAGGCGAAGCTGTCGGTGGTCTCCACGAGGGTCTCGCCATCGCGTACCTCGATGTAGGCATGGGTCGTGCCGACCGCCGAGCACATCGACGCGGGGAGCGTGAGCGACCCCGTGCCCGCCTTCGCGTCCGAGATTTCGAGCGGGCACGGCCCGACGAGCTTCCCGTCGGCTGTGGTCCCGACGAGCCGCGCCTCCTTGCCCGTCAGGTCGTATGGCGCTCCGTCCGCGCGCACCTGCACGGTGAGCACGACGTTGTTCCGCTCGCCTCTCCGCATCGGGTATATCTTCTCCTCGCAGAACGAGCTCTCGCGCTTCTTAGCGTCGAGCCTGATTGTCTGGTCCATTGATGCTTCCTTTACTCGTTTATTGCCCGCACAGCGTCACCCGCGTAATCTCGAACTGCGAGCCTGGGTTCGTGTTGACTACGTTCCTCGAGGGCTTGATTGCGAAGCGGTAGGGGTTGCCGCGGGTGATGGTGAAAGTCTTGTTAGGATAATTGCCCAAAGCAACCGTGATGTTCTCTGCGCAGCCTAACGCCATGCTTTCGCCGGCGGCTTCGAAGGCCGTGAGCTCCTTGAGCACCACGTTCGCCGAGCCGCCCTCGGTTATCGGGAACTTCACGCTCTCGGCGGTGTCCGTGTACGTGCACCTGTAGTAGACGACCGCGTATGACGTCTTGTGCGGCGAATAGGGCACGTTTGCCGAGAACGATTCCGTCGCGCTGCCTGGCGCGATAGCGAAGGACTCGACAGCCGAGACGCCGTTCACCCTGAAGCCGGGCACCATCGAGCTGAAGGTGAACCCGCCATTGCTGATGTTGAGCAACGAGCCGCTGCTCGTGCCTATCGATATCTTTTCCGCCAAGTTGGCGTTAATGTAGCAAACGCCGCCTTCGACCCAGATTGCGACCAGGCTGCGCGAGTCCGAGTCTAGCATTTCGAGCTTGTTGCCCGTCATCTCGGTGTACCCGGCTCCGTCCGTGGCCGTGAGCCGATTGCAGTAGATGTCGCCCGAGGCTATCTCGTTGACGTCCACCGAGTCCGCGCGTATCTCGGCCCCTGTGATGGTGTTCGCCGCAATCTGGTCGGCTGTGATTGCCTTCGCCGTAATCTTCGCCGTCGTGACCGCGCCGTCAGCGATGAGGGTGGAGCCGACCGACCCCGCGACCAGGATGCTGTTCGCCACCATGTCGTAGCCGTTCCAGACGGTGCCGTTCCATACCTTCACAGCGGCGATTTGGCCGCTCGCGTTGGTCTGGTACCAGAGGTCGCCCGCATGGAAGCCGCCTTCGGGCGATGTCGGCTCGTCCGCAGACGCGTAGATGTGGTTGCCGCCGTCGGGCGTCTCAAGCTGCGAGATGGCTGTGTCCACTGCGTCGCTGATCTTTCCGTCCATGCCCGCCAGCTCGTCCTTCGCGGCCGCCATGTCCTTCTCGTACTGCTCCATCGCCTTGTCGTGGGCGTCCATCCTCGCGTTAGCCTCGGACACCGCCGTGTCGAGCGCGCGCGAGATGCCGCCCGCCAGGTCGATGACCCAGGACTGCCCCTGCTTGACTATCTTCACGCGGTCGCCCGCCTTGAGGCGGGTCGAGGCGGTCGCGTCGGTCAGCGTGATCTCCCGAGCCTGCCCGTCGAGGAGCACCGTCACCGTGCCCGCCTCCGCATCGACCGACTTCATCTCGCCGTAGCGCACGGAAGCCGATTCCTGGCCGACCTGCCGCGAGGCAGCCTGTCCTGCTCTGCCGTCGCCGCCCAGCAGGAGCCGCGCGGCCTGAATCTCGCTCATCTCCATCTAGTCCACCTCTCTCAGCGTCGTCTTGCACATGCATCCCCTGCCGAGCGTCATCTGCATCTCGGCCACCTGCAGCCTCAGGTCTATGTCCTTGCTGCCGTCCCTTCTGTTCACGTAGCGCACCACGTCGCCTACCCGAAGCCCCGGTATCCCCGCGTGCTCTATCTGGAAGCTGTAGTACGCCCCCGAGTTCTCGTCGAGGTAGCGCTGCGCCTGCGCCACGAGGTCGTCGTGGCTGCACGCGTCGCCCGCGCGCAGCACGTAGGTGCGGTGCCGCCCTATCCTTTGATAGCTGAAGGGGTTGCGCTCGGGTAGGTCCGCGAACGTGGAGTCCGCCAGGGGCCACGGGTCGTAGTTGTCCTTGTCGGGGTCTTCCTGCTTGGACGTCCGCGAGAAGTACGCGATGCAGCGGTTGATCGCCTTCGCGTTCGTGTTCGAGAAGTCGTAGCCCGCCGTGTACGTGCAGTTCTCCCCGTCCTCGAACTCGTAGGCGATCGCCCTGTCCCGCGGCGGGGTGTAGAGCCCCACCGTGACGCAGCCGTACGGGTCGACCCCGAGCCTCCATCCGCACCACCCGCATATGGTGCGCAGGGCCTCGCCCTTGTTCGTGCCTATCTCGAACCACACGTCCACGGTGTGGGTCCTCGACGCCTCGTCCCTCAAGGACGGCAGCGCCCTCAGGTGCCCGCCGTCGGCCTCCACGATGTCGCGAAGCTCGCCGACGATGTTGGTCCCCGCCGTCCTCGCGAAGTCTTGCACGAACGAGTCCTCGTTGTGCCGGTAGAGCAGGGAGTAGCACGCGTGCGTGCGCTTCACGGAGCGGTGCTTGGCCGTCGCGGTCGACGAGTCCGCGAAGAACGTCCCGAGCACCTCGGTGGCCTCCTTGCCGGCGGCGGAGACGGTGTGGTACACGCGCACCAGCTTGTCTATGTCGTCGGCGTCGGTGACGATCGTCCCCGTGGCGACGTTGTCTCCGTAGTAGTTGAACGACAGCTGCGACTCGCCCTCGATGGTGCTCACCGTCTCGCCCGTCTCTTGCAGGGTGAACGGGTCCACCAGCCGAAACTCGTAGGAGTCGACGCGCCCCGACGCGCCCCAGTCCGCCATCAGCCCACCTCCTCGCCAGAGACGCTCACGTTCCTGAGCCGCGGGAAGTCCCAGTCGAGCGAGACGCTTATCCTGCACTTGTACGCGCGCCCGTCGGGGAGGAGCACGAAGGCGTCGCCGTGCTCCGGCATCGCCTCGATGTCGGTGCCCGCGTCGTCGAGCAGCACGCCCTCGACCTTCACCGATCGCGTGCCGCCGTGCCCGTAGAAGCTCGACGGCCTGCGCCGCCCTGCGAGCTTGACGGTGTCTCCCTCCGCCTCGGAGGACACGCTGAAGCTCTGGTTGTACACCAGCTCGACGCGCCCGCCGTCGGGGTCCACCGACTCGATGAGCGCTACGCCCTTGGCCTTGATGGTTATGCCGTCCAGGACGGTGACCTTCTTCGACGTCGACACGCCGTTCGAGCCAACGCCCTCGAACACGAGCGGCGTGTTGAGAGGGCACCCTCGCATGATGGCCACCTCGCCGCACCCGACCGTGACCGTGGCGCTGTAGCCCGACTCCGTGCGGCACTTGACCGTGACCTGGGTGCAGGCGCTGTCCGCGTCGCCGGCGTCGCCCGTCCTGATGCCGACGTGGTACGGGTCGTCGGTGCCGACGAGCTCAAGGGTGCAGCTGTTGCAGTTTCTCTTGTCGCCGACGACGAGCTCCGCGGACGCGGACTGACGCCCTGTGATCATCGGGCGGTACGACGGGTTGAAATAGACTGTGAACCGGCACTTCCTCCCCTTGAGGTGGCGGGTCAGCGCGGACACGGGGACCTCTATGCGCCCTGGCGCGGCGACCGTCCCCCAAACCTCGCGCGACAGCGCGGGCGGGAAGGCGGTGAGCGGGCCGTCGGACTCCATGACGAAGCTCCCCGCGTCGATGGCGAAGCGGTCGTCCTGGCGCGTCCACGTTGTCCGGTAAGTGATGACGAGCAGCTCGGAGGTCTCGTACTCCGCCGACGTGAGCGAGTACTCGGGCATGAACCCGATGTAGAGCTCGGCATACGCCCACTCGCTGTGCCAGTCGTCCTCGCCGCCGCCGACGCCCATCAAGTCTGACGACCAGTTGGTGCGCAGCGAGACGGCGAGCGTCACCGTGTCGTAGGTGCGCTCGGCGTAGCGCCACGGGCCGAAGTCGGACGTCAGCGCGCCCACGAGCGACAGCGGGACGCCCCATGCCGTACGGCCCCCGACGTGGCTCCTCAGCTCGTTGCATTGCGCGGCGGGCACGGTCGCCTCGTAGTCCCTCCACTGGCCCTCGTAGGGGCTCCCCTTCGCGTAGCCCTTGGCGGACACGCGCACGGTGAAGGACTTGTTGGCGTCCGAGCCGAGCTCGGTCGTGAACCCGATCCTGAGGTCGTGGCCGCCTGGATAGCCCGCGTCGTCGCGCTCGTAGATGCGCGCGCCGACGCCGCTCTCCGCGCTGCCCTCCATCTGCAAATCGAGAATAGACATCGGTTCCTACTTCCTTAAAAGCTAGCCCTTGATTACGTTCCAGCGGTACAGCAGCGCCACGAGCTCCTTCATGAACTGCTCCCCGTCCATGGCCAGGGCTTTCAGGTCGCCGTAGAAGTTGTAATTGTTCACCTGCGCGGCGCCCTTCTGTGCGATGCCGTCCGCGAGCATGTCCACGAACGGCTGGGCGTACTTGCGGTTCGTGAGCGGGACTATCGCCTCGGCTCCGTCCTCGCCGATGATGTCGAGAGGCGTCGCCTTGGTTGCGATCGCTCCGCTCGCGTGCAGCCTGTACCCGCCATCAGCGTGTGGACGGAAGCCGCCCCTCGCGTTGTGCTGCTCGCTGAATATCGTGTTGACGAAGTTGGTGACCGTCCTGCCCGCCAGCTGTCCGATGGCGGCGACCGTGTTCCAGATGTTCGTCGCAGCAGAGCCGTCGGAGGCGTTGCCGCTCGCCTCGACGGTCACGTACTTGTCGGAGAGCCGCGAGATGGCGGCGCTCGCGTTGTCGACGTTGCCCGCCGCGTCGCCTGTGACGGCGTTGCCGACGACGGTGGCGTCTGCGCCCTTCGACACGAGCGCGGTCCCGTTCCACGTCCACACCGTGCCCGTCGCGTCCGTGACGCTCGTGTCGTCGACGGCCGCGTTGCCGTACTTGTCCACGAGCGCGGTCCCGTTCCACGTGTACACGTTGCCCATCGCGTCGTAGAGCCTCGCATCGTCGACGTTGACCGTGCCGTCCTTGTCCACGAGCGGCACGGAGTTGTAGAGGCCGATCGTCTCGATGGCCTTGCCGATGTCCCCGTCGCAGGCGTCGAGCACCGACTTGAACGAGTCCGCGCTCATGCCCGCGAAGTCCCCGGTCGTGAGGCCGGCGTCGGCGCACTTCTGGGCGAACTCGTCGACGGAGACCCCAGTCCCTTCGAGCGCGCCAGCGGCCCCGTCCACGCCGTTGAGCGCGTCGGCGATTCCCTTTGCCGCCTCTGCGATGGCGACCTTCTTCTCGTCCATGTGCACGCCGACGTCGCCGAGCGCGCCGACGATGGACGCCGCGCTCCCGTCGTAGGCGTCGGCGACCGACTGCATGTCGGACTCGGACAGGCTCGCGAGGTCGTCCGTGCTCGCCCCGAGCTCCCGCAGCGAGTCCTTGAACATGCCGAGCCCGTTCGCGCTGTTCGTGTTGAGGTTGAGCGTCTCCCTCGCGAGCTCGGACATCTTCGAGCAGACCCCGTCGTACCCGTCGGCGGACGACGATGCGGCCTTCGAGCTGTCCCCGAGCGCGCCAGTCAGGCCGTCGACGGCGGCGGTCGCGCTCTCGTAGGCCGCGCCCGCGTCCTGGAGGTTCCTTATCGCGACGTTGCGCTGGTCGGCGGCGTCCTTCGATGCCGCGTCGTAGCTCATGCCGGCGTTTAGGTTCTCGTCGAGGCGGCTCATGTAGAACGCGTCCTCGCTGTTGCCCATGTCGACGCCCGCTGCGTCCCTGCGCGCCTGGGCGTAGGTCTTCGCGGCCTCCGCCTGGTCCTTGTACGCCTGGGTCAGCTGGTCCGTGAGCTGGTTCTGCTGTATCTCCCGCTTCTTCGCCTCGACGAGGTCGTCGATGGACGCCTTGAGGTTCTGGACCTCGCCGTTCTGGTCCCTGTACGAGTTGGTGGCGACGTCGTTCGCCGAGATGCTGAGCCCCAGCTGCTCGTTCACCTGCTGGATGGCCCATGCGAGCTTGCCCTGCGCCTCGTTGGAGAGGTCGGTCCGCCCCGCGTACTCGTCGATGATGCCCTTGGCCGTGTTGAGCGTCGTTATCTGGCCCTCCGCCTTCGAGGCCGCCTCGCTGGCGGCGTCCGCGCTCTTCGCCATCTGCTCGGCGAGGTCGGATACGGAGAGCGCCGAGAAGCCCGCTGAGTCTCCCACGGAGTCGAGGCGATTGCCGTACTCGGAGAGGGAGGCGGTGCGCTTCACTGCTTCCTGCAGCCCGACCGTCGCCTTCCTCATGTTGTCGGTGCGCTCTTGGCACTCCCTCATGTTCGTCGCGACCTTCACGCCGAACACGGCGACGCCCGCCGCGACGGCCGACAGCCCGATAAGCACGGGGTTGAACGAGACCCCCGCCAGGGCGAGCGCCTCCTGGAACGTGCCCGCGCCCCCCGCGGCGAGCTTGAGG
>OLRJ01002917.1_pt1 | contig 12103 bp, 10 predicted proteins | sample 1672741 | NCBI WGS metagenome assembly OLRJ01 (sample SAMEA3136719, study PRJEB25190) | human gut metagenome | biome: human gut; feature: human-associated habitat; material: faeces | place: Austria | collected 2013
ATGTCCGTATCGAATTAAGTATAGACTATTCTTATGGTTCGTGCAAGGAGTAATTCTCACAGGGATAAAAAATCCCGCATACCGGACAGATTCCGGTATGCGGGATCAGCTTTGCTGTCAAACCGTTAATAATAGAATGAATCAATGCTTCCTGTATTCAGATAAATCACGCAGTAATAATAGATTCTCTTGAATGTTTTGGTTGTATAATGAAGTCCGTCGTCACTGACACTGTCTTCCCCATTATAAGAAGCGTTGGTTCCGTATCCGGTTTTCATCAGTACACTGTAGGTATCAATATACTTGTAATTTGCAGAAAGTCCCGAGCGGATCTTGCTGTTAAACTCTCTGACCTGTGCCTCTGTTCGGCTTCCTTTTCCTGCTTTCGTAATCATGGTACTGTTAAGCGGATTTACAGACATGTAAAACAGTTTACAGTTTTTACTCTTCAGTGTAGATGCAATATTGGTCATATAGCTTACATAATTGCTTGCATTCGCCATATCATTTACACCAAGATTAAAGACTACCGCCACCGGAAGAGATCCTTCGGCTTTCTCAACCTCTTTAAGCAGTTTTGCATAGCCTTCACTCTGGAACCAGCTCAGGCCCTGGCCTGCACTTGCCACAAAGTAAACTCCACTGGACGATGAACTGCCGATCTGCTTATTCAGTGTTGCATACATTCCAACTGTACGGGAATCTCCTACAAAAATCACTTTGCTGTATTTCATTCCGACAGCCGGGCGTGCCATCTCATCTGCTGTAATATCTCTCTCTTTAGAGCGGTTAAATACTGTAGCATACAGGCTGGTGTTTTTGCTGACTTTCAAAAGTTCGCCTGCTTCATAATCCGGAGCTGCCGCTGAGCCGGAGCGTTTAGTCTTCGACCATCCCATAAACGTATATCCTGATGCATTGGATGCGGAAGGAAGCTTCAGGTATCCGCCTTTTCCAAGCGTTACCGTCTTCCATACGGTTCCGTTTGCCTTGCAGAGATTTACACTGACTGACTGCATCTGCACTGCATAGTATTTGATGTTGCCTGCTATCTTGATCTTTGTTCCTGCTTTTTTTGCGGTGGAAGACTTGCCATTCTTGGTTGTGGACCATCCCAGGTTTACATAACCAGTTCTGGACGGTACGGAAGGCAATGTATAATAAGTGCCCTTTTCCACACTCTTGGTAAGTTTCTTGTAGGCAGCATTGGTGCTTCCGTTTCCGAGATAAAAACTTACTGTATAGTACTTGCTCTTTCTGCGAACCGCATACAGTGTCATATCTTTTTTGACTTTTACACTTGCGCCGGCCTTATATACAACCTTGGTGCTTCCTTTCTGTGTGGTCCAGCCAAGGTTCTGATAACCGACTGCTTTCGGAACGGACGGAAGCTTAATGGTTGTGTTCAGTGTGACATTCCGTGTCAGTGATGTATAGGTTTTGCTTTTACTGGTACCGGAATTGTTGTTAAACTTCACAGTATAAACAAGTTTACTTGCTGATACCTTCTGTGAAGCAGCTGGCATAAAAATCAACGCCATCGCAACAAGTGCCAGTACAAGCCATTTTATTCGAAAGGCTTTTCCGGTTCTCTGTGTTTTTTTCATATAAATAAACTCCTCCTGAAATACATACCCATCACCGGTGCGCCTCCGTATATTACAGAGTGTTGATAAATCTCATAAATGCATCTCTGCCCTCTGGTGTGCATTTATAAACACCGGCATCCTCCAGCACGTGAACAAATACATTGCCCACTTCTTTACGGAGAACTTCCTGAATATTATCTTTGTCAAGTTTCTCATATTTCGGCAGAAATTCTGCAACCCATGCGGCATGTTTCTCAATCTTCTCGTTGGAAGCGATATCCTTGCCATTTAAAATATACACTTCCAAAAGTTCCAGTTCCTCTTTCAGACGGGCCGGAAGAACTGCCAGTCCCATAACCTCAATGAGACCGATATTTTCTTTCTTGATGTGATGATACTGTGCATGAGGATGATAAACACCAAGGGGATTCTCCTCTGTTGTAATGTTGTTTCGAAGTGTCAGATCCAGTTCAAAAGTATCTCCCACTTTACGTGCAATTGGTGTAATGGTATTGTGAGGCTCCCCATCTGTCTCTGCAAAAACAAATGCCGCTTCATCTGTATAACCTCTCCAATTCGCCAGCACATGTGTTGCCAGATCAATCAGTCGTTTCTCATCTTTACTGCGGATACGTAAAACAGAAAGCGGCCACTTAACAATACCAGCTTCCACATCTTCATATCCCGGAATCGTCACATGTTTCTCAATCTCAGCCTTCGCCATGGCAAACGTATAATGTCCGCCCTGGAAGTGATCATGGCTCAGGATAGAACCACCAACAATCGGAAGATCTGCATTGGAACCAAGGAAATAGTGCGGGAACAGTTTCACAAAATCAAACAGCTTGATAAATGTATTTCTCTCAATCTTCATCGGAGTATGTTTGCTGTTGAATACGATGCAATGTTCATTGTAGTAAACATATGGGGAATACTGGAAGCCCCATGGACTGTCATTAATCGTAATTGGAATAATTCTGTGATTCTCTCTCGCCGGATGGTTTACCCTTCCTGCATATCCTTCATTCTCCGGGCAAAGCAGACATTTTGGATAACTGCTGGATTTCACCAGTTTGGCAGCTGCAATTGCCTTCGGATCTTTTTCCGGTTTGGACAGGTTGATGGTGATATCGATCTTACCATATTTGCTGTCTACTGTCCATTTCTGATCTTTTTTCACACGGTAACGTCTGATGTAGTTGCTGTCCTGACTCAGTTTATAAAAGAAATCCGTTGCTTTTTCCGGATCTTCTTTATAAGCATCCCAGAACTCTTTCTGCACCTGCGCCGGACGTGGCATCAGACAGTTCATAAGTTTTGTATCAAAGAGATCTCTGTATACGACACTGTCCTCGATAATGCCCCTCTTTACAGCTTCATCAAGAAGCTCATTCAGAGTTCCCTCAAGGTCAATTTTAGCATATTCTGTCTCCGGTTCTGTATATTCGCTTTCACCGAAGGCATCCAGAAGAAGATTTGTTGCATAGATTCTTTCACATTCCGGTGTAATACCACTCTCCACTCCATATTGCACCAGTTTTTTGATACTTTCACTTAACATTGCATTTTCCCCTTTCCTGTCGCGCTTTTTCCGGAAAACGGATGTATGTTTCACCACGTTTTCCGATTTATGCCAAACGGGATTTCCCGTATGCCATTCTGCTGTAACACCAGGGCCTCTGTCCGGCCATTTTTTTACATTACTCGGTAATATTTTCTATATAAGTAAGGAATACATTTCCCGCACTTTCAAACAGTGCTGTACTGTCATTCAGTCCGTACGGCGCTGTCTGTCCTGTAGACGGATCATAAAGATACGTATTGTATTCATCATACCCTACAATTACCACACTGGAATTTTCTCCTGTTTTGGCAATTACAGGTCTCTGGGCACTTACCTCATAAAGAACACTGTCAAGACTGCAGCCTGTCAGGTCAATCACGGTTCCGGCATCTCCCAGGCCATCCTGAAGCTCTTTCTTTTTCCAATTGGCTGTACGTATGATTTCCGGTACATCCTCTATATTCAGCTGCATCTTTGTCTTCTTGTTTCCACGTTCCCATACGTACTGTTGAGCACGGTTAAGAACAACTCCGGTCCGGTCATCTGCACGTTTTACAGCAGCCGCAGGATCTGTGTAGATCCGGTCAAGAGCACCATATGCATAGACATAGTAGAGTTCTCCCTGTGGAACTGTGGTATCCAGTGTTACCGGTGAATCCTCCGTACTTTCAATTTTTGAATAAACAAGCAGTGGATTATCGGTTTCCGGTTTCTGATTCATAGTCAGACGAATCATGGTTCCGGCACGGTTAGTAGTAATCAGAGCCACATCCACCTGGCTTCCGGATGCTTTCTTGTTATTCATGATATTATCTTTTTTCTGAACAGCATAGGCATTTCCGGACTTGGCAGAAAGCTCAAATTCCATCATGGTGCTGCCGACAGTTACATTTGTGATATAAAGTCCGTCCTGATGGTATTCTTTCTTTACCTTGCCTTTAAAACTTTCAATGCGGAAAGTACTGAGGCCTTCTGTCTCATGTCCATTGGCATCGGTAAGGATATCCTCATCTGAAAGAATTCCATATACAAGATCCTCATTCATAAATCCCAGAACCCGCAGTTTCTGTCCATTCTCCGGAGACAGATCTCTTGTTTTCAGTGAATCAAATTCAATCTCCCTGATTTTCCCCTGGTCATCTCCAGAAGTAATCAGCCATGCGGCATGTGCCTTGGTATCGGAAACCACAAAATGATTCTGTTTGATACCTTCTTCCAAAACCTCTGAAGTTCCCGTCTCAATATCTACCTGATAAAGTTTCTGGGCAAAAAGCAGAAACAGCTGATTATTTTTGTTTACATAAGTAAGCGTACCAAGATCCTCTTTCAGAAACTCGTAGGATTCTGTGCTTGGTATGAAAACCTTTTCTTCTACCACATTCCGGTCGCTGTTATAATGATAGACACAGACACCGCTGTATCCTTCATGAACACCGCGGTTCATATAACCATATAATACAAAATCCACATCTCCATTATCAGCCACACGGATGATTTTGATATCGTGCTCATTCCGCACATATCGCGAATCATTTTCTTCATCCTTGCGGAAACTGAAAATCCTTGTAATCTTGCCACCTGACGGTGCATAGGACCAGAGATCTCCATCCTGTTCAAAAACAGCAATTTTTCCATCGCTGTTCACTGCATAGGTAACATTTTTATCCCGGATTCCAAGAAGAAGACCTGCATCCGAAACAACTGTCTGAGATGGATCAAAAACTTTTGTTGCAGACCGTTTGAAATCAAGAAGCATAATTCTTGTTTCTGTATAACGCATACGGTAAAATTCCGTAACATCATAAATTTCGGTTTTGTTCTCATCATTCTGTGCGGAAATCTGATAATTCAGTGTAATATTTGCGGTTGTCTCATTGATATCATCAATCAGCGGAACACCTTCCATATAGAGTTTTGGAGAAAGTGAACCCCAGCTGATGTTGGACAGTCCTGAGTTAATCGTAATGTTATTAAAATTTGTTCCACTGAATGTATCTTCTGCTTCCAGGTAACCGGTCAGGGTATCTGCCTGTTCCTTGTCAAGACACTTGGCGGAAAAATCTTTTACAAACTGAAGATAATCTTCTGTATTCAGCTGCGTTCTGGAAACCACTCTGGTGTAATAATAAACTTCGCCCTCACTGGTATCCAGCGTAATCTGCATGGAATATTCCTGGTTCATGCGAAGATCGCTTCCTATTTCGATCTCCGTGCTCAGATAGCCATTTTCTTCTTTTGTAAGATTCTTGATCTTACGGTTCTCCATAACCTTGCTTCCATCTGAAGTCCGTACTTCATAAACAAGTCCTGTTACAGTATCTGAATATGGGTTGATTTCAAAAGTCACCTTTTTGGTTGTATCCAACGGTGTAATACTGCCACGCATAAAATCTGTCTGCATCTGCTGCTTATAGCCATACATTTTATTCGCCTGCGTGCTTCCAATTTTTACCATTACTTCCGGAAGCGTGGCACCATTCATATCAGAACGGTTATCCGTAGACTGACTGTTCATCAGAAGTGACGTACCTGCTACAACTGCCACAAAAATCACCAGCAGTATTGCTCCCTTGCGTAGGATCTTTTTCATGTCACTCTCCCTTCTGTGAGGCCAACTCATCCGGATAGAGAAGCCTGTCCAGTGTAGGATTCACGTGAAGCGCTTTCATGGAGTCCGCAAAACTGTCCCTGCTCTTTTTCTTTCCGGTTTTTACTGCACGGATCAGAATGTTCTTCGGTGTATGTTCCATATCAATAAATTCAAGCAGCTGCGTATCATATCCCTTACTTTCCAGCAATTCGGCACGCAGACCGTCTGTAATCAGTGCCGCCATACGCTCTTTCAGAATCCCATATCGCATAATCGGCTGTAAAGTTTCATTTCTGATCTGACGGTTCAGTTCATGCTGGCAGCACGGAACAGAGAGAATTACCTGCGCTCCCCATTCCACCGCCTTCGCGAGGGCAAAATCTGTAGCTGTGTCGCAGGCATGAAGCGTCACCACCATATCCACAGAAGAAACGCCCTCATATCCGGCGATATCTCCCTGATAAAAATGCAGCTTGTCGTAACCGTAAGATCTGGCGAGTTCACTGCAGTGGCGGATCACGTCTTCTTTCAGATCCAGACCTATGATATTTACATCGAATCCTTCCAGCTCCCGCAGATAGTAGTACATCGCAAATGTCAGATAGGATTTTCCGCATCCAAAATCCAGAATTGTAATCTCCCTGTCTTTCGGAAGCTTCGGAAGAATATCCCGGATAAACTCCAGAAAACGGTTAATCTGTCTGAACTTATCATATCGGGAAGCAACAATTTTCCCGTCCTTTGTCATAACACCCAGATCTACCAGAAACGGAGCTGCCGTTCCTTCCTTGAGAATGTACTGTTTTACCCGGTTGTGGGGCGCAATCTTTACCTTCTCATTCTGTGTGGTTTCATGATGTTTGGTTTTGATGGTTGCCTTTCCTTTTTTGCTGATAAGAATGCTTCCATCCTGACTGCGTCCGGTTACCTGAAGCTGTCGGAATTCCTCCATGGCATGTTCCAGATAATCAATCATCTCTTCTCTTGAATAATTCTTATGATAAACCTTCGGCCCCTCAGTCATGGACGCCTGGTAAAAAATCTTTCCTTTCAGCTCCACAGGACGAAGCTTCACCTTGGAAGGTCCTTCGCCGGTCCTGCGGCCGCTGACAACAGCCTTAATCAGCTGTTCATTAATCTGTTCTTCTAAAAATTCCCTTATTGTTTTCATCATACTTCCATTATATTCATTTTTTGTTTTATTGTATATGGACAGATGTTGGACGAACCTGTCATTGATTCTGTCCTCATCCAGGGGTAACCGTATTTTCAACGTGGAAAATACGACCTGCATCTCCGTCTTCTGCATCTTCTTCTGGAAATCTCCTGATATACCAGTACTTCAATCAGATCATCCAGAAAACTTCCCGGCATTTCCTGTGCACTGGTATCTGCTGCCATTTCCTCTTTTATCTGGCTGCAGATATGATAAAGCATGAAACGATCCGGATATTCATCATAAAGACGGCTGCCTTCATAATCCAGAAGCTGACACTGTGCTTCCGCCTTCTCCTGAATCTTTCTGGCTGTATCCGGATAGTAGGACCTCATCAGATCAAATTCTCTCTCCTGCTCCCGCTCTTCATTATAAAAAACAGGATTCCCCTGTGCAGCATAAAACGGATAAAACTCTCGATAAAGCATAACAGCCCTTATGTCCTCTCTCTGCTATCTCTTCCAGTATATGCAGCAGAAATACGACGGTTCCCGTTATGCCATCTGTTTCAGCATTCCCTGTGTCAGACGAACACTATGCTCAATGGCAAGTTTCTCAAATGCAGGATAATCCATATTGGCACTGTTATCTGCCTTATCGGAAATTGCACGGATAATCAGAAACGGCACTCCGTTAAGGGCTGCTGCCTGTCCGATTGCCGCACCTTCCATCTCAACTGCATATGCACCAAATTCTTTTACAATGGCATCCTTCACGCCCTGATCACATACAAACTGGTCTCCGGAAGCAATTCTTCCCTCAAAAACCTGAATTTCCGGATTTACTTCCTCACATACATTGTGAGCAATTTTACGCAGGCACTCATCTGCCTGGAAGGAAAATTCCTTCATCTGCGGAATCTGTCCCTTCGGATATCCAAATCCTGTTGCATCCATATCATGATGAAGAACATCTGTGGAAAGTACGATATCTCCGATGTTGATATCATTATTCAGACTGCCTGCAATACCGGTATTGATTACAGCCTCTACCTGAAAAAGATCCACCAGAATCTGGGTACACATTCCCGCGTTTACCTTACCGATTCCGGACTGTACTACTACTACTTTCTTTCCTTCCAGAATTCCTTCATAGAAATCCATGCCAGCTCTTGTTGTAATGGAAACATTCTCCATAACTTCTTTCAGTCTTGCAACTTCCTGCTCCATTGCACCTATAATTCCAACACATTTCATGATCTGTAAATCCTCTCTTTCAATATAGTATCCCTCTGAGTTTCTGTTTTTTTCTGCCCAGAAGTGCTTTTTCTTTTTCTACAACGTTCATTATAACAAATTTTATTTTTTATGGAAACTTTTTTTGAGAGATGATATAATCGGAAGATACAGAAAGTCACTGCTCACTTTGTGAACAGCAAATAAATATAAGGAGGTACCATTCATGGTTTATAAGACAAAAGGTGTCTGTGCTCAGGGAATTGAGTTCGAGATCGACGATAATAAGAAAGTTCACAACATCAAATTCACAGGTGGATGTTCCGGAAATACTCAGGGCGTTGCCCATCTTGCAGAAGGAATGGACGCAGATGAAGTAATCAGCCGTCTGGAAGGAATCCGCTGTGGATTCAAGCCTACTTCATGTCCAGATCAGCTGGCAAAAGCTATCCGTCAGGCACTGAACGAGGGCTGATCTGCCAATCAGAAATTCTGTTAAATCATCACCCTGCGAAGATTTTCCGCAGGGTGATTTTTTTCTGTCAGATATCCGTTCTGTCCCATTTATCACACAGTGACTGAATATCTCTTGCAAAACGATCCAGATCTTTGTTCGGGCAGCCTTCATTCTTTCGGATTACTGTCATCAGGCGGCGGCCCATAGCCAGAAGTTTCTCGTATGCACGTGCTGCTCTTGTTGTCTTCGGTGAAGCGGTTGCCTTTACAATACGGACTCCCACAGCTTCATGGATACATTTATTCTCCAGAAGGTCATATTCGGTTCCGCTGAACGGCGCTGTGGCATCATACCCCAGTTCTTCTCTCAGTCTCTGTGCAAAAACCTCTGTTACCGTATCGTCTCCATGTGTGACAAACACATGCTTCGGTTTCGTCTCAAATGCCTTCGCCCAGTCCAGAAGCCCGTTTACATCTGCATGGCCGCTGATTCCGGGCATCCTGCAGATTTCCGCTGCTACCTGCACAGTCTCACCAAACAGTTTCATCTCTGTGGCACCTTCCAGCAAAGCCCGGCCAGGTGTTCCAATTGCCTGATATCCTACAAAAAGTACTGTATTTCTCGGATCCCACAGATTGTGTTTCAGATGATGCTTGATACGTCCTGCATCGCACATACCGCTGGCGGAAATAATCACCTTGCAGTCTTCGTCAAAATTGATGGCTCTAGAATCATCTGTAGTAACCGATGTCTTCAGACCCTGGAAAGACAGTGGATTAATCCCCTTCTTTAAAAGATCCATCGCTTCTTCATCATAGCAGGTGTAGGCATTCTCACTGAAAATCGTAGTTGCCTCATTGGCAAGAGGACTGTCTACATATACGGTAAATCCATCGTGTCCATGGACCAGACCCATCTCCTTGATCTGACGGATAAAATACAGCATCTCCTGGGTACGGCCTACTGCAAAGGACGGAATTACCAGATTACCTCCTCTGTCAAAGGTTCTCTGGATAATCTCAGCCAGCATAGCCGGATAGTCTGGCCGTTCTCCGTGGCTTCTGTCTCCATAGGTAGATTCCATAACAACATAATCTGCCTCTTTAATATATACCGGATCCTTAATCAGCGGCTGATTCAGATTACCGATATCACCGGAAAATACGATTTTTTCCTTTTTATCATCCTCGGTGAGCCAGATTTCAATACTGCTGGAACCAAGAAGATGGCCTGCATCTACAAAACGTACCTCAATTCCTTCTGCAGGTTTAATAATCTTATCATATGGACATCTGACAAAATTCCGAAGCACTCCCATGGCATCTTCCATAGTATAAGCAGGTACAAATTCCGGCTTGCCTTCCCTGCGGCCCTTACGGTTTCTCCATTCTGCCTCAAACATCTGGATGTGTGCACTGTCACGAAGCATAATATCACAGAGATTGCAGGTTGCCTCTGTTGCGTAGATCGGTCCCTGATAACCCTTGGCATACAAAGCGGGAAGATTTCCTGAATGATCCATATGTGCATGTGTCAGAAGCACAAAATCCAGATCGCCCGGAGCTACTGGCAATTCCTTATTTTCGTAGTAGTCCGGTCCCTGTTCCATTCCATAATCTACCAGGAACTTCCGGCCCGCCGCTTCCAGATAATAACAGCTTCCGGTCACCTCATGCGTTGCACCGATAAATGTTATCTTCATGCATAAGCCCCCTTTTCCGTCCGGTGTTTTAAAAGTTTTAACAGAATTAACAGACATTCTGTTTAGAAACGGTTTGTTATTGTATTTATTATACACGAAATGTTTTAATTTTGACAGTCTTTTTGTGGAATATATTGAATTTTAAGAATTGATTTTTGAGATGATCTTTTGACTTTTCAGAATATTTTAGATTTTTTGAATTCTCCCCGGCGAAGGTAATGTAAGTTTACTGGATTTTTGTTTTTTTAAGGGGTGAACATCTCCGGGGATTGAATTTTAGATTTTTTATTTTTTGATTATTTTACAAGAACGCCTTTAGTTAATGTTCTTACAGATTCTTTACTTCCAGATTTTGCGGCATGATATCCGCTTACACGGTAGTAATAGCCACTTGGTACAATTACTGTTAAGCTTTTAGTAAGATTGGTAGCACTGGATGATGTAAATTTCCAGCTTTTATAAGGAGAATATGTTCCATTTACTTTTCGCTCCAATGTCAAAGTCAGATAAACTGTATCGCAGACATGATGGCACTGTGTAACTCCTGCAACAGCTACTTTATTGCTGGCTAATTTATTGATAGTTGTAGTTCCAAAGTTCAGATTATTTCCACGTAACACACTGTATGTTGTATCTTCAGAAAAATCTTCATCTGTTTCTAGGTCACTGCCAGTTATTTCTGTTGCCGAAACAGCAACTACTCCCATAGATCCAAGGCATAATACTAAAAATAAGATTCCGAGCATTCTTTTCATTTTTCCTATCATACTTGCTCCCTTCACTCCCGTAACTTCCATTACATAGATTTATACGATATTAAAATAGAATACTCGCTTTAAAAATACATATTTTTTATCAATTTTATAAATTCTTTCTTCTCCATTTTTCCACTTACCTGATAAAAAGCTGTATCTGTTTTCCAGTATGCAACATAGTTTTCTTTCTGATCTTGTTTATCTTTTATCTCTCGTATCTCAATTTTAAATGTTTCATCTTTCACTACTATCGAATCTATTATTTGCCCATCAAGAACATAATTGGCTGTTTTACTATTATTTCTGAAATCACTGATATAAACTGTTATGACTGAATTCCCATACCAGTATTCTATCCATGCAAAACCACTATTTGTATCTACCAAATAATTTTTATATTTAAAACCTTTAGGACGATACATAAATTCAGGAATTTTATCAAACCCCATTTGATTTTCTATATCATCAATAGCACTCTGCTCATCCATTTCAACTTCATCACTGGTTGCATCATTATCTATACTAATGCTCGTATCATTTCCCGTCCATATCTTCACAGAATCAATAAAATAACTCCGATTCGCCTGGCTGGTCATTCCTGCGGCGAATACGCCTGCTGCACATACAAGTACCACAGCCGCCACACGGGCCAGTTTATGATGCCTTTTTTCAGGAAGATAGACAATTTTTTCCTTTGTATCTGCTTTATGGTCATCAGCCTCTTTGCTGCCATTTTCTTCATCTTCTTCATAAACCCCATCTGCTTTCAGCCTCGCTACAAGTTTCTGATAAGCAGCTTTTGCCTCTTCTTCTGTTTCCCCGTCATCTGGAAGGATTCCATCCGGAAACAGCACTTTTTCCATTTCGTCGATTTCTCGTTCGTATTCTTCTGCCAACCATTTTTTCAGTTCATCATCCCTGAAATCTACCATTATTTTTCTCCTGCAATCGTATCTTTCCTTGACAATTCCTCCGTTAGAGTTCATATTTAATGATAGTATATATGACTATTCAGGAGGAATCCAAATGAAACACATCGTACTTACCGGCGGTGG
>OLRJ01002918.1_pt1 | contig 12096 bp, 12 predicted proteins | sample 1672741 | NCBI WGS metagenome assembly OLRJ01 (sample SAMEA3136719, study PRJEB25190) | human gut metagenome | biome: human gut; feature: human-associated habitat; material: faeces | place: Austria | collected 2013
TCAAGCATCTTCCTGACTATTGATATGCCCTATTGCGATTCTCACAGGTATATGGTTTGAAGTATTGAGGGCTTTTGGCTCTCCCGGCTGTTGTCTGTTCCCTTGAACTGATTACAGTATACTATGTACGTAGTTATATGTCTATTGACATTTTGCATAAATATGTACGTAGTTTTTCTGTATTATTTACTATGTACACAGTTGACTTTTTGTATTATACTATGTGCATAATAGGGAAAGCGTAAGTTTTTTATTACGCTCTCTTTCCAGAAAGGAACTAATACAATGAGCGAAACCAGTGCAAAAAGAAAATACGATATTGAATATGCAAAAAATAAACTTAAACGTATTCCTCTTGATGTACAAAAGGAAAAATACGAGGAAATCAAAGCCGCTGCAACTGCTGCTGGTGAATCCGTAAACGGATATATAAAAAAAGCTGTGGATCAGCGAATGGACCGCGACAATGCATAACTATTATTATTCACGAAAGGATGTGCTACCATGGCAAAACGCTTATATACCTGTGATGATATTATGAATCTACCTGATTTTATCCGGGTGGAGCTACTTGACGGAATAATTTACACAGATGACTTTACAGATTTAGAGATTGACGAAGAAGTTTTCCAGAATCCACCATCTGAGGAGCATCACGTTATCTATCGTCTTTCTATCGTTAAAAAATAGAACAACATCTGATATTTTACTATTCCATTCATTAGGAGGATTATATGAGCCTTTTTAGCAAAATCAAAAATGTTTTCAATTCATCGTCCATTGATATTCCTGATGCGCAGACCATCTATTTCAAAAACGGAGAAATGTACAAAGTGTACCCCACCGATAAGGAAAGTTGGTACGATGCCAGATATCTGGTTTCAGATGGAGTAAAATATGATCTGGAGAATCTGGATGATTTAAGGTGTATTCCCATACCCGCTTTTACAAACATTGATATTATGCATGGCTACGGTATTACCGGAAGTTTAGAATATGTATTGCGCATGAAAGCTGGTAATCTCCGTAGGAAAGGACTCCTCGAAGAATCTAATTCTATCTTGGAGCGAATTCATCTTTTTATGGGTGCAGCTGATAATGGATATCAGGAAAAAGATTTTTTAATATATTCACATTTCCTCCTAAAAGAGGGGCGCTTTGAAGAATCGGCAAAATATAAAGCAATTGTGCAATCCTATTTAAAAACACTAAGAGTATGCCATAATTCTTTTTTTTTATAATCGGGCAAAAGATGTGATGGACAAATTACTTTCCGATTGCCGAAAATATAATACTGATTACATTTCTATGAGTGCCCATCGTGCTTGTTGTGAGGAATGTAATAAACTGCAAGGACGAGTATACAGTATATCAGGAAAAAGCAAAATCTTTCCTAAATTGCCAGATGTAATACGCGAGACAGGAAAAGTTCATGATGGATGTGGTCACAATTTTTCGGTCTTCTTTTACACCGGGAAAGATGATACTATTTTCGACAAAAACGGAAATAGCGTAAATGCTATAAAATCCAGTCAACGACCTTTTAAAGACGATCGTACTGCAGAAGAAAAAAAGAATTATTTAGAACATCTTGAACAATTACAGAAAGAAAAACAAAAGGATTTAGACGAAATTGAATATTACCATATATTTTATGAGCTTCCTGAAATTGCTCCAAAGTCATTCGGTGGATATCGTAGAATGAAAAATGCTCAAACAAAAAATTTTCTCAAACTCAAAGAGCAAGCAATAAAACATGGGATTTCAATAAGCTAAAACTAAATATAGTATATTTATCCAGGCAGCCAGTAGAGCGGCTGTGGTTCCCTGATCCTGAGCCTTGACAGGAGGGGATGCTTATGAGCGATTATGAGATTTTTATGATAATCCTGACGACAGCCAGCTTAATTGTATCTATCCTTACATACACACATAAGAAATAGCCGCCCTGCTCTCTGGTAAAGAATAGGCGGCTAAATCTTAGCTAAACATATTTGCCAGGACGGGGAACCTTGACTTCCCTTACTGGCTGTCTTGATAAGTATATTATATGCCAGCTTCCGGAATTTGTCAATTTCCCGTTGCAAATCACCCATATCTCTTACTATCCCTATTTTCTTCTTATACCGCTTCGAGGTATGCCAAATCTTTCACCGCTTCAAGTCGTTTCTTGCAATCCCTGTATATCTCCTGATAATGTTTCCCTCGCATAATTCCCAGATCAACCTCATGCAAAATGATATTTTCCATTAAAGACAGGTTATTAAGCTGCATCACCGTAGCTTCGTCCCTTTTATTGATTCCTGCCATTTTATTTGCCAGTCTGGAATAAGTCATGTAAAGCATTTCTGCATGGCTGCTGCCCTGTCCCTTTGCATACTCAACAAGTTTCTGGATTGTATCGGTTTCTGCTTTTCGAGTAAGCTTTCCTGCTTTTCGGGTTTCAATCCACATTTGAGTAGATTTCTCACGGATAAAGTTCTCCATCTGATTAAATGCCCGGATATACTGCAATTTCCATTCAAGAGCCTCTTTTCCAGTAAAGCCCATTGCTAAAAGAGAAAAGCCATCACGATTCATATAAAATTTTCTATATGATTGCCCGTTACCAGATTTGTAAGAAGAAATCTTAAACATTATTTTCACAGCTGAATTTTCAGCAATGAGATTATCAATACTCTGCAAAACATTTTTATGTTCTTTTCCAAATTTCTCTGCCACCTGCAAGCTGTCACATACTGCTTCATCATTCTTTAAATAAACAAGTTCATTCATCTGTACGCCTTTCTTTAGCTATATCCAAAAATACCATCTTGTTCCATCAATTTAATAATTTCTCGCCGCCTCCTCGCCGCTTCGATCAAATATATCGACTGCTAATCGACAGTTCAAGCACTCCCGGTTCTCGCCGCCTTTTTACCATTCTTCACGGCTTCCTCACGGCTTCATTCTCAACAACACTCCTTTTCCAGTTGATAGCATCATAGACTTTTTGAAGTCCTTTATTTATTCCGCTGGCTATGTAAGCTCCAAGACCTTCCCAGTCTTCCGATTTAATGAGCTTCTTGATTTTATCCGCAATCCCTTTAATACTATTTGCAATCGGGACCGTTTCAAACATCTGTCCCGGTGTAGGTGCTTTGTATCCACCGGAATCATCTGTTCCTGCACTCCCACTGGCTGAAACTTTATGCACCTCGTCCAACGAAGAAAGATAGTCTTTTGTCTGCTTTGATGCCTTTTTCGCATTCTTTGAGGTCTTATCAAGGCTTGCGGAATAATCTTCCTGAACGCCAACTGCCTTTACAAAGCTATTCTGTCCGGTCAGTGCCGCAACAAACATCCCAACATAAGTGATTGCCCTGGAAATCATATCAATAAATCTTGACATGATCGGAGCTACCACGGTGAGAACAGGTGCAAAGGCTGTAGCAAATGAGTTTTTCAGCCTCGTCATGCTGGACATTAAAGAGGAGATTGCTGAATTGGTAGTTGCGTAATCTCCCAGAAGATATAACAGCAACTCTGTAATATTTCAAATAGTTATTGTTATCATGCACTCCTTACTGGTAAAGAAAAACATGGGCGTAATACAATCAAAGATTTAAATTCTTTATCTGCGATTCTTAAATCTCTCGATGAATTGCAAATATATATGTCTAATCTCAATGTAGAAAAATATCGAGCTAAATTTTACGATTTAAAAGCAGCATTCCTTGAAACAGAGAATATTCCAAATAAATAAGCACCCAATACCTCTCCTGATTCCCCTTAAGTAGATCCGGTTGTTTCCCTCGTCTACTTAAGAGGCATCAAGCCATAGGCATTGAGTGCTTATTTTTTTGTGGTTCTTGTACCCCATTTTTTACCCCAGTACTTCCCCCACAAATCCATAATTATTTTATCGACAGGAGATAAAACAATATAAATGTTGATGAAACCATTTTTATAATTTTTCCTAGTAAAATCAAGGCTTTCCGGCATTATAAAAATTGCTTGATAACATTAGATAAAACATGATAACGCTTGTCTGATAATCTTATAAAATTTATAAAATAAACCTGAATTCTTGACACTGTATTTTTATAATGATACCATACTCTTGACCCCAACCTACTAAATAAGTATTTTTTATTCATTTATACAGGAGAAAGATTATGTCAAAAAAAGCCATTATTGCCATGAGTGGCGGTGTAGATTCCAGTGTAGCAGCCTACCTGATGGTACAGGAAGGCTATGACTGTGCAGGTGCCACACTGAAACTTTATGATAATCCACAGTGCAGTTTTCCAGGACATCGTGCCTGCTGTACCCCTTCTGATACGGAAGATGCCAGAAGTGTTGCAGCCAGACTGGGAATGCTTTACTATGTATTTCCCATGCACGACGAGTTCCGCCACAGTGTCATTGACAAATTCGCTGACACTTACCTTCATGGCGGTACTCCCAACCCCTGCATTGACTGCAACCGTTTTCTGAAATTCTCCGCACTTCTGGACAAAGCCAGAGAACTGGGATGTGAATATATTGCCAGCGGTCATTATGCAAGAAGAGAACAGGATCCTGAAACCGGACGTTTTCTTCTGAAAAAAGGTCTGGATGCTACTAAGGATCAGAGCTATGTGCTCTATGCCATGACCCAGGATCAGCTTGCACACACACTGTTCCCATTGGGTGGATATACAAAAAAAGAAATCCGCCACATTGCCCAGGAACAGGGATTTATTAACGCAGATAAACCAGACAGTCAGGACATCTGCTTTGTTCCAGATGGCGATTATGCTTCTTTTATTGAACAGTATACAGGACAATCCTCAGAACCTGGTGATTTTGTTGACAAAGATGGCAAGGTTCTGGGCAGACATAAAGGGCAGATCCACTACACCATCGGCCAGCGCCGGGGGCTGGGTATCTCTGCCCCTGAATCTCTTTATGTCTGCGGCAAATCCCTGGATTCCAACAAGGTTATCCTTGGTGGCAAACAAGATCTGATGAGTTCCTGCTGCTACATTAATGATATTAACCTGATTCCATGGGATCACCTAGATAAACCCATTAAATGTAAAGTAAAGACACGCTACCGTCAGCCGGAACAACCTGCTACTATAGAACAGCTTGACGAGGATCTCATCAAGATTACCTTTGATGAACCACAGAGAGCTGTCACTCCTGGCCAGGCTGCTGTCCTCTATGACGGTGATATGGTTCTTGGAGGAGGAACCATCCTTCCGAAAGCTCTTGCCTCCACCAGAGAAGCCGCAGAACAGAAATAATTATCCCATCTGTACAATTACATGATATTCTTTTTTACCGGGGATCAGAGTAATCTGATTTCCGGTAATTTTCTGTCCCTCTACTTCCATCCAGAGTACACCTTTCTGTACTCCTTCCGGTTTATGGATCTCAATATGATAATCTGCATCCCGGAATCTTCGTTCAACAGAAAAATCTCTGAATTTTGCCGGCAGGCATGGATCTATTTTCAGTCCATCGTATTCTGGCTGAATACCAAGAAGCGCCTGAGAAAGATTCACAAACGTCCATGTTGCTGTTCCGGTGAGCCAGCTGTTTTTGGCTTCACCAAATCTTGGTGCATCTGCTCCGGCGATCATCTGGGAATACACATATGGTTCTGTTCTGTGCCCTGTACGGCGACAGATCTCTTCATATTCTTTTCCATATTTTACGAACATTCCTGCAATAAACACAGATTCTGCCACAGGTCCTTCAGATGGACCAGTGGTCTGGAAAGACTCTCCCGGTTCACTGGAGAAACAGTTCAGATTCAGACAGTCATTCCAGTCAGCTCTTCCAATAAGAGGCAGTCCATGTGGTCCCAGATGTGTCACTGTAAACTGGAAAGAGCGATGCAGATGTTCCATTAATGGGACTTCTGTTCCTTTTTTACAGTCAAAAGTTACCGGCTCCTCAAGAATACTGTAATCCCCTGTTTCTTTCAGATATGCTGCAACTGCTGCGATCAGCCACAATGGATCATCATTAAATCCACTTCCCACATCCATATTTCCCTGTTTGGTCAGTGGCTGATACTGATGTTAAGCACTTCCATCCGGGAACTGTGTGGCAGCAATATCCAGAATCCTTTCTCTTGCACGTTCCGGAATCAGATGGACAAATCCCAAAAGATCCTGACAGGAATCCCTGAATCCCATTCCTCTTCCTGTTCCGGATTCATAATAGGAAGCAGATCTGGACATATTGAAAGTAACCATATCCAATGGTGCCCTGAAAAGAGGATTTACATCCATTCCCGGCAGTCATCTGATAGAAAACTGGAAAAATCTTCTTGCAGGAACTCTTCCTGTATGGAACGGTATGTTCAACAGTATTTTTATTGCAACCTGTTCTGCTGTTCTCTGTACATATTTCTCCACAATGACAGCTTACGCCATCCATGCCTACAACTTCAAAGGCAAGAAATTCATGTTTACCTTTATCCTTGCAGTCATGATGATCCCTACTCAGGTAACCGCTCTCGGTTTCCTGCAGCTTCTTGGCAAAATGCACCTGGATGACACTTTCATTCCACTGATCGTACCAAGTATCGCAGCCCCTGTTACTTTCTTTTATATGAAACAATATATGGAAAGTAACCTTCCTCTGGAACTTGTAGAAGCTGCCCGTATTGACGGCTCCGGTGAATTCAGAACCTTCAATACCATCGTATTTCCGCTTATGAAACCTGCTATTGCAGTACAGGCTATTTTCACCTTTGTACAGAGCTGGAACAACTATTTTATTCCTGCACTTGTACTTCACACCAACGAGAAAAAAACGCTTCCTGTACTGATCGCACAGCTCCGTAGTGCAGACTTCCTGAAGTTTGACATGGGACAGGTTTATGTGATGATCGCCTTCTCTATTTTCCCGGTTATCATCGTATATATCCTTCTTTCCAAATTCATCGTGGAAAGTGTTTCTGCCGGTGCTGTAAAAGGCTGATATTGCCTCCCAAGCACTTTATAAATGCTTTTTTAAAGAGGACCTGTTTTTGGACAGGTTCTCTTTAATGTCTATTGCATACAATATTACTTTGTGCTTAAATGAGAAGTATAATATATCAGATTTATTTTTTACAACAGTGATTTTTACTGATCTTTCTACAGATCTTTGTATAAATAAAAAGAAGGGATATTTATATGGCAGTTGATACTTCTCGTATTATGATAAAAACATTTGTAAAAAGTGTACTTAAGGATGCAGAAGAAGCACCTGAACGCTGTACACGTAATCTTGTAGATATGGCTCTGAATTTTGCAGAAGAAGGCTCCCAGAAGTCTTTTTTTAAAGTTGCAAGAAATATGCTCAATAATGAAAACAGTCCATATTACCCTCTTATTGAAGATATTCTGAAACATATGACCAAGGATAAACTTCTGAATTTTGGCATTGATATCGGCTATAACAGCTGTACAAAAGGAGCCAAAATCATACGTGAAACAGAATCCAGAGAACACATACAGATTCCATGGCTTCTGACACTGGAAACAGGCAGACCCGAAAAAGAAAATTTTTTCACTGATTATCAGTCTGTTTTTGATCAGGGAAAAGCACTGGGAATTTATACCTATCAGCTTCATGTAACTGAATCTCCCTCTCAGATTCTTGAGCTGACAGCAAACAATCCGGACTGTGCTGTTATACTTTTCTGCAGATCCGAACTGATCACCGAAAATTTTGCGGAAGCTGCATGTAAGCTTAACAACGTCCTGATTGCAGTGGAATATGACGACACCTCCGAGACAGCATGTCTCATTCTCCGGGACCACAAACTTCTTTACTCTCTGTATTATGTCTGCGATCCAGATAATGCTTCTACAGTTATATCCGGCTCTTTTTTCCGTTTCGCAGAAGAGCTGCATTCTCCTTTTGCTGCAGTAGTACCCCAGCCTTCCTGCCCTGAAACACTTCAGGAAGAAATTTACAAACTGGTACTGAAGAGCCGTAACAACCAGCTTTACCGAACCATTCCTCTGGATCTGTCCAAAGATACCCGACTGGCAGGCAATATTATTTCTCCCCCTGCCTGCGTGATTGGTTTTGATCGGGAGGGACATCTCTGTACAGACGGAAAGAAAATCCCTGATACCGAAGCCAATCTGTTCCACAATCCACTCCGGGAGATTCTCGGACATTATTTTCCAAAAGAAACTTCCGAATCTTAACTAATATACGCATACAAAACAGGTCCCTGACAAATCAGTACATTGACTGTCAGAGACCTGTTTCTTTTATTCTGTATTGTTATTTTTATCCGACTGTTTCTGCTTCCAGTCTTTCCTGAGTCTTTACAAGTACCTGTATACAGGATTGCAGTTTCTGTACAAATTCTTTTGGCAATACAGGATTACGTTCAGAAAGCCATCTGATGAGTGCACACATGACTGCGTCTCCAAAGAAATTTACATAAAATTCCGCATCTGCCTGCTCACCCAGAATCTCCTTGATATCTTCTTCCATAAGAGGACTTACGATTTCTCTAAAATGATTCTGAAAAGAGTTCTGATCTTCTATTTTAAGAATCTTCCGGTAAAAACTCCGGTTTTCATAAAAATAAACACATACATGAAGTACACTGTCCCATCCAAGTAAGCTCTCGCCATTTTTTACATGACCCAGATATTCCACATCATAGATCCAGTTTACCAGATCAAATTTATCCTTGAAATGATAATAGAAACTTTTTCGGTTCATATTACATTTTGCACAAATATCTGATACTGTTATCTTTGCAAATGGAGTGGATTCCATTAATTCTTTCAGTGCTGATGCCAGTGCACGTTTTGTATTATTGGAGTCTGCCAAACTATTGCCCTCCTCTTCTGTTAAATCCAGGAATGCTGTCTGTTACTGCGAGGATGTGCAGTGATTCTGAGAAGAATATGTCAGCTTTCGCTGACCAGAATCACGCACCAAGTCTCACCTGCGTTCGACCTGAATTACATATCTGCTGCGAACAGTGCAGCCCCAAGTGCACCACAGAGCTGTGACTTGTCACTGACCACAAGACTTGTTCCCAGACGTTCTTCCAAAGTCTTTACAAGTCCTTTGTTCTGGGCCACACCACCGGTCATCATGTATGCCTCTTCTCCGCCTACACGCTTCACAAGAGAAGCAGTCTTAGAGGCTACTGCCTTATTCAGTCCATGAACAATATCATCGGTAGGCTTATTCTGTGCAATAAGGGATACCACTTCTGACTCAGCAAATACTGTACACATGCTGGAAATTGTAATATCTTCCTGGTAGGATAACCCTACTTTGCTCAGCTCGTCAAGACTTATTTCCATTGTTTTTGCCATCATTTCAAGAAAACGTCCTGTTCCGGCAGCACACTTGTCATTCATAACAAAATTCTTTACTGTTCCATCTTCATTAAGACGGATAACCTTGCTGTCCTGTCCTCCGATATCTACCACTGTCCTGACTGACGGATCCAGAAAATGTGCACCTCTGGCATGACAGGTAATCTCCGTAATACTTTTGTCTCCATCCGAAATAGCTGTTCGTCCATATCCGGTAGTTACTACCGCATCCAGATCCTCCCTCTCAAGCCCTGCCTGCTTCAGAGCCTCTTCCAGTGCACGTTCTGCACCGTTGGCAGCTCCGGCGCCTGTAGGCATGATCACACTTGCTGTTATGTTTCTGTCCTTATCCAGAATCACCACATCTGTACTGGTAGAACCACTGTCTATTCCTGCATAATACCCTTTTCCCATGGTCTTCTCCCTTTTTGTCTCTTTCTGTATGTTAAGGCTTTCTGCAAACGCTTCCAGTCTGGTACTCAGCTGACCGCTGCTCTGCACTGTATAATCTGATTCAATCTTTAATATAGGAAGATCTGTATGATTTTTTATATCTGCATATTCAAAACTGTAAAAATCACAGAACTTTACTGTGTGATAAATAATCCCTTTCAGAGAAGGATCCTGATAAAGTTGTTTACGTCCTGCATGATCCATCATCCTCATACATGGAAGCTGATGAAGAAGTTCTCCTGCATACCACACCATAAGGCTATCAAAATTCAGGTCTTCCGATGGCAGTACTCCTCCTACAGAACGGTTATTAACACAAGTCTCATTCACTACCGGAAGTGGCATGGAATCTTCTGTCATCTCAAATAGTTGTTCTCCCATTCTGGCTCCAACAACTGCAAGATGGTATTCTGAACATCTTTCTGATGGCTGAAAGGCTTTCAGAAAAGCTTCTTTATTAAATGTAGTGCCTTTATACTCTCCATAGGCAGCTGCAAGTTCTTTCAACTGTATCACTGTTCTTTCCCGACTGCAGGAAACATCACAGTGAAGCATATCGACCATATAAAGAAAATCAAGCTTACCACTGTCTTCCAGAATATCGTATACACTGCGTATGGTATCACAGCAGTTTACCAGCACCAGCTCTTTCACATTTCCGGCAAGTACTGCTTCCAGAACAGACTTGCCGAAGCCACAGATATTTGGATGTGCAATCTGTTCTGCAAGATCAAATCCCTCTGGCATGTCATTTAAGATCTCACACTCACCACCCAATGCTTTCAGAAGTTCCACCGGTGTATATTTACAAACATAATATGTCTTATTCATGATCCTGATCCCCCAGCATTTCCAGAAATGCGCCCAATCTGGTAGAAGTCTGACCTTCTCCACCATGGCTTCTGTCACATCCGTCTCCGTCAAGAAGCAACATGGGGATACCCGCCTCTTCAAACCTTTTCTTTGCGATTCTGGATCCTCCTAACGTATGTTTGCAGCCCCAGTGATTAAACCATACTGCACCATCTGCACCAACCTCTTTGGCGTGTTGTATCCCTGCCTGGATACGTCTGGACACCGGACCGTTCAATGCATGATAAACCAGTCTCATAGCCATTTCTTCATAAGGATCTTCCGAATGTCTGGAAAGATCAAATACCTGAGCCAGCTCACATCCCACGATCTGTGCATCTTCTTTCAGAAGAAGTGCGTCTTTTACTGCATCTGACCAGAAGGGAATCGTGTGCATCCAGTAAATGCGCTTGCCTTTTTTGGGCAGTGCGTTTTGGATTTCCTGAAGAAGCATTTCTGTATATTGTTCTTCTTCCTCTGTTCCAAGAAGAATATTATTTGTCATACCACTGTACAAAGGAGATACCAGGTCTGCCGGAACATATTTGTCTGCTCTTGCCTTTTGGAAAGCATCATATTGTTCCAGAGTCTTGCGGCTTCTTTTTAACCGTTCCTTAAGGCTGTCCTGGTCAATCTTTTTTCCGGTTATCTTTTCTATAAAAGCAGCCATATCACGAATCTGTTCTGCAACATACTCTACATTCTGCTGATTCTGACTGGAAGGTACGTCTATGGCAAATACCGGCACTTTATAAAATTCGCTCAGTCTCTGGAAAGTCAGCAGGTTGGCATCACATGCCAGACTGGTATAAACGATACATTTCGGTTTGGGAAGGAGTCCTTTCTCTGCAGCACCGATAAATGTTTTATGATAGCTGCACAGAGTTTCCGAAATTCCACTATCCTCTGCTCCCTGCAAAAAAACTCTCTCTGCCTGTGATGCAGAAAGATAACAGGAAAAACTTTCTACATTATATGGATACAATCCTGCCTCCTGCATAATCTCGCAGGGTGTAAATACACTGACCAGGACAGAACTGTCCGGTCTCTTCAATGGCTGTATCATCACATTCATCATCATGTTGGCAAGATACTGGTCAGATCTGTTTAATCTCTTGTCAGGAATCATATGAAATTTAAGGTTCTGTGCCTCCCAGCCTGTTTTCAGTAACCATCTCGCTCTTTCCGGAGAAGTTTCGCACCAGTTGTCTACATAATTTCCGAATGTCTTTACAATTTCCAATTTTGGTCTGACCGCCTTTCGATGTCTTTCAGAACAGTATATAACAAATCCCTTCTGCTGACAAGCGTCAAACATGCATATACTTTTGTCTTCAAAACGTTATATTTTTAGAAAAAACTAAAAAAAGCTCCAAACTCTGAAAACAAAGTTTGAAGCCTTTTAAATCGTGCCGCAGACCGGAATCGAACCGGTACGGGTATCACTACCCACGGGATTTTAAGT
>OLRJ01002925.1_pt1 | contig 12064 bp, 14 predicted proteins | sample 1672741 | NCBI WGS metagenome assembly OLRJ01 (sample SAMEA3136719, study PRJEB25190) | human gut metagenome | biome: human gut; feature: human-associated habitat; material: faeces | place: Austria | collected 2013
CGGCGCCGGCGGCGGCGATCGCCACGGACGTGGCGGCGCCCCTGCAGGCGTTGGTTGACGGCGAGGAGCTGGCGAACCCCACCACAGCCCCCGAGACGAACACCCCGGCGGCGTTTTTGGTCGATCGCGACAACGGACAGGTGCTTCTTGCCAAGGACGCCGATTCGCGGCGCTTCCCGGCCTCGACGACCAAGATCATGACCGCGCTGCTCGTGCTCGAGCGCGCGAGCCTCGATGATGTGGTCACGGTCCAGGCGGACGACTTCTCGCAGCTCAGCGAGGACAGCATGATGAGCGGCTTGAAGGCCGACGAGCAGATTACCGTAAAGGATTTGCTGGCCTGCCTGCTGCTGCCGTCCGGAAACGACGCGGCCTACGTGCTCGCCCGCCATGTGGGCGGGACCTGGCAGGGCTTCGTTGACCTCATGAACCAGAAGGCCGCCGAGCTCGGCTGCAAGGACACACACTTCGCCAACCCCTGCGGCCTGCACGACGATGACCACTACACCACGGCACGCGACCTCTGCCGCATCTTTGAGGCGGCCCTCGAGGAGCCCACGTTCTGCGAGATCGCCGGCAGCGCGACGTGGGAGCTTCCCGCGACGAACCAGAACCCGGCGCGCGAGCTCGAGACCACGGACTTCCTCATCGACCCTGCAAGCGACGCGTATGCGGGCGGCCTTGTGACTGCGGGAAAGACGGGCTACACGCTGGAGGGCGGCAAGTGCCTCGTGGCCAGCGCCCAGAAGGACGGCCGCCACCTCGCCGCCGTCACGCTGGGGGGCGCCAACGACGCCGGCTACGGCGAGCCGACCTCGAACTTCTACGGCATGCGCGACCTCATCAACTGGGGCTTCGACGCCTGGGAGAACACGACTGTGGTCGCGGACGGCGACGAGCTCGGCCGCGTGGCCGTGCGGCTTTCCGAGGACGGGACCTCGGTCGGAGCCGTCGCCGACGGCGGCATCACGGCCTTCGTGCCGACGGGCCTCACGCTGGACGACCTCACGATTGCGGCGGATCTTCCCGACGCCCTCACGGCTCCTGTAAAGAAGGGCGATTCCCTCGGGCAGGCGAGCGTGTCCTATGAGGGTCGCGAGCTCGGAACCGTTGCCTTGGCTGCAGGGGCGTCGCTTGCCTGGTCGCCGGCGCTGTTCGTTCGGGATTGGCTCTCCGTGCCCGCGAACCTCGCGATCGTTGTCGGCGCCGCGGTCGCGGTCGTCGCGCTGATTGTCGTTATCGTCGCGTTCATTCGCAGGCGGAAGAGCGCCGCCTCCGGCAAGCAGCCCAAGAGAGCCGCCTCCGGCAAGCACTTCAAGTCCTGATCGGTGGTCGATGACCTACTTTGAGCGCGGGCGAGCCAAAGACGCCCGCGCTTCTTTGTGCCGGCCGATGGCCGCAAACAGTTGCAAGCGGAATGCGCGGTCGAAGGCGAGCAGGCCCGCGAGCAGCGCGAGGGAGAGGCCCACGCCTGCTGCGAGCATCTCGCATGAGGTGGTCTGGGGCATGAGGTAGACTTCCTCGAGCAGCTCCCTGAACGCCGGCTGCCACAGCGGCGAAGTGAGCGACTGAAGAATATAGAACCCGAGGATGCTCGGCGAGAAGCGCGTTGCCGGCTCGAGCCTCGCGCCCTTCTTTCCGTCGTTTCTGCGCGCGAAGAGCACCGCGGCCGCCGCCATGGCGAACGACAGCGCCGAGGTCGACTTGTACGACGTGGCGTACATGAGCAAAAGCTCGCGCGACCAGGCAAGCCTGCACTCCACGCATAGCGACACGCCGATTGCCGCCGCCAACAACGCCGCGGCCGCCCTCGGGCGAAGCCGTACCTCGGCGAGGGCCGCCCCGCCGACGAACGCGGCGAAGTACGTGACCGCGCTCATGAGCTTGCGCCAGTCGAGTAGGCTCCGGTCCAGGTCTCCCATGTCAAAGAAAGCTATGTAGGCGTTGACGGCGAACACTGTGGCGATGATTGCGGCCGCTACGGCCTTTTGGTGCCGAAGACGCGCCCACACCCAGCCGATAACGGGGGCGAGCGCCGTGAGCGCAAGGTAGACCCAGATGAACTCGAGCCAGACGAGCAGCGACGGCAGCTTGGCGAGCGATACGCCCTCGATGGGCACGGCGAGGGCGCTCGCGCCGAGGGTCAGCGCGAGGTAGAGGACGACCGTTGCCAGCATCCGTCCGACGCGCGCCGCGGTCTTGGAGCGCTGAGCGGCCCAATAGCCGTCCTGTAAGCTCGCCCGCGCCGCCGCCGGCACCAGGAACAGCCCCGATATAAAGAAGAACACGTTGTTCCCGAACGCCCCGAGCAGGTTGAAGAAACCGAGCAGGGGGGCGGCCACGGGGTTGTCGACGATGTAGGCGCCCAGGCCATAAGAGTGCGTGAGCTCGTAAAACCACGGCATGAAGGTGTGGAACACGGCGATGGACGCGGCCGCGACCAGGCGCAGCGCCTCAACCCTCGGCTCCCTCGCGGTTTTTCTCGACGTCACCCCTGCTCCTGCCCTGAAGTCCTTCTTTGCGAGAACTCGAGTATACGGCAGCGAGCCTGCTCGGGACCGCCCCCGTGCCTCGATGAGGTTTGTAAGGTGAATGTAAGCCTTTCCCTTACAAAGGCCGCTCCAGCTTACGTTCGGCTCCGTTTCCCACTCTTTACGCTATTCTAATCGGGTGCTTACATAGGCATAGCAGTACAGGGGCGCAGCGGTTTTTAGCGCATGTGTGGAAAAGAGTGCATTTGATTACCCTCTCCGAGTTCTTCGGCCTTTTGGCCTCGAACCCCTTCCTCGTCCTCGTTATGGTGCTGATCTTGGGCACCATCTTCGTCAACGGCGCCACCGACGCGGCGAACGCCATCGCCGAGGTCGTCGGTACCCGTTCGATGGACATTGACGACGCGATCTTGATGTCCGTCATCTGCAACTTCGTCGGCCTCGTCGCCATGACCTTCATCTCGACCGCGGTTGCGGACACCATCTCGGGCATGGTCGACTTCGGCGGCGACTCCCACCTTGCCATGATCGCGCTCGCGGCGTCGACCGTCGGCATCGTCGCCTGGGGCGTTGCCGCGTGGATCTTCGGTATCCCGACTTCTGAGTCCCACGCCCTCATCGCCGGCCTTACCGGCTCGGCCCTCGCTGTCTCCGGCGGCCTCGACGGCGTGAACATGGGCGAGTGGGTCAAGGTCCTCTACGGCCTCGTCCTCTCCACCGTCCTCGGTTACCTTGCCGGCTGGATTATCGCGAAGATCATCCCCATCGCCTGCGCGAACGCCGACCGCAGGAAGGCGAACAACTTCTTTGGCAGGATGCAGATCGCCGGCGCCGCGGGCGTCGCCCTCATGCACGGCGCCCAGGACGGCCAGAAGTTCATGTCGACCGCCATGCTTGCCATCGCCCTTTCCGTGGGCAAGACCGTCGGCGAGATGGGCGGTTTCCCGCTGTGGATCGAGGTCCTCTGCGCGGCAACGATGGCCATTGGCACCGCCATCGGCGGCAAGAAGATCATCAAGAAGGTCGGCATGGAGATGGTCCAGCTCGATAAGTACCAGGGCTTCTCGGCCTCCATCAGCGCGACGATTTCGCTGTTCATCGCCACGGTCACCGGCCTTCCCGTCTCGACCACCCACACGAAGACTGCGGCCATCATGGGCGCCGGCGCGGCCAAGGACGTCCGCTCCGTCAACTGGGGCGTCTGCAAGGAGATGGTCCTCACCTGGATCTTCACCTTCCCTGGCTGCGGCCTCATCGGCTACGCCCTCGCCAAGCTCTTCCTCGTGATCTTCTAATCGATCCGGCCCAACGACTTTTCAACCGACCGGCCCATCCGGCCACCTCAAAGACAAGGAGCACACCATGGCCCGTACCAAGAAGGAAGACGAGTTCTACACCCTCCTCAAGGATTTCGCCGCCCTCATCGTCGAGACCTCCGAGGAGTACGCCGGCATCATCCACGACTTCCCGAACTCGATGAGCCGCATCCCGCAGATAAAGGTCTTCGAGACCAACTGCGACGAGCGTGTGAAGACCATCATGGCCAAGCTCTACACGTCCTTCATCACCCCGCTCGACCGCGAGGACATTTCCGACCTGGCTCTTGCCATGGATAACATCACCGACGCCATGTACGGCGTGACGATGCGCATCGACCTCTTCAACATCCAGGACACCCGCATCGAGGCGGAGCAGATCGCCGACCTCACCGTCCGCGCGGTCAAGGAGCTGCAGGAGATGCTCAACCGCCTGCCCGAGTACAACAAGAAGCCCGAGCCCGTCATGGAGAAGGCCATCTCCGTCGGCGACATCGAGGACGAGGGCGACACCGTCTACCAGAACGCCCTGCGTCGCCTGTTCCGCGAGGATGACGCCGCGGCCGACGGCAAGTACGCCGTCACCTGGCTGCGCATCTTCGACCGTATGGAGCAGGTGCTCGACGCCTGCGACGACGCCGCCGGCATCGTGCGCGCGGTCATCATGAAGTCCGCTTAGGGCTGCGGTCCGACAAACGAACTGACGCCAAGGGCCTCGCTTTCGCGGGGCCCTTCTTTGTGGCGAGAAGTGCTTACAATGGACGCTATGGATACGAAGACCCTGACATACAGCGATTACGCCGCCTTCGCGAGGCTCTCGGCCGAGGAACTCGCGGGGCAGTGCGAGGTCCAGGTGTTCCACGCCACCGGGCCGGGCGGCCAAGGCGTGAACACAACGGACTCCGCCGTGCGCACGACGCATGTGCCCACGGGCATCGTCGTGGTGTCGCGCGAGTCGCGCAGCCAGTATCGCAATCGCCAACTCTGCCTGCAGAAGATCCGCGAGGAGCTTGAGCGTCGCGCCCGCCCGCCGAAGGTGCGCCACAAAACCAAGCCGACACGCGGCTCAAAGGAGCGCCGCCTGGCCGGCAAGCGCCTGCGGTCGCAGGTCAAGCAGCTTCGCCGCCGCCCTACGGAAGAGTAGGGGCCTGGCCGGGCGTCCTTCTTGGCGTTGGCCGTTTTGTTGTCTGGCTCCTTTACCTGCCTTTTGCAAGGCTAATAAAGTATTGAACGACCTCTCGGAGACCGCCGGCGGCCGGCGAATGCCGGGTTTCTTGGCAAGAAGCGCGCCTACGCTACCGTGGCGGCGAACTCGAGCAGCTCGTCTACGTGCTCGGGGCGCGTGGCCCAGGAGGTCACGAAGCGGATCACGAGACGCCCGTCCGGAAGCTGGGCGAAGGTCTCGCAGCCGGCGGCGTCCTCGAACTTCTTGCCGACCTCGGGAGTGACGACGAAGAACTGCTGGTTCGAGTTCGCTGGGAGGTAGGATTCGAAGCCGAGCTCGTTCAACCCTTCGCGCAGGCGCAGCGCGCAGTCGTTCGCGTTTCGGGCGAGCCGCCAGTAGAGGGCCTCGCTTCCGTCGTCGGGCTGCGCGAAGGCGGTTTCGAACTGAACGCCGAGCAGGCGCCCCTTGGCCATGAGGCCGCCGCGCTCCTTGATTAGGAACGGGAACGACTCGCGCAGGCGCGGGTTGGCGATGACCATGGCCTCGCCGAAGAGCATGCCGTTCTTGGTGCCGCCGAGGTAGAACGCGTCGGCGCGCTTTGCGAGGTGGGGGAGCGTGAGGTCGCAGCCGCGAGAGGTGAGCGCCGTTGCCATGCGGGCGCCGTCGACGTAGATGAACAGGTCGTGGCTGCGGGCCCAGTCGCAGATGGCGTCGAAGCGGGCACGGTCCCACACGCCGCCGAACTCGGTCGCGTTGGTGATGTAAATCATGGCGGGACGTGTCATGTGGCGCCCGGTCATGGTCTGGTTGACCCAGACGCGCTCGGCCTCGTCTGGCGAGAGGAACCCGTCGGCGTCCTGCGTGGGCAGGATGGTGCGGCCGCAGGCGGCGATGGAGCCGGTCTCGTGCACGTTGATGTGGGCGTCCTTGGTGCAGATGACGCCCTCCCAGTCGCGCAGCATGCCGGTGACGCCCACGATGTTGGCCGAGGTGCCGCCGATGCAGAACTCGACGTCCACGTCATCGCGGCAGCAGGCGGCGCGGATGAGCTCGCGGGCTCGCTCGCAGTGCGGGTCGCCCTCGGTGTAGCCGACGCACTGCTCCTCGTTCGTGCGCGTAAGCGCCTCGAGGATCTGGGGCGCGGCGCCCTCGGAGTAGTCGTTGCGGAACATGTGCATAAGATTGCCTTTCGACGGTTTGACGTGGAAAAATGAGGCGCGGCATCGCGCGCAGAGTTCGCAGACCAGCCAATGTTAACAGCTCGGCACGCGAATCGCCGCTTTCCGGAAACAGGATTAACCTAACGACCTACATACCAAACGGGTGTGGATTACCAATGGCGCGCTGGCCGCGCCGACGCAAGGAGATGTAAAGCATGGTGCAGAAGAAGGACATCGACTGGGGTAGCCTCGGCTTCGCCTATCAGCACACCGACTACAGCTATGTCTGCAACTACAAGGACGGCGAGTGGGGCGAGGGCGAGCTTACCCCCGACCACACCGTCACGCTTTCCGAGTGCGCCGGCCTGCTTCACTACTGCCAGGAGGTTTTCGAGGGCCTCAAGGCCTACACCGCCGAGGACGGCTCCATCGTCTGCTTCCGTCCCGACATGAACGCGCAGCGCATGTACGACTCCGCCGCCCGCCTCGAGATGCCTTCCTTCCCCAAGGATAAGTTCGTCGAGGCCGTCGAGCAGGTCGTCAAGGCCAACGCCGCCTGGGTGCCGCCCTTCGGCTCCGGCGCCACGCTCTACATCCGCCCGTTCATGTTCGCCACGGGCGACGTCATCGGCGTCAAGCCTGCCGACGAGTACCAGTTCCGCATCCTCGTTACCCCGGTGGGCCCCTACTACAAGGGCGGCGTTAAGCCCGTCAAGCTCGTCGTCCCCGAGTTCGACCGCGCAGCGCCCCACGGCACCGGCAACATCAAGGCAGGCCTCAACTACGCCATGTCGCTGCACCCCAGCGTGCTCGCCCACGCCGCCGGCTACGCCGACAACCTCTTCCTCGACCCGCAGACCCGCACCTACGTCGAGGAGACCGGCGGCGCGAACGTGCTCTTCGTGACCAAGGAGGGCAAGCTCGTCGTCCCGCAGTCCTTCACCGACTCCATCCTTCCCTCCATCACCCGCCGCTCGCTCGTGCAGGTGGCCGAGGACCTCGGCATGGAGGTCGAGCAGCGTCCGGTGCGCTTCGACGAGATCGACCAGTTCGTCGAGTGCGGCATGTGCGGCACCGCTGCCGTCATCTCCCCGGTCGGCGAGATCGACAACGGCGACAAGAAGGTCGTCTACGGCATGGAGCACGTCGGCCCCGTCATGAAGAAGCTCCGCGAGACGCTCACCGGCATCCAGTCCGGCGCGATCGAGGATAAGCACAACTGGGTCCACAAGATCGACGTGGAGTAGGCTGCGCGTAGGCACTCCCGCCTTTCTCTCGGGACTCGGGCATACTCGACGGCCCGTCTGCCGCATGGCAGGCGGGCCGTCTGCGTAACTCGCCTGAGAGAAAGGTGGGAGCGCCGCCTTGCCGCCAAGCCCGAGGTTGCGCGCAGCCGAAAGTCGCTTGCCCAGGTGCTGCGAGCCCACTGAGAGGAGGCGCACATGACGCAGGAGCTGGTGGCCCAGCGCACGGGCGTCTCTCGCCAGGCGGTCTCAAAGTGGGAGAGTGGCAAGATGATTGCATGCGAGCACATCCTGCTGTCTGACATCTATGCTCAGGATTTCGCTGCCGCGACGTTCGGCACTGTGGCCGCGTTTCGCACGTGGGCCCTGCATAACGTGACGGGCATAGTCGATGGCCTGACCGTGGCCGGGTCCATGCGAGCAAAGGTGTCTCCTTGGTTGCCGGACACGAGCGACCCGAGGTTTAACGTGGCGCCTACATCGTTCGGGTGCTACGTGATGGACACCGGTTATGATGCGGCACACGGTCAAGACTATCAGCGCATCATGTTCTTTGAGCAAAACGGGAAGGTATCGGTGAAGAAGTCCGCTGCGCACAGCAGTTGGCTGTGAGTCAGCAGGCTGACGGCGTGGAAAAGCCCCTCCGCCTGCTCGGATGCGTCCGAGGGCGATGGGGCTTTCTGCGTGTAACGAGGACGCTCGGAGTGTGTTTCACGAGCGTAATTACAAGTTTGTCCACATGGTATGCGAAAATCGAAGATGTCGCAGCGATAGCTGTGGCTGAACTGACAACAAACGTGATGAGTCAACAGGCGGTGTAGCATGAAATACGAACAAGAAAAAGCGCAGTTTGCCCAGGATTTGAGCGACTTCGCCAATACGCTCGACAGCAAAATCGAGGCGGATGGGGAATGGGTCATCAGGGGTTTTATCGACGTTTTCAAAAATGTCTATACCATCTCAGCCGACACCAAAGTCATTTCCAAAATCTTGGAGCTGTGTCTCTTTCCGCACTTCCTTGCGTTTGCCGACAAGATCGGATATCGAATCGAACTCGCTGAAAAGCAAAACTGGTATCCCGACCTCACGTTCGTGAAGCTCGACGACGAAGACGTAAAGTTTGCTGTCGATTTGAAGACGACGTATCGCGACGAGAAGAATCCGAACAAGTGCAACGGATTTACGCTGGGCTCTCACGGCGAATACTTCATTGACCGATTGAGCACCAAGAACATCCAGTACCCATATAGCAGTTACTCCGGACATTTCTGTCTGGGAATTATCTATTCCAGACACGTGCTGGATAAATTGGAGGAAACAAAGATTTACTCCGTTGATGAGGTGCAGGAGATTCCGTCTGTCGCGGGGAATTTCGTTTTCTTCGCAGTTGAAAAATGGCGTATCGCCAGTGATAAGGGCGGTAGCGGCAACACGGCAAACATCGGTAGCATCAAATCAATTCCAGATATTTTGAATGGCAATGGCGTTTTCGCCTTGGCCGGTGAAGAATACTTTGATGAGTATTGGACTAACTACAACAAGCTTGAGGTGCGCACGGAAAGCGGCAAGATCAAAAAGCTGACCTCGTTTGAGGAGTTTCTCGCGTTCAAGAACTTGCCTCTGAGCTTGTCGAATAAAAGGACGGGAAGGAAAGCTGAGTAAATGCCGAGCAGCAAGGTCTGGGTACCGCCCATTAAAATCCAAGGGATCAAGACCAAGATTGTCCCCCTCATCCAGCAGGTGGCGGAACTTGATGCCGATACTGTTTGGGTCGAACCGTTCATGGGGTCAGGCGTCGTCGGGTTCAACGTCGCGCCGAAAAGAGCGGTTTTCGCTGATACGAACCCGTATCTCATCGCGTTCTATCGGGCCATTCAAAATGGAGAAATCGCTTCGATAAACGCGCGAATGTTTTTGGAGGCGGAAGGTGCTAAGCTCGCGCAGCGTGATGATGAGTATTACTACGAGGTGCGGGACAGGTTCAATCGCGATCATGATCCGCTCGACTTTCTGTTTTTAAACAGATCCTGCTTCAACGGCATGATCCGCTTCAATAAGAAAGGCGCGTTCAACGTGCCTTACGGCCATAAGCCTCAACGTTTCGCGAAGGCTTACGTGACGAAAATTTGCAACCAGATTGAGCACGTTGAAATGCTGCTCAAACTCAATGATTGGCGCTTCGCTGAGCAATCTTTCGAAGCAACGATTGACGAGGCCGGTCCACGGTCTTTCGTTTACTGTGACCCGCCCTACATCGGACGACATGTTGACTACTATGACAGCTGGGACGAATCGCAGGAACGCAGCCTTCACGAGCTGTTGACCTCTCATGCAGGACCGTTCATGTTGTCAACGTGGGATCACAACGCCTACCGTCGTAACGAGTACGTCTATGAGCTTTGGTCGGATTGCTTTAAAACCACAAAGGAGCACTTCTACCACGTTGGGGCCAAGGAAGCAAACCGAAACGCGGTTCTCGAAGCGCTGCTGACGAACTATGAGCCGGCGATACTTGCTGCGTCCGATTCGCCGGCAAAAGCTCCCGAACAAATGAGTCTTTTATGATGGAAGATTTCGTAATTCTCGATTGGAGTGGGGGCCGGTGACGTACGTCGACTTGATTCGGAAAACAGCGCGTGAGCAGGACATGGAAGCGTCCGTGATCGACGTTTTCGCAAACCTCATGACCTATATCGAGGAGAAGCGTTGGCAGGGCGCCTGTCACGCCTGCTCGTCGGCGCTTTACGTCGCTCTATGCGAGCGCGGGCTCGACCCCCGGCTGTGCATCGGCGAGTGCCGCTACGGCGCGGACGGTATCCCATTCGACCATTCGTGGATCGAGCTCGACGGAAAGCCGTTCGACGTGGCATGCGCCATGAGGCTCGACACAGGGGCGCCTATCTGCGCGCCCGTGATCGGCGGCGTAGACGTCGAGATGGGCGAGTCGACCGAGATGCGCTACGGCATCGAGTTCCTTGGGCTCGGCCAGGATGCCATGACGGTCTACTTGACCCCATTTGCCGACTTCATGGACGGGTACCCGTACGAGCGGGACGGTCTTTGGACGATCGTCGGCCGTTGCCTCGGCGAGACCGTGGATGTGGACGAGCTGCGCAGGCGGTATGCGCACACGGCCCGAGACTGCGTTAGGCGAGGCGAGTAGGCATGCAAATCAAGCGTCTGCCTGACGGCGCGTACGCCCTGACCTGCGACGAGGGCGAGCTGTCGCTTATCGCCGAAGGCCTGTACGCCGTCGAGGACGCAGGGTGGCGTTGTCTCGCCAACGACGTGCCCGACGAGTTCGACCGTCCAGTGCTTGAGGTCGAGGTCCGTCGGCTCGGACGCATGCGTCTTGCAATCGAGGGCGTGCTCGACATTTCTCCGGCGTTTCGCGTCATTGAGGGTGGACGCGGATAAAACAAATCCCAAGGTCGCGTATGACCTTGGGATTGTTCATATTGGCTGGCGGGAAGGTCGTCTCTGCGCTGCCCTCGTATCGCTTTGGGGCGTGCGGGAGTAGTAGTCCGTATGAAAGGAGAATTATGAAGTGTATGGACGCTGTTGAGATCGAAGATGTTGACGTTTACGAGGCGTCGGCAGGCTCAAGGTTGACCTCAGCGAATTGGCACTTGAAGTTGAACTTGTAGTGCTTCTCCATGGCCTCGTGAGCGATGTCGCGCGCCTGGTCGACAACGTAGATGACGACCGGGATTAGGATTCCGGCGGTTGCCGCGCTTTTGGAGTCAATCGAGGACAGGGACTTGACTGCCTGGTTAACGCACTTCGTGATGGTCGTAGTCTTCATAATGTGTCCTTTCGTTCATAATCCAGAAAAACGTGCGCTTTGACAACACCTCCCTCCACCTGTGATTCTATCACCGCAAAAGCAATAGCCCCTGCTCAGCGTCATGTTGAGCAGGGGCTTTCCCGTCACTTCTCCTTTTCACGCTCACCCTCGAGCGCGTACTGCGCCGCCGTCGCGACGCCGGCGACGTATCCTCGCAGCCACGCCGGGTCGAACGCGTCGCGCTCCTCGGCGCTCGTCACGTGCGCCAGGTCCTCGAGCAGGTGTGAGACGTAGGTCTTGACGTCCATGGTTCGTCACTTCCTTTCGCACGCCTCGAGCGTAGGCGCGTATGGGCTTTGGCGTGCCAACCATGGTTTCAGGGGGTTTCTTATGGAAGCCCGTCCTCGTCGAGCTGCGTGAAGAACGCGAACTCGGGGTAGAACCCCGGGTCGTCGTACGCTGCCTCGATCTCCTCGACGCTCATGCGGCTGACCTCGTCGGACGTATGCTGGCCGTTGTCCGCGAGCATCCACGCCTTCGGCCACCAACTCGGATGGTCGGCCCAGACGTTCTCCCAGTCCTCCTCGCTCACGTACTCTCCGAAGTCGTTTATCCGATATACGCCCTCGAACGGCTCGAACTCGTCGCGCACGCACGCCCTGAGCTCGTCGGTGACACCGAGGATGGCGCCCATGACCTCGGATCCGATCGCGTTGCTCATGATCTGACCTCCTGACCTCGTGAGACGATTCGCTTGATGCGGTTCGCCGCCTGGAAGCAGGCACGCGCCTGCACGTCCAGCCACTCCTCGGACGCGTTGGGCCAGCGTTCGCCGCCCCTGCATCGGCGCGAGCGGGTTGGTTTCGCACCCTGCCAAAAGTCGTTGTCAGCGGCGTGATT
>OLRJ01002928.1_pt1 | contig 12049 bp, 12 predicted proteins | sample 1672741 | NCBI WGS metagenome assembly OLRJ01 (sample SAMEA3136719, study PRJEB25190) | human gut metagenome | biome: human gut; feature: human-associated habitat; material: faeces | place: Austria | collected 2013
TATGTGCGAATAACTGAAGGTTCATCTTCATCATTGTTGTTACACCTCCTTGACTTTTACTGTCAAATATCGATTGTTATAACTACCAGCAATTTCCGTCAGACCGAGAAGTAAGGAATCCATAAGGAGCATTGCTCGTTCAGAAAGATTATTTCTGAAATGAATGGAAACAAATCCATCCTTTTCCTGCACATCAAACTTATCATCTGTGAATTTCTCAAGAGAATTCACCGTGTTAATAATCAGCGCAGACACAGCAGCACAGACAATATCCTGCCCGGCTTCCGCATAACCGGCATGTCCCTTCGAAATAAATTCTTCGTAAGATCCGTTTTTCTTTCTGACTTTAATTGTAATCATGATGACACCAGATTAACCGTTAATCTTTTCGATCTTAACTTTGGTGTACTGCTGTCTGTGTCCGTTTTTCTTGTGATATCCAGTTTTGCGTTTGTATTTGTAAACGATGACCTTGCGATTCTTACCGTTTTCAACTACAGAAGCGGTAACACTGGCATCTTTTACATCTTCGCCAACCTTTAATCCGTCATTGCTAACTGCGATTACGTTGTCAAATGTTACGGTTTCACCAGCTTCTACACCGAGCTTTTCAACTTTAATTACGTCACCCTCGGCAACCTTGTACTGTTTACCACCTGTTGCAATAATTGCGTACATCTGTGGCACCTCCTAATTATTTACTCGCCAAATTCGGTGGCTTCTGTCCTAAAACCGAAGCGCTTTAACCTCTTTGTGCGGCATACTCGATTATCATAACAGTGACATGCTGTTCTGTCAATAGTTTTTTTGACATTTTTATTATTTTTTTGCAAGTTCCCGGATATCTTCGATCACAGGACGTCTTACTTTCTTTCTGGTCATTTCCAAAACGTGTAATGGCGTGATATCAATGGCGCGGCTCTTTATCGGATCTTTTCTGAGAAGCTTCTGTAAAACATGGAACAGTTCATCTCTGTGATCCGGGTTTTCCATATTGATAAAATCGATCAGAATAATGCCGGAAAGATTGCGAAGCCGTAACTGCCGGCTGATCTCTGCCGCCGCTTCCAGATTGATCTTGCGGAACGTTTCTTCCATTTTCTTCTTTCCGGTATATTTCCCACTGTTTACATCAATGGATACAAAAGCTTCGGTCTGCTGGATCACCAGAAATCCTCCGCTGTTCAGCCATATTTTTTCTTTCTGGATCGTATCTAGTGCAGTTTCTACGCGATACAGTTTATAAAGCGGAAGCAGTTTATCCTGATAAAAACGAAGCTTTTCTTTGAGCTCCGGGCTAATCTCTTCCAGATATCCCTGAATCATTTCCCTGATCTCGGGCACATCGGTGATGATCTCATCCAGGTCACGGCCATAAGCATCCCGTACAGCCGCCACATAAAATGGTTCTGTCTCCAGTACCAGACTGAAACAGGTGCGGTTACGCCCCTGAACTACAGCTTTGTAGTAACGGCCTTTCAGCCATTCCAGTTCCTTCAGGATTTCTTCTTTGGAAGCGTCTGCGGCATTGGTACGGACGATGATCCCGAATTCTTTATCCGGGCGGTCTGCTTCTTCTTTCAGCCATCCGCTGAGGCGATGGCGGTCTTCCTGTGTCAGTTTGGAAGACAGTCCAAATTTTTTATCTCCTGTCGTAAGAACAAGATATCTTCCTGTAAAATTCAGATTGGATGTCAGTGCAGGAAGTTTTCCCTTCATAGCATCCCTGCTCACCTGGACCAGAAGTTCATCTCCCGGACGCAATGGCCCGTTCCCTTTTCTTCCTGCGGAAAAAACAGCTCTCTGCGCTTCCGCAAGAGGATAGTAACATCTCTTTCCAGGTTCGATCTGAACAAAAGCAGCCTGGATATTGGATGCGATATTTTCGACCTGTCCGGTATAGATATTTCCAAGAATGGATTTTTCCTGATCGGATTCCAGCCGGACCTCCATGATCCGTTCCTCTTCAATAAGAGCCGCAACTGTACATGGTACATCATGGATCTCCATCCTTGTTATGATCAGTTTACTCAATTTCCTCACCTAATGATTCCAGCGTTACAAAACGCGGGCTTGCATTTTCTCCCTGGTCTGCATACATTTCCAGACGTTTTACTGTAAAGGCAAATTCCGGAAGTTCTTCTCCCAGCCATTTGAAGAATGTATTTGTTACCAGTTCCGGTTTCGTGTAATTGGAGCTTGCGGATGCCAGCATATAGAAGAAACCATTATTTCTTACTTTCATTTTATAGATATTCGGACGAAGATCGATTTCCTTTTCACTGCGCTTTGTCTGTTTGGTCACTTTGATCTCCGGCTGTGCCAGAAATTCTTCCACACGGTTTTTCCATTCAATAGAAGGCTCCTTGCCCGGCCGGAACTCCACAAAGTAATCTGCTGCTGCCACCAGCGCCATCGCTTTACCCGCTTTTCCATCCTCTACCTTACGGACACTTACGATATGCATTCCCTCTGCCATCTGTTCATCCAGACGGGCTGCAATCTCAGCCGTAGACATATCTTCTGCCATTTCCAGGTCAAAATAATCTCCCAGGCTTTCCATTCCAACACCAAGTGGAACTGCAAAAGACATGATCATATGGGGGCTGTACCCACCGGAAAAAGCTACCGGAAGTTCTGCACGACGAAGTGCTTTCTGGAAATAACGCATGGTATCCAGATGTCCCACAAACTTCATAGGGCCTTCTTTACTGAATTTAATTCTTACCTTCAAGGCAGACACCTCCTTTAAATTTCATAGCTCCACATGCGGAACATTTCTGACGGCAGTTTTCTGTCACAACGCCCTCTTTTGCGCGCTGCCATTCACGCTCCAGGAATTTACGGCTGACACCGGTATCAATGAAATCCCACGGAAGGATCTCATCCAGGCTTCTTTCACGAAGAGTGTAGAATGTCATATCCACACCACACTCAGCCATGGCTTCTTTCCAGATATCATAATCAAAATTTTCTGTCCAGGCGTCATAGAGAGCACCTTTTTCATAAGCTTTCAGGATCACGTTCGCACATCGTCTGTCACCACGTGCGAGAAATCCTTCCAGAGCTGTCACATCCGGTTCATGCCAGTTGTAACGGATACTTCTCTGATTCAGCTGGGCGCGGACTTCATTTTTAACCACCTTGGCTTTTTCCACAAAATCCTGCTCTGTATACATTGGTGCCCACTGAAATGGGGTAAACGGCTTCGGCACAAAGAAAGATGTGCTGACGTTGATCTGTACCTTGCCTTTACGCTGTTCTTTCGGAACTACCTCATAATAGGTCTCTGCGATCTTCTGTGCCAGATGAGCAATTCCCTTCATATCGTCTTCTGTTTCTGTTGGAAGGCCAAGCATAAAGTAAAGTTTTACCTGATTCCAGCCGCCTTTGAACGCCTCGCCAGCACCATGGAGGATCACTTCCTCTGTCAGTCCTTTGTTGATAACGTCACGGAGACGCTGAGAACCGGCCTCCGGTGCAAAAGTCAGGCTGCTTTTCTTTACATCCTGCACTTTACTCATAACATCCAGCGCAAAAGCATCGATCCTGAGAGACGGAAGAGAGATATTGATCGCTTTTCCATGGAACTCCTCGATCAGGAAATTCACCAGTTCTTTCAGCTGGGAATAATCACTGGAACTTAAAGAACTGAGGGAAATCTCTTCGTGTCCTGTATTTTTCAGCATGATACGTGCGGATTCTTTCAGAGTCTCCACATCACGTTCACGGGTAGGACGGTAGATCATTCCTGCCTGGCAGAAACGACATCCACGGATACATCCTCGCTGGATTTCCAGAGTTACACGATCCTGTGTAGCTTTAATATGTGGAACAACCGGTGCTTCCACTGCACGGTATTCCTTCTCCATGTCTATAATCAGCTGTTTCTGGACTTTTTCCGGAACGCCAGCCTCTGTTGGCGCAAAGGATGCGATCGTGCCGTCTTCTTTATAGGTAACTTCATAAAGAGATGGAACATAAATTCCAGGGATCTTAGCTGCTGCCAGAAGAAAATCTCTCCTGCTGCCGCCAGCTTTCTTATTGGCCTTATAAGCATCAAAAAGAGCATCATAAACCGTCTCGCCCTCTCCAATATAGAACAGGTCAAAAAACGGCGCCAGCGGCTCCGGATTATACGCACAGGCACCACCACCGATCACAATCGGGAAATCCTCACCACGGTCCGCACTTTTCAGCGGAATCCCGCTGAGATCCAGTACCTGGAGGATATTGGTATAACACATTTCATAACCAAGAGTAATACCAAGAAAATCAAAATCACGGATCGGCTCCTGGGACTCCAGTGCAAATAACGGGATATTCTGTTCCCTCATCACTTTATCCAGATCCGGCCACGGAGAAAAAAGGCGCTCACACCAAACATCCTCACGCTGGTTGAACATGTTGTAGAGGATCATCATACCGAGGTTGGACATGCCGATTTCGTAGACATCCGGGAAGCACATTGCAAAACGGATTTCTACCTCATTTTTATCTTTCATTACAGAGTTGACTTCGCCGCCAATATAGCGGGCAGCTTTATCAACTTTGAGCAAAATTTCATCACTTAATGCTAATTTTCTCATTCTATCCCTTTCTAAAATTAGTAATATTTCACAAAGAATTTAAAGATATAAAATTCAGTGAAACATCAAAAATGTTTATATTTGTAAGCCAATTCTTGTGTAAAAAGTTGCTATAAAATGGTGCCCAAAACCCCGTTTGGTCAAAAATGGACATTTTTTCAACTTGCCAACAATGGTTATCATTACCCGCAAACAGTTAATATCCTGCGGATTTTCGCGAACTTATCGTAAAGAAAAATGGCTTTTGTATATTAAAATACAATGCAATGCCAAATATCACTAATAGCACAAAATTGACATACCTTCTCCCTATTATAATCATCTATGGTTAGGATTTCAAGAAAATTGTGTTCTTAACTGTATATAGCAATTGCATCCTTGTGCAGGGAGAATAATCTGGATCCGGACTCCAGTAAGGTTTCCTGGCATTTCATCAGTATTTAAAAAGAAATTCCACCATCTGCGTATTTGCACGTTTACTTTCCTCCATTTCAGGAAAAGTTGTACTAAAAGCATGCGGAAGTTTTTTGTCTACCTCATAATCTTCAAGATGACAGATCACACCGGCTTTTTTTATCGCTTTTGCATACTGTCTGCTGTAATTTCGAAGAGTATCTCCATAAGCTGTGACCAGAAATGACGGTGGCAGGTTTCGGATAATTTCTTTGTTTTCCGGATTTATATATGGATAAAACGAACTCTTTTTCCAGTGTTTCCCGTAAATATAGGAGGGAAGAAAAATCCCTATACTGTCCGGTTTGGTTGTATAATACATTCCACTTGCCAGACCCAGCGCCCGAATTTTCAGATCATTTGGAACAACCTGAAAAGCCTTTGCCAATTCAGGACTTTTTAACATAGCGGCCAGATATACGCACAGGCTCGCCCCCGCACTGGTTCCTGTCATATAAATATGTTCTCCGTCACCATCATAGGTTTCAAAATATCTCTTTGCATTTCCCATTCCTGTCATCAGATCCTTAAGAATCTGCGGAAACAACGCTTCCGGTGCAAGCGGATATTCAAATGAGAACACCAAAAAACCTCTCTGACTCATTTCTGCACAGAACAAATGGCCCTCTTCTTTTTTCCCAAGGAGAAGACCGCCTCCGTGCAGGTTAAACATGACTGGAAGTTTTCCTTCATAATTTCGGGGACGGTAAATATCCATGAAATGACAGGGCTTTCCATCTCCCATATAGTCAATGTCACAAATGAGTTCCACATCTTCCGGAAACGGATATTCCGCTTCATGTTTTTTCAGAAAATTATCAAGAAGTTTTTCTTTTTTTGCGGTTTGCTGTGCAATCATTTTATTAAACATGATTTCCCCTCCAGCTATGAAACAATCTACTATTAATACAAATGAATTTTCTTCTCTACAAGTCTGTCACCTTCATACTGCAATTTTACAGAAAAAAAGCGTTTTTCTCCTGAAAGGAGCAGATCAAGAAATACCTGATCCCCCTCCCATGCCGGAAGATTCGGCACCATGGTTTTGTCAACCCAGCAAAGTTCTCCCTCATCACATTCAATCAGTTCTCCTGTATATTCATCGGCCGTGAACACACACATAAGTTCTGATTCGCATTCACTGTTTATAAATGTCACCAGGCCACGGAACTTATAGGAGGTAAGTGTCAGCCCTGTTTCCTCTTTCACCTCACGAACAAGGCATTCTTCCGGAGTTTCCTGACTTTCCACATGCCCGCCAACGCCGATCCATTTGCCCTCATTCATATCATCCTGTTTTTTTACTCTGTGAAGCATCAGGAATTTATCATCGTTTTCTATATAACATAATGTCGTTGTCGTCATTTGATCCCTTCTTTCAGTTCCATCATCCTGCCACTGCCAGTGTGATATAAACCAGGATTGAGACCACACAATACAGAGAATTTGTTGTGGATGCATAGGCACTGCTCTCTTTCTTTCTCAGAAAAGTCTGCATACTGAATGTAGCAGGCGAGGACATATATGTAATAACCGCCAGGTTCAGAAGCCTGGAACCTCCTACCAAATATTTTACTGCCATGAGAACTCCCGCAATCATCACTGCCTGCAAAAGGACTCTCAGCAATATGGTTTTGAGGCAGGGTCTGATAAGTTCCGGCGCAAGTTCCATACTGTACCCAACTACAATAAGAATAATCGGCGTAATGGCCGTTGTCAGAATATTCTCCACACTGAGATAACAATTGCCAAAAGGACTGTCCAGAAGCCGGGTGATCATTCGTGTCAGTCCCGCAATAATTCCAAGAACCGTTCCTATAAAAACAGGGGTTCGCAATGCACTGTAAAACAGGCTTTTTGTATTGATCTTTTCCCCGTTTTCCGTCTGTCCCAGCATTCCCATATACACACTGAATCCAAAAAGAAGTCCCGCAATATCCAGCACTGCAATCTGTGAAAGATTTTCGCTGCCACAAAGACTTGTATACAACGGGTAAGCCATCATTCCACCTTCATAGATACAGACCAGAAACGGAAGATATTTCTTATATGGCTCGTCCATAAATCTTTTCATCCAGAATCCTGCCCCAAATGAAATCAAGAGCATCACAAACATGATCAGAACCAGAATTCCGATCTTTCCACTGTACTCTGCTGTTGCCAGTGCATGAAAAATTGCCACAGGAAGCATAATATTTGTTACCAGTGTTTTCATGTTATTGACACCACTCTGATCTAAAAGTTTCCATTTTCTGCATAGGATTCCAAGAATGATCATCGCCAGTACAGGCAAAACAATCTCCAAAACTTCCATCCCTCTGTCTTCCTCTCCATTGTCTTTAATCTTTTGTTTTTATCTGTTTCTGTGCATCTGCAAAATCTCCATCATCACTTCATATACCGCCATATTCTCTCTCACCACCAGAGCCAGGCTCTCTTTCGCCTGATTCAAAAGATGAAAAAGTTTTCGTACACTGGAATATTTTTCCGCAGAGCACCTGGATCTTAAATATCCTTTTTCGTCGTAATAATACTGTTCATCCAGCAATACAACGATCTTCTCCGCATCTCTCACTGCCTGGATACCAAGCTGTCCGGAACCCTCTGGCATCCGCTGCTGATATCCCTGTCCCGCAAAATCATTCAGAAAATTTTCCACCTCGCGGTCATTATTGGCATACACCACTGCAATATGCGGATACCATCTGGGGCTTCTTTTTTCCGGCAGGTGCATCATGTTCTGGATAAAAGAGGAAAGTTCCGCATTGGTACGGATCCGGTTTGTCAGATGGAATTTCTGGATCTCCGGCAGATTTCCCAGGCTTTCCACAATGCTACGATCCATCTCTTCCGGTGAGATCACATCCTCGGAATCACTGGAAAAGATCACTGGCCTGTGCTCACTCCATGTAAGCAGAACCGATAATTTTTCCAGGGACAGAAGATGTGCTTCATCTACCAGAATGCTGCTGTAACAGCCAAGATCCGTCGTTCCGTCCAGCTGAGTATCTGCCAGAAAATCTATCCGCCGCAGACGTTCATGAAGAATCTTCCATTCTTTTCCCGCCTCTCCACAGTGAATGATACAGACTCTCTGGCGCACGGACAACTTCATCGCAATATCATAAAGCAACAATGTTTTTCCGGTTCCTGGAAGTCCGCTGAACCAGAAATATCCTCCTCTTTCTCCACGTATTCTCTTCAGAATCTGCCGTTCAATATCTCTCTGCTGGGAAGTAAGGAAATACTCTTTTTTGAGAAAACGCTCCGGTTCTGTCAGCGGAGAGATCAGATAAAGCTCTGCCTGAAACAGATCCTCGATATCTCCCTCATAGTCCGGGCTTTCTTTCCCCAATGCAATACATAGCTGTTTCCAGTCCCCCTCCACAATGTGATCGTGATTGGTCAGTCTCACCAGACGATCTTCACTGCTGATATAGGTATACGACAGGATCGGTTTTCCAAAAACAGACAGATAATACCGGTTCTGGATCAGCTGTCTCCGGATAGCCTCGTCCGACACAATGCCGCTTTTCAGTTCAATATTCACGATCTGGTCATCTTTGATCTGAAGAAGATCGAACTCCTTTCCAAGCTTCGGGATCTGAAACGAATAGAAAAAGCGCAGCTTATACACTTCCTCCATATGTAGTTCCAGCTGTTTCACCAGTGCTTTCATACTTTCCAGTTCCCACTCTTTGATCCTGAGGAAAAAATCTCTGCCTGAAAGCTGGCGTTCCAGTTTCTGGATACATTCTATATTCTGATCTCTTGTAAGTGCATAGATCGATATCGCTTTCATAGTCTGCCCCTTACTTTGCCATTTATTTTCTTATCCGCAGTGTTCTTAAATATACCTTCTGCTCCGGCGTGATTCGGTAACTTTCAATGGCTTTCTGGATCGTCTTGTTATGGGTCCAGACATCCATCCGCCGCTCTTCCAGGAAAGGAAGAACCTTCTCATACTGTTTTGCCAGAGCTGTGGCAAAATACCAGGCACGCATCATATTTACATAGTATTCTTCCGAGCGGATCGCTGCTACTTTCTCCGGATATTCCGGTTTAAATTCTTCATCCAGATAATGGCGTATCAGCATGCCGATCCCGAACCGGATAGTATAGGGCTGATCCGATTCCATCCAGCGATAAACCTCCCGGATAAATACACCCCGGTGTTTTTTCATCATATGGAGTGCTAGAAGATCACAGGTTGCCCAGTTATCAATAAACGGAAGAAAGCGCTCCAGTTCTTCCAGACATTTGTCATAATCTCTGATCTGTTCGATCAGCAGGCCATGGAGATTATTTTCCTCATAATACTGATGCGGAAGAACCTTGAGAAACAGTTTGGATTCTTCTGTTTTTCCAAACTCGCTGGCAAATTTCCGGAGCATCGGTGTCCGGATCCCGATAAACTTGTCTTTCTCCATAGTAGGAACCAATTTTGCATGAAAATCCCGATACCGTATATCCTGCATTTCAAAAAGCCTTTTCTGCACATCCCGGATCATTTCTTCCTGATTCATTTCTTATCCCCGCCTTTCACCCCAAAGATCGCAATGAGAGAACTCACAAGTAGAAGCATGGGATAAAACAGCTTCGGCATGATCTGAAAAGCGGAAAGCTCGCATCCCAGCTCATTTGCCGCAGAAATGGCCACCAGCATCTGAGCTCCGTAGGGGATCACACCCTGAAAGATGCAGGAAAACGTATCCAATATGGATGCTGTCTTTCTGGGAGTGATCTTATACTCCAGAGCCATTTCCTTTGCGATTGGGTTTGCCATAACAATGGCCACGGTATTATTGGCTGTTGCGATATCCATAGCTCCAACCAGAAGTCCCATGCCAAGAAGTCCGCCTTTTTTCCCTTTAAAAACTCTCTGTATCCCGGAAAGCAATGCCTCAAAACCACCGTATTCCCGGATCAACGCACACATGGCGGCTACAAGAATGGCCACCATACAAGTCTCAAACATCCCTGAAACACCGGAACCGATATTCGTAAGCAGATCCACCGGCGCAATATGTCCTCCAAGAAGCATGATAAACGCTCCGGACACAATTCCGATCAGAAGTACCACAAATACATTGATGCCGATGATCCCGCCGATCAGTACCAGGACATATGGAAAAATCTGCATCAGATGATACTCCTGTACCACCCTTCCCTGGATCTCCGTCTGAAAAGACAGAACCAGGATCAGGACCAGCGTGGCAACAGCTGCCGGAAACGCGATCCAGAAATTTTCCCGGAATTTATCTTTCATCTGACAGCCCTGACCGTTACAGGCTGCGATGGTGGTATCCGAGATAAAAGAAAGGTTGTCTCCGAACATGGCTCCTCCCATTACGGCTGCCACGCAAAATGCCATATCAAAACCGGAAGCTCTTGAAACGGCTACTGCAATAGGGGTAAGAAGCGTAATCGTTCCAACAGAAGTTCCCATAGCCACCGACACGAAACAGGCAACTACAAACAGTACCGCAACAGAAAAACGTGCCGGTATCAGGGAAAGCATGCAATAAGCCACACTTTCCGCACTGCTGCGGCCCACAACACCCACAAAAGAACCTGCTGTCAGAAAGATCAGGAGCATGGTCATGATATTCTTATCCCCTACTCCTTTTGCCATAAGCTCCAGCTTTCTGTCAAAGCTGATCATCCTGTTCTGCACACAGGCCACCAGGATCGCAGCCAGAAACGCCACAACGATCGGTACATTATAAAATCCCATGGGGATCTTCATCACATACTCAAACAAAATTCCCAGTCCCAGATACAGGACCAGAAAAACACCGATGGGCAGCAGTGCGATCACATTTCCTCTTTTCTTCATTTCCTCCATAAAACAATTCCCTTCATCACTCATTATATTCCCGGTATTATCACTCCGGGTGATCTGTTTTCTATCATACCATATTTCCTGATCTCTGTCCTGCTGCCATCAGAAACTTCTGCACATTTCTGTCATGATCCTGTTATCCCTGATAGTTTTTACCTTATTTAACAAGATTTTCACGAATTAAATCGTTCCTTCCGTTGAAATTCCGAGTTTTTTTCAGTATAATTGACTGTAGACAATTGTGAAAAAGATATCCGAGAGATTTATGGCGATATATCTTATCACAGTCATTAAAGGAGGAATATGATTATGGCAACATGGAAAAATCTGGACACTCTTGCTTCTTACAGCGAGCTTAACAGTCTGAAAGATCATGTAAACATTGCCGAGGCAATGTCCGGCGAGCAGGGTGCAGAACGTGTAAAGAAGTACAGCGCACCGATGGCAGCAGGTCTGGCTTACAATTACGCAGCCAAGGAAGTGGACGAGACTGTTCTTGATGCTCTTTCCAAACTGGCTGATGAAGCAGAACTGATCGAGAAATTCCAGGAATTATACAACGGCGCAGTGATCAACACAGGTGAGAAACGTATGGTCCTTCACCATCTTGCACGTACACAGCTTGGCGATCCTGTTGTTGTTGACGGCGTAGACAAGCGTGAGTTCTATGTGGCACAGCAGAAAAAAGCCGCAGACTTCGCAAGCAAAGTACATGCCGGTGAGATCACAAACGAGGCCGGTGAGAAATTCACCACTGTTGTACAGATCGGTATCGGCGGAAGTGATCTGGGACCTCGTGCATTATATATCGCACTTGAAAACTGGGCAAAAGCAAATAACACCTTCAAGATGGAAGCCAAATTCATCAGCAACGTTGACCCGGATGATGCAGCCGCTGTTCTTGCATCTGTAGATCTTGCTCATTCTCTTTTCATTGTTGTATCCAAATCCGGTACAACCCTTGAGACTCTGACAAACGAGGCATTCGTAAAAGACGCTCTCACAAAAGCCGGCTTAAACCCGTCCAAGCATATGCTTGCAGTAACCAGTGAGACTTCTCCTCTGGCAAAGAGCGATGACTACCTTACCGCAATCTTTATGGATGATTATATCGGCGGACGTTACTCTTCTGTTTCCGGTGTAGGCGGAGCAATCCTTTCCC
>OLRJ01002931.1_pt1 | contig 12033 bp, 8 predicted proteins | sample 1672741 | NCBI WGS metagenome assembly OLRJ01 (sample SAMEA3136719, study PRJEB25190) | human gut metagenome | biome: human gut; feature: human-associated habitat; material: faeces | place: Austria | collected 2013
GCAGCGGTTCGTGCGGCGGAAGCGGCTCCGCGCGTTGCGTCAACGGGGGTTACATCGATGATGGGATGTTTCGGGAACGCCATGAGCTGCTCCTTATGCGTAGCGCCGCACGGAGCGGCGCGGGTAATCGTTGTGCGGGACGGGCCTAGCAGCCGCGTTCCGCTATCCGTAGGGTATCGCGCTGCGGGTGCCACGGGTGTGCGCACGCTGACGCTGTCACCAACGCGTAACGAGTTCGCCATATGTCTCATTTCGCCTTGTTACGGTTTGATCTTCCGGTAGCGCCTTGGTTTCCCGTTCGCTTTCTCTTTAGCGTTCGCGCTCGTCTCCGACCCGCTTTCCCCCATAATGCCTTCGAGGCACCGCGGTTTTCCCATGCGGCGCCTTCGCCCGTCGATGGACGCCTCCCTGCAACGCCTCGGGGCGTATCCATCATCAGGCGTTTTACCGAATCGCGTTGGGTTTTGCGCTACACTATCGGTAGTGTTCCGACCGTTTGGTTCGACTGCGTTTCGCGCTTGAATCGAGTTGGCGAATCGGGCGCGACGCCTTTATAAGGGGAAGGTGATCGTATGGCAGCTCCTGCTACCGAACATGTCCGAAACATCGTGCTGGTGGGCCAAGACGGCGCCGGCAAAACCTCGCTCGCCGAGGCTATGCTGCACGTTTCAGGCCGCACGCCGCGCATGGGAACCACCCACGACGGCAAATCCTACCTTGATTACGACCAGGAGGAGATTCGCCGCAAGTTCACTCTGGGTACCTCCGTCGCGCCCATTCCGTACCATGATTACAAGATCAACGTGCTCGACACTTCGGGCCATCCCGACTTCATCGGCGACACGCTTGCCACCATGCAGGCTGCCGAAATGGCGCTGTTCGTCGTCGATGCCGTCGCAGGCCCCCAGGTCATGACCACGAAGCTGTGGCGCGAGGCCGAGGGCATGCGCCTGTCGCGCGCCGTGTTCATCAACCACATCGATCGCGAGCACGCGAACTTCGATACCATCATGGCGCAGCTGCACGCGCGTTTCGGAAGCCGCTTGGGGCCGGTAACCATCCCCATCGGCGTTGCCGAGGACTTCAAGGGCGTCATCGACGTGCTGCGCATGAAGGCGCGTTACTTCGATCAGGACGGCACCACTGACGACCGCATCGAGGATATCCCGGCGGAATACGCCGAGGCGGCGCAGATCGCGCGCGATCGCCTGTGCGACCTGGTGGCAGAGGCCGACGATGATCTGATGATGAAGTATCTGGACGGCTCCGAGCAACTCACGCAGGAAGAGCTTGAGAGCCTGCTCGACAAGGCCATCGCGCAGGAGCTGTTCATCCCCGTATACGTGGGCTCCACCATCATCGAGCAAGGCATCCGCTGCGTGATGAAGGATATCTGCACCTACTTCCCGCACCCGCGCCACCACGGCGCTTTCCGCCTTGCCAATGGCGAGGAGACGTTCGTGGAAGAGGACGGCGAGCCGGCGGCGTTCGTCTTCAAGACCGTTGCCGACCCGTTCGTGGGACGTTTGAGCTACTTGAAGCTGATCAGCGGCGTGCTCACGCCCAGTATGGAGCTGATCAACGCGCGCACGGGCAAAAAGGATCGTCTGGGCCATCTGTACGTGATGATGGGCAAGGAGGCCACGGATGTGAAGTCGGCGAAGGCCGGCGACATCATCGTGGTTCCCAAGCTCACCGATACGCGTGCCGGCGACACGCTGTCGCAATCGGGCACGATGTCCATCGATCCGCTGCCGCTGCCTGTGCCGCAATACCCCGTTGCCATCGAGGCGGCTAATAAGAAGGAAGAGGACAAGGTCGGCACCTTCCTCACGCGCGCGGTTGAGAACGACCCCACGCTGCGCGTTGCGCGCAACGAGCAGACGCACCAGACCATCGTCACGGCAATGGGCGAAGCCCAGGTGGAAACGCTGCTTGCGCGCATGAAGGAGCAGGCGAAGGTGGAGGCGCGCCTGGTTCCCGTGCGCATCCCGTATCGCGAGACCATCACGAAGACGGCTGAGGCGCAGGGGCGTCATAAGAAGCAGACCGGCGGCGCAGGCCAGTTCGGCGACTGCTGGCTGCGCATCAGCCCCAACCCCGGCGAGGGCTATGAGTTCTCCGACGAGGTCAAGGGCGGCGCCATCCCCGGCGGCTTGATCCCCGCTGTGGACAAGGGTGTTCAGGAGGCCATGGCAGAGGGCTTCTTGGCGGGGTATCCCATGGTTGACATCAAATGCGCCGTGTTCGATGGCTCGTACCATTCGGTCGACTCCAACGAGATGGCGTTCAAGACCGCTGCGCGCATCGGCTTCCGTGCGGCATGCGAGCAGGCTGGTGCCATTCTGCTCGAGCCCATGGCAACCATGGATATCGTGGTGACCGAGGAGTATGCCGGCACCGTTATGGGCGATATCGCCACGCGTCGTGGACGCATCGTGGGCACCGACTCCACCGACGAGGGTGAGACGGTCATCATGGTGCGCGTGCCATACGCCGAGGTCATCAGCTACACCAAGGACCTGCGCGCCATGACGCGCGGTTCTGGCAGCTACTACATCGAGCTGGAGGGCTACGACCCTGCGCCCGCTGATGTGACGAAGAAGCTGGTCGAGGCTTACCAGGCATCGAAGGCATAAGCAGGCCCATAAGATGATTGCAGCGAGCCGTCCTTCGGGGCGGCTCGCTGTTTGCTGCGATGAAGCGTTTCGGCTTGATGTTCGCATTCGCGCCTCCTGGTGCGTTCTTGTCGGGACGGTTCGTCGTTCGCGTGGTGTGAATCGGGGGCATGGACGTTCGCAGGAGCATAAGGCTGCTTGCGTGTTGTGGCTAGCGGCATGCGCGGGAGCGTGACTCGCTTGCGTTTTGCGGCGGTCTGCTTGCTTGTGGCGGGCAGGCCCTGAGTTTGCGAGGAGCCCGCCCGTTCCAAAGGGAGGAGAGGCGATGGGGAGTGAAGCAGCAGGTCAGGAGCGTCTCCCATGACACGGCCCGCTTTAATCCAGCCGCCTCATCGCCTGGTTCGAGTATGGCATCGCCATCTTGCAGAACCCTTGTCCGTTGCACGGAAAACTGTCTGCTGGACCTTGCAGGTTTGAGAAGAATCCGTCTGCTAGGAAGCCGCTGGAACGACCGCGAAACCTTGCGCCGTTGGCGGGTTGCGGTCTCCTCTATCTTGCGAGAGTGGAGTTCTCCCAGGTTATAGTGGGTTTCCGTGTCGTGGGCGCTAGCGTTCTGAGCCGTCTGACGCATCTCCTTCTAACCCCAGTAACTTTTCCTCATGTGGGCATTTTCCCTAGACGCTTTGCCGAGTTCTTGGTAGGCTCGAATCATCGATTCCGCGCCATGCCCACGCATCGGCGCAGGCAAGTAAAGGGGAATGCCATGTCTTACGTATTCACGCACGCGACGCTGCTCGACGGCACGCGCGATATGCAGCCGCAAGAGAATATGACCGTCGCTGTGGACGACAATGGCCGCATCAGCGCTGTCGGGCCGGCTGCCTCCACGGTGGGTCCCGCGGGTGCGCAGGAGGTTGACTTGAAGGGCGCGTATTTGATGCCGGGCCTGGTCAACCTGCATGTGCATCTGTGCGGTAGCGGCAAGCCCACCAGCGCCGGCGCGGCGGGCGACCTTATCGAGAAGGTGGTTGCCAACCCCGTTGGGCGTTGGTACCTGCATCGTACGCTGCGCAAACATGCCCAGCAGCAGCTGGCAAGCGGCGTCACCACAGTGCGCAGCGTGGGCGATCCGGGATTCGCCGATGTATGGGTGCGCAACGCCATCAACGCGGGCAAGTACCGGGGTCCACGATTGGTCACCTCAGGCGTGGGCGTGACGGTGCCGGGTGGTCACGGCGCGGGCCTGTTCGCGCACATTGCCGAGACGCCTGATCAAGCGCGTGAGATCGTGCGTGACTGCTTCGCGCACAAGTGCGATTTGGTGAAGTTGTTCATCACCGGCGGCGTGTTCGACGCCGAGAAGGAAGGCGAGCCGGGCGTGCTGCGCATGTCGCCTGAGATCGCGGGGGCAGCAGTGGACGAGGCTCACAAGCTTGGCATGCATACCGCGGCGCATATCGAGAGCACGGAGGGTGTTCGCGTTGGTTTGGAAGCGGGCGTGGACACCATCGAGCATGGTGGCGTTTTGGACGACGAGCTGCTGGCGCTGTTCCGTGAAAACGGCGTGGGCCGCAAAAGCTCGCTGACCTGCACCGTCTCCCCGGCGCTGCCGTTCATCAAGTTGCCGCCCGAGATGACCCATTCCACTGAGGTCCAGGTGGTGAACGGGCGCATCGTCTTCGACGGTATCGTGTCCGCCGCAAAACAGGCCTTGGAGCAGGGGATTCCCGTTGGATTGGGTACCGATTCGGCGTGCCCGTACGTTACGCAATACGATATGTGGCGCGAGCTGGTGTACTTCGAGCGCATCGTGGGCGCAAGCCGCCAACTTGCGTTGCATGCGGCAACGCTGGGCAATGCGAGCATCATCGGGCTTGGCGACGAGACGGGCTCGATCGAAGTAGGGAAGTCGGCTGACATGATCGTGCTGGATGCGAACCCGCTTGACGATCTGGAAGCGCTGCGAAACGTGCGGCGCGTCATGGTCCGCGGCAAGTTCGCCGACTGCCTGCACGTGAAGCACCTTCCCGAGCTCGATCGCGAGTTGGATAAGTTCTTGCCGCGATAGCTCATTCGGGATGGGGCGGTGTCGCGCGTTATGGCATGCGCTTCTCGGTCGGGTTGCTTGTCGTCGGGGGCGGCAAACTTGTTTATAATGCGCGAATTTGACGGTTTTTTGCGAAAGAATCTGCTGTTTCCGCAGGTCAAACGGTGTGAAAACGCAATAAAACAAACGTTCGATTTTTCTTGAACGTGGGGGTTTCGCATGGTACAGTAGGTGCAGCGAAACCCCTTTTCACGTATTCGCAACCCACCTGTCCATATTCATGTAGGAGGCACGAGCCCGATGATCAGACCGATTATGCGAAACCAGCTGTTCTTGGCCATGCCATCGGAGGCCGCAACCATCGAGGATGCGCCTGTTGGGCAGGACTTGCTTGATACGCTTGAAGCGCATGCTCATGAGTGTGTGGGAATGGCGGCGAACATGATCGGCGTGCGCAAGCGTATCATCGTATTCGATGACAACGGCACGGCCAAGCTCATGTTCAATCCTGAAATCGTGCATGCCTCAAGCGAGTATTCCACCGAGGAGGGGTGCCTGTCGCTTGTGGGGCAGCGGCCATGTCGGCGGTATCGCAAGATTCGCGTGTCATATCAGGATGAATCGTTCAAAACCTGTCAGAAAAGCTTCAGTGGCTTCACTGCGCAGATTATCCAGCACGAAATAGATCACTGCGAAGGGATCATTATCTAGGCGTTTACCGAGGCATTTTCCCAGATGAAACGCTTCTGGATGGGCTTCGAAGCTGTTGCGAGCCGCGATTCTCTTGCAGGATTGCGGTAAGGCGATCATGTTATCGCGGATTTGTGTTTGCACTTTGCGCATTGCGAAACTTGTTGTTAGGGAAAGGTTTGCCGTGTCGGTACCTATAGAGCAGGCGCGCTTGGCGCTGGAGATGCATTTCGGCTACAAGGATTTCAGGCCGGGCCAGCAGGGCGTGGTGCAGGCTTTGCTTGCAGGTCGCGATGCGCTTGCGGTCATGCCTACCGGCGCCGGCAAGTCGGTGTGCTATCAGATACCGGGCGTTGTCATGAGCGGCCTTGCGCTGGTCATAAGCCCGTTGGTGTCGCTGATGGGCGACCAGGTGCGCAGCTTGCAGGATGCCGGCATTCAGGCGGCGTATCTGAACTCCACGCTTACCCCGTCTCAGCAGGGTTCGATCATGGCGCGTGCTCTGGCGGGGGAGTTCGACCTGCTCTACGTTGCGCCTGAGCGCTTGGAGGACCCGCGCTTTGTGGAGTTCGCCTCGCAGGCGCCCATCCCGCTGGTCGCGGTAGACGAAGCGCATTGCGTATCGCAATGGGGCCAGGATTTTCGCCCGTCGTATCTGCGCATCGGTACGTTCATTGAGCAGCTTCCCGCGCGTCCTACTGTTGCCGCACTCACTGCAACGGCAACGGAGCGCGTTCGTGCCGACATCGTGCGCCTGTTAGGATTGCGAGATCCCTACCAAGCGGTCACCGGTTTCGACCGGCCGAACCTCCACTTTTCCGTGGAGCGCCTAGAGCCGAATAAAAAGCTGAACCGCATCACAACGTATGCGAAGGCGCATCCCGAGGACTCAGGCGTGGTGTATTGCAATACGCGCAAGAACGTCGAGAAGGTGCACGAGCACTTGGTGCAGTCCGGCGTGAAGGCAACGCGCTATCACGCAGGATTGAGAAAAGAAGAGCGCAGCGCCAATCAGCAGGCATGGATCAACGACGACGCTGCGGTCATCGTGGCAACTAACGCCTTCGGCATGGGCATCGATAAGTCGAACGTGCGTTACGTCATCCACTACAACATGCCGTCAAGCATCGAAGCCTATTATCAGGAAGCGGGCCGTGCGGGACGTGATGGGCTTGCAAGCGAGTGCATGCTCTACTGGAGCGATGGCGATTTGTCCACATGCAGGTTCTTCCTTGAACAGGACAGCGGCAACGAAAGCATGAGCCCCGAGGAAGCTGAGGTTGCCCGCGCGGCTAGGCGCCGTATGCTGGCGGCCATGGAGGGCTATTGCCTGACGTGCGAATGCCTGCGCGGCTACATGTTGCGTTACTTCGGCGATGAGTCCGCAGTGCAGCAAGACAACGGCTCGTGCAACAACTGCTCGAACTGCGAAGGTGGGTTCAGGGCGGTGGACGTCACCGCGGAAGCGCGTGCTGTCATGCGTTGCGTGCAGGAGCTGCGCGGAAGGTTCGGCAAAGGCGTGGTGGTTGATGTGCTGCGTGGCACGAACATGGAGCGCCTTGAGCAGTTCGGCCTTGCGCAGGCGAAGTGCCTCAACTCCGTCAGCATGTCGCAAGTGCAGCTGAAAGAGGTCATCGAGCTGCTTGCGGCGGGCGAGTACTTGGAGATATCGGATGGCCAGTTCCCCGTAGTGGGGTTTGGGGCTCGCTTCCGGGAAGCGGCAGCGCCTGATTTTCGATTGCAGATGAAGCAGGTGTTGAGACAGCCGCAGCGCAAGCCGGGCGTTGCCGGCGGTCACTCGTTCGGTGGGTCGGGCACGGCAAGCGGTCCCGATGCGGCATACGACCAGGATCTGTTCGAGCGCTTGCGTGCGTTGCGCAAGCAGCTGGCGGTCGAAGGCGGATTGGCTCCGTATATGGTCTTCGGTGATGCATCGTTGCGTGATATGTGCGCTTGCATGCCCGAAACCGAAGACGAGTTTATGGACGTTAGCGGTGTAGGCATGAAGAAGCTCGAGAAGTACGGCAAAGCCTTCCTCGATGAGATCGCAGCCTATCGCTCCGAAGTGCAGTAGGCGGCGGCGCGATTCGGCTGCATGTGAGCGAAAGGTGCGGGGTCGTATTGAGATCCCCTAATGCAAGGGACAAGAGCTAGATGTCTTGTTGCCGCGAGAACAGCCTTGCTTTGAATTGGCTCCGCGTCGAAGCGAGGTCGCATCCGGCGCCTCAGCATCAGCTGAAATAAGGCCACGCATAGCTTGGCACCATATGGGAAGAGGAGCTTGCGCCCCTCTTCCCATATCTGATGAGTAATGGTTTGAAATCTCTAAACGCCTCAAAAGCGCTTGACGGGACAGACCCTGTCATGCCGGTAGGCGACCGCGCAGCAGCGGTCGGACGACCCTGATACGTGAGCAGGGGACTTCCCCTGCTCACGTGCGAAGCCTGAAAGCGCTAGGTGCCTCTCAGTCTGCTACGATTGGCGGTAGTGTGAGAGGAAGTCGCCGAGCTGACCCATAGCTTCGGAGAGCACCTCGATACGCGGTAGGTATACCACGCGGAAGTGATCGGGCGAACCCCAGTTGAAGCCCTTGCCGGGAACCAGCAGGATCTTCTTCTCGTGCAGCAGATCAAGCGCGAACTGCTCGTCGTTGGTGATGTTGAACTTCTTTACGTCGATCTTCGGGAAGATGTAGAAGGCTGCACGGGGTTTGACGGCGGTGATGCCGGGGATGTCGTTGAGCGCCTTGTATACGTAATCGCGCTGCTCGCATACGCGGCCTCCGGGCACCACGTAGTTGCGCACGCTCTGATGGCCCCACAGAGCGGTCTGGACGATGGACTGCGCCGGCACGTTGGAGCACAAGCGCATATTCGACAACATGTTCAGACCCAAGATGAAGTCCTGCGCGCAGTATTTCTCGCCGGACAGCACCATCCAACCGATGCGATAGCCGGCAATCATGTGCGACTTCGAAAGACCCGAGAAGGTGATGCAGAACAGGTCGGGAGCAAGGCTTGCGATGGACACGTGCTCAAGGTCGTCCATGACCAAGCGGTCATAGATCTCATCGGACAGGATCATCAGCTGGTGCTTGCGAGCCACATCGACGATCTGCTGCAGCACCTCGCGCGGGTACAGCGCGCCGGTGGGGTTGTTGGGGTTGATGATGACGATGGCCTTCGTGCGCGGCGTGATCTTGCGCTCGATATCGTCGATATCGGGATACCACTCAGCCTGCTCGTCGCAGATGTAGTGAACGGGCGTGCCGCCGGCAAGGGTGGCGCAAGCCGTCCACAGCGGATAGTCGGGGCTGGGGATAAGGATCTCGTCGCCGGTGTCGAGCAGCGCCTGCATGCACAGGTTAATGAGCTCGCTAACGCCGTTGCCGGTGTAGATGCTGTCCATGTCAACATTGGGAAGGCCCTTGATTTGAGAGTACTGCATGATGGCCTTGCGCGCGCTGAACAAGCCCTTCGAATCGCTGTAACCCTCGCAATCGGGAAGCTGATGTCGCATGTCCTGAACAACCTCGTCGGGCGTGCGGAACCCGAACGGGGCAGGGTTGCCGATGTTCAATTTTAAAATGCGCATGCCCTGGGACTCCATGCGTGCAGCTTCGTCCACAACCGGACCACGAACATCGTACAGAACGTTATCAAGCTTCGAGGATTTCTTGAACTGACGCATAGGTACGCTCCCTTGATCATCGGACACAGCAGGTTCATTAGTATTGGAAGGTTCAAAATCGTTTTGAACCTTATGAACAAGTGGTTCAGGTTCAGAAGGTTCAGGTTCAGGAGGAGTCATGGGCGCAGACTCCTCGCCGCCCAGCCACTCGGGAGTGACGTTCAATAGTTCAGCAAGCAGCTGCATTACGTCGGGGCGGGGGATGGTCTTGCCGCTAACGTACTGGCTGACCTGGCTTTTCCAGAGTTTATGACCTTCTTCTTGCGCTGCATGGATCAAATCTGCCTGCTTCATGCCGGCGGCATCCATGGCAATCTTCAGCTGTTCGGCAAACACGTTCTGATCCATGCTGTTCCTTTCGTCCAAAGTTCAAACTATAGGTTCAAAGCATAGTTCAATATAAAATTGAACCTTAAATTGAACCAAAGCATGAACAATTTGGCTTATGAACCTTTAAATTGAACTATGAACTGAGGTGAAAACTCGTCTGTGGTTCATAGTTCATTGGTTCAATTTCTTGCAGTGTAGCACGTTCGTATAGCTGTGTGTTTAATTTCATAAAGCCCTTGAAGTTCAAGAATGAACTTTCTTCGATGAGCGGTCTTTTCGCTTCTTCTCCCCGACTCCTCAAAAGCATTACCCGCACCTGAAGTCGGCCTTACAGTCGCTTTACATATCACCCCTAGACTTGCTCTTTGCATGCCGAGGGTGTGCTGCGCCCTTGAAACGTCGTAGTAACGCGTTCGGGAGAATCAAGCTCTCATATAGGTTGGGCTTCTCGAACGCTCGATGTTTCAACAACGCAATGAGGTTTTCGAAGGGAGAACGAAAGTAATGGATCCGGCAACGCTGGTAATCGTCGGCTTGGTGATCGTCACCGCATTGACGTTTGACTTCACGAACGGTTTCCACGATACGGCCAATGCAATGGCCACGTCCATCGCAACGGGCGCGCTTAAGCCCAAAACCGCTGTTATCGCCGCGGGCACGCTGAACCTGGTCGGCGCGTTTCTGTCCGTAGAGGTCGCAAAGACCATCTCCGGTGGTTTGATCAACGAGCAAGTGGTCACCATCGCTCCCGAGTTCATCTTGGCGGGCTTGATCGGCGCCATCATTTGGAACCTGCTTACCTGGCTGGTAGGCCTTCCTTCCTCGAGCAGCCATGCGCTGTTCGGCGGTCTGGTCGGCGCTGTCATCATCGGCGCGGGCGTTGAGGGCGTTAACTTTGCTGCTGTGATCACCAAGATCCTTGTCCCGGCCCTTGTGTCTCCTATCGTTGCCGGTTTGGCGGCCTTCTGCGCGGTCAAGCTCATCTTCGCTGTGGTCAAGCACATGAGCGAGAAGCAGGTTGAGTCCGGCTTCCGTCATGGTCAGACCGTCACCGCTTGCTTGGTGGCTCTTTCGCACGGTACAAACGACGCCCAGAAAACCATGGGCATCATCACGCTGACGCTCATCGCCGTGGGTCTGCAGCCTTCCGGCTCCGGTCCTGAGCTTTGGGTCGTCGCCGTCTGCGGCCTTGCTATCGCCGCCGGCACGTACATGGGCGGTTGGCGCGTCATCCGCACGCTGGGCAAGGGCCTGACCGAGATCAGCACCCCGCAGGGCTTTGCCGCCGAGGCTGCAAGCGCAACCACCATTCTGGTTTCCTCTCACCTCGGTTTCGCGCTTTCGACTACGCAGGTTTGCTCCGGTTCCATCATCGGCACCGGTCTTGGCAAGAAGGGCAATCCGGTCAACTGGGGCGTTGCCGGCCGTATGCTGATCGCCTGGCTGGTCACCTTCCCCGCGGCGGGCATTGTGGGCGCCCTTGCTTGCGCGCTTGCGAAAACCGGCGTCTGGGGGACCGTGGCAACGGTTGCCATCGCCGTGTGCGTCGCGCTGATCATCTTCCGCCTTTCCAAGCGCAATCCGGTCAACAGCGGCAACGTCAACGATAGTCATAAGGTGAACATCAACGCCGAGAAGACTCGCACGGTCCAGCCCCAAGCTCAGGCTGCTTAAAGGAAGGTAGAACATGATCACGACTGAAATCATTAGCTTCGCTACCGTTCTATTCACCGCTGTATGCGTAGCAAGCCTTATCAGCATCCTGTATGCCTGGGGATTGCGCATGTGGGCAGACGGCTCGGTGGACGCTCAAGGCAACGCTCATCTGATGCACCGAGTGATCTCGGTCATTTGCTTCACCGCTTGCGTCTCGATCGTCCTATTCGCCCTTTGGCTGATGATTCCCATGTTCCACTAATCAACGATTGCGGATAGGTGCTTTTGGCGGGTATCATCTTCTGACCGATATCCGAATGCGATCACTTCGTTAGGAGTTGCAATGGGAAGCATTTTGGTAGGTATTGACGGCAGCGATCGCGGGCGTCGCGCCCTTGATTGGGCGGTGCGATTCGCTCGCGTGGTCGGTTACGACGTCCACATGCTGGCGGTCATCGATGAAGCGATCGCCAACAAAGCCGGAGTAGGCGTCGAAACCATCACCGACACCGTGGCCGCCGCGCTCGAGAAGAAGCGCCAAGCGGCTCTGGAAAGCTATCCCGACATGCGCATCCAGGCAAGCGTCTCCGTTGGCGACATCGTCGGCGTGCTCGCCGATTCCGCGGCCATGCACGACCTGATCGTGTTGGGCAGCCACCACGGCCACACCATCGGCGAAACCATCAGCGGCGCGAAGGGCTTGCGCGTTTCCGTTTCCACCAGCGTCCCCACCGTCGTGGTGCCCGCGGATTGGGATGCGAAGCAGCAGGGGACTGGGATCGTCGTGGGCGTCGGCCCCGACGAGGCGGTCAGCGCTCGCGCTATCGACTTCGCAGCGCGCGCGGCCGTTGCCACGCAGCAGCCGCTTGAGCTGATCAGCGCTTGGGGCGTTCCTGCGTGGCTCGAGCGCACCGCGCAATCCATGGGCGGCGGTTTGGCTCCTGTTGGCGAACAGCGTCAGATCGAGCTCGATCATCAGCTCGTCCAGAGCGCGCTGGTCAG
>OLRJ01002935.1_pt1 | contig 12024 bp, 10 predicted proteins | sample 1672741 | NCBI WGS metagenome assembly OLRJ01 (sample SAMEA3136719, study PRJEB25190) | human gut metagenome | biome: human gut; feature: human-associated habitat; material: faeces | place: Austria | collected 2013
GCCGTGCCGCAGCCGCCGAAGCGGTGCTTAAGCCGCTAGGCGGGAATTGTGCGGTATTGCCTTAGCTTACCTGATGCTGCTCGATCCAATCCGCCACTGCGCGGGAAAGCTCGGTCAGGCTGCCCTTGGTAAAGGGGGCTTTCATTCCGGCGCTTTCGGCCAGCTCGGTATAGGTTGCCATACCGGCCAGGTTAGTCAGCTTCATATAGCGCTGCCAGGCGTCCTTGTGGTCCTTCAGGCTGGCCACAAAGAACTGCAGGGCAATGGCGGTTGCCAGGCAGTAATCAATATAGTAGAACGGGCATTCAAAGATATGCAGCTGGCGCTGCCAGCCTGCGCCGCGGCCATAGAACGGCAGGTCGCCGAACTTGTTCCAGGGGCGGTATTTCTTTTCCAGCTCCAGCCAGACGGCATTGCGTTCATCCGGCGTAAGATCTGGCTGCTGATACATAATGTGCTGGAATTCATCCACCATGCAGCCGTATGGCAGGAAGATAAAGCTGTCCTCGGCGTGCAGCAGCTCGTATTTATCCGTATCCTCCTTAAAGAAGAGGTGATGCCACGGGGCGGTCAGGAACTCCATGCTCATGGAGTGGATCTCGGCGCTCTCCATACCGGGGCACTGGATATCTTCGGGGATGTTCTTGGGGCTGCGGGCAGCCAGGTAGCCTTCCAGCGCATGCCCTGCTTCATGGGTCAGCACATCCACATCCCCCGCCGTGCCGTTCCAGTTGGCAAAGATGAAGGGGGTCTTGTAATCGGGCAGCATTTCCTCATAACCGCCGCTCATTTTGCCGGGGCGGCTGAGAACGTCGAACATCTCGTTATCCTGCATGAAGTCGATGAACTCTGCCGTTTCGGGGCTGAGCTCATGGTACATCTTGCGGGCACCGGCCATCAGCTCGTCATAGCTGCCGTGCGGCACGGGGTTGCCGTCCGCAAAGCTGATGGTGCTGTCCCAGAACATGGGGTTCTCAATGCCGGTGCGCTTGTTGCGCAGAGTCAGAGCCTTCTGGATCATGGGCACCACCTGCTCCACCACTTCCTGGCGGAACGCGGCAACCTCCGCCGGGCCGTAACCGATGCGGTTCATGCGGATATAGCTCAGCTCGCTGTAATCGTTGTAGCCCAGGATGCGTGCCTGCTCGTTGCGATTCTTGACCATCTTATCATAGATCTCGTCAAACTCGGCGCGGTGGGCGTCAAAGTAAACGGCTTCCGCCTCGTAAGCCTTACGGCGCATGGCGGGGTCAGTGCTCTGCTTATACAGCGTCAGCTGCGGGATGGTCAGCTGTTTGCCGTCCAGCTCCGCCATTGCACCGCCGTACAATTTCTGGTAAGCACTGGTCAGGGCATTTTCCTCTTTCTGCAGTTCGATTACCCGGTCGTCCATGCTCAGCACCAGGTTGCGCAGGCTGGGCAGAATGCGGGTACCGAACGCTTCTTCCAGCGCTTTGGCGTGCGGGTTGGAAAGAATCGCCTCCGCAACATTGCGTGCTGCATTGCTGACCGCCGGGCCGGTTGCATCAAACCATTCCTGTTCCCCGCTCCAATATTCATCGCGGGTATCCTGGGTATAATGGATGGATGCCAGGCAGGATGCCGTGTGGTAATGGGCCATCATGGCGTTTTCTTCGCGGTAAAGCTGTACCAGTTCTTCGCCGCTCTGGGCAGCGGCCATCTTTTTGGCATACTCTTCGCACTGGGCCAGAACCTTATCCAGGTCCGGGCGTTCGTACTTCATTTCTGAAAATTTCATAGCGATTCCTTTCTATTGTACATCCATTTTGGGGATACCGGAAATTCAAAAAGTCCGCCACGTTGCAAAAACAGGCCATTTTTTTGCTTTTTTGGCATTCCCAACGGATAAGTATTTTTCCGTGCAGGCACGGGCATTTGGCGCTAAACCTTGTTATGTTAATATCATAGCACACCAACAGGTATTTGGGTAGCCCCCTGTGCGGCGGGCAAAATGCACTTGCGGGTTTGCGGCAAATAGGCTACAATGGCAGTGAGCAAACACTGCGGCTTTTGCCGCCACAAAGGAGCAAACGACCATGACGTATAACGAAGTACTTACTGCAGCGCGTGGCCAGATGGGGCCCTGCAAAGCGTGCCCTGTGTGTGATGGGCGTGCCTGCCGCAACACGGTGCCGGGTCCCGGTGCCAAGGGCGTGGGTGATGTTGCCATCCGCAATTACAGCGCATGGCAGAACGTGCGGGTGAACATGGACACCATTTGCGAATCGGGTGAGCCGGACACCACGCTGGAAATGTTCGGCCACAGTTACCGCATCCCGGTTTTTGCCGGGCCGGTGGGTGCCATGCAGCTGCATTACGGCACCAAGTACACCGACCTGGAGTACAATGATATTCTGGTTCCCGCCTGCCACGATGCCGGGATCCTGGCTTTCACCGGTGACGGCACCAATCCCGCGGTTATGGTGGGTGCCTGCAAGGCGGTAAAAGCCAATGCCGGGTTTGGCATTCCAACCGTAAAGCCTTGGGATGCCGAGACGATTGCAGAAAAGATGGCCCTGGTGCGTGCCACCGGCGCGTTTGCCGTTGCCATGGACATTGACGCCGCCGGTCTGCCGTTTTTGAAGAACCTGAACCCGCCCGCCGGCAGCAAAACGGTGGAGGAGCTGCGCGGCATTATTGCGGATGCCAAGGTTCCGTTCATCATCAAGGGCGTCATGACGGCACGCGGCGCGCAGAAAGCGGTGGAAGCCGGTGCTTCGGCGATCGTGATTTCCAACCACGGCGGGCGCGTTCTGGACCAGGTGCCCGCCACAGCAGAAGTTCTGCCGGAAATTGCGGAGGCCGTCAATGGCCGCTGCAAGATTCTGGTGGATGGCGGCATCCGCACGGGTGTGGATGTATTTAAGGCGTTGGCCCTTGGCGCAGACGCCGTATTGATTGCCCGCCCCTTTGTGAACGCCATTTACGGTGCCGGTGCCGAGGGTGTTCAGGTGTATGTGGACAAGCTGGCCGGTGAGCTGGCCGACACCATGAGTATGTGCGGTGCACATTCCCTGGCCGAGATCACCCGCAACATGGTGAGAGTGTGATTTTTTACGAGGGTTTGTGTTCCTTCTTTGCAAAGAAGGAACCGAAGAAACTTTAATCTCGTATTACATACAAAATAAGATCAAGGCCCGTTGCACAGGATTTTGGGATGCAGCGGGCCTTGGTTGTTTTAGATGATATTTTTTATTGCTCTGTAGGGAACGGTCTTGACCGTTCCTCAACGTTGGGGCCAGATATTTTTGTGTGTGCCAATCCTCAACCCGTGGAACGTTCAAGACCGTTTCCTACAAATTGGGCAGGGTTTCTGCCCTTTTTTCATACTATACAAATACAAAACCAAAATAACCGCCCGCCTGCCGGAATGTCATATTCCAAACAGACGGGCGGTTATCTAAATTTATCTTATCATTTCGGGTGCTTTTGTCTCGCTATCCTGCAACCTTACTGCGCGTGGTTGATGGGTTCCATGATGGCGTGTACCACAAAGCGCTGGTTGTTGGAAGCATAGGCGGAGCGGCAGGTGGAAAGCGTCAGGATATGGCTGCCGCCGGGAACATCCACGCCGGTATCATACAGCGAAAGTTCTTTCAGATACCGCAAAAAGGCATCGTAATCTTCGCCCTCACTGTAATCCAGCGCATAGCACGGGTCGTCCGATTTGGCATCGTGTGCCGAGAAGATGCGGCACAGGTAGTCGCCATCCGGCGTGTACAGGGTAAACGTTGGGTTTGCGCTGTAAAAATCCTGCTTGCGGTAAGCATCCAGCTTGCCGAACATGGCGCCGTTATGGATGTTGTGGCCATGGATCACATGGCACAGACCGTCCGCCCAGCTGGTGGAATCCCACGAAGGGCGTATCAGACAGCCATCGTTGCTGCTTGCACCGGAAAAGCTGCGGCGCAGGTAATAGTTGGAATCTTCGTTCTGCACCACCGGCAGCGAAAGTTCCAGCCCCTGCACACTGAGCCATGCGGTAACGTCCGGGTTCTGCTCTTTCAACGCGGTAAAGTCCAGGCGGGAAGCCGGGGCGTTATCGCCGCCGGTGCTGGTATCCATCCAGACAAGCTGGGTGCGCAGGGTCTGGTATTCTTCATCACTTTTCTGGTAGCTTGTCCACTGCCAGAAGAACAACAGCAGGAACACCACCGCGGCAGCCAGCAGCGCCGGTACAATAAACTTGGAAAGCTGCGCTGCCGTTACGCCATCCGTACTGCGCCGACGGCGCGGCTTGGGGTCTTTCTCCGGCGGCTCACGGTACATGGTGTACTGCTTTCTGCTGGATTTGTGGTGGGTACTGCTGCCTGTGGAGCGGCGGGGCTGCCCGCTATAAGAGGGATTTTGTCTGCTCATGCTTACCCCCTGTCGGAATGCGAGGCATCATCGCCGTTTTCTTTCTTTTTGCGCACCACGGTCACACCAACAGCCGCGCCAATACATACAACTGCCAGCGCCAGGAAGATCCACATCACCGGGCTGTCACCGGTGGGCAGGCCGTACTGACCGTTTGCAAAAGCCGGAACATTCGGCGGGGCCGTGGGGCTAATCTTGGGGGTATCACCATCGCCATTGGGTATTGCGTTACCCGGCGTATTCGGGTCATCGCCGGGTTTACCCGGGGTCGGACCACCATCCGGGTTGGGCGTTTTGTCCGGGTTCTCCGAAGGATTGCTCGGTGTCGGCGTTGCGCTCGGCTGGTCCACCATCTTGACCAGGTGGTAGCCACAGTTGGGGATGGTGCCGTCACCGTTAAAGTAGAACTCTACATCCGCAGCCTGAGCATAGCCCTCCGGGGCGCTTTCCTCGTGCATGATGTAAGTATGGCCTGCCACCAGCACCTCGCCGGTGTTGCCGGTCATCACCAGCTTTTCCGGTTCTGTACCGGAAACCCAGCTGTGAACCAGCTTGCCGGTGTTCTTATCCGTCAGCGTCATGGAAGCCCCTGCCAGAGAGTTGCCGTTGGGGTCCACCTTGGAAAGCTTGACTTCCAGTGGCTGGTCAATAACAGTCAATGTCTGGCCATCCAGCTTGCCGGATTTGGAAGTTACGGCAACGGTAAAATCCGAATTGATGGTAAAGGTAATATCGCTGGTCATGGCATAGCCTGCCGGAGCGTAAGTTTCGCGCAGCAGGTAGTTGCCGGGCGAAAGCTGCATCTCGTGCGGAGTGCTTTCGGTCTTCCAGCTGTCGATCTCGCTCTGGGTGCCATCGGAGCCTACGCTGTAAACCACCAGTTTTGCGCCGGGCAGTTCATCGCTGCCGGTGGCGGACTTTTTGCTCACGATCAGCTTTTGCCGCTTGGCGTTGGTAAAGGTAAAGGTTTTGCCGTCATCGCTGGTGGTCATGGTGGAAACATAGCCATCCAGGCCGGTCATATCCTCGCTGATGTTGCAGTTGGTCATGCCCTGGCGGATATCAAAGTAAGCGGTGTCATCCCCCGTGATGGTACGGGTGGCGCTGCGCTGCTGGCCATCCTGGGTATAGGTCAGCACAATTCTGGCCGGGCCGTGGTTGCTGTCATCGGTAATCCACTTTTTCTTGACCGTGATGCGGCCATAGCTGCTGATGTTGCCGGAGTAACTGTTTTCCACATGTTCCTTGACCATAACGTACACGATCCAGCTGGTACGAGAACCAAAAAAACAGTTGGGTACCGGGATGGTAATGCTGTCCATCGTGCGGGAAAGGGTTGTGGTAATGGTAAAGTAGCCGTTCTCAGCATAGGTATCATTGCCGATGCCGTGCGGGAAGTAAACATACAGATAGCGGTTGTTTTCGCCGCCCTGATAGAAGCTGACGTTGCCATCCGTATACTCGATATTATAGTTGCCGGGGCAGGCATCCAGCAGCCAGCCGATATCCATACGCAGGTAGCTGTTGCCCTTGGTGGTGTTTTCTTTCATCAGGCTGGAGTCATCCAGGATTGCCTGGCTGCCCGCTGCCACCGTTGTGCCATCCAGCATGGTTGTATCATGGGTATAGGTCACATAGGTCGAATTGGACTCATCCACCAGTGTGGCATCGTTCGGGTCATAAGCGCGGCCCTGCAAACCGAACAGCACGTTGAAGGAGATGGTATCGCCAACCTGCATGGTCAGCGGGGTTCCCTGCTGGCGCATCTGGTCCAGCTGGTCCAGGGTATAGTCCACACCATTGACCGTAACGGTAACACGCTTGACGTAATTCATCAAGTCCACACATCCATTGGCCGATGCATCATAATTGGGATAATAGTAATCATCCTGTGCCGCATGGGCACCTGTTGCAAAGGCAAGCACCAACAAAATCAGCAACAGGCAGTACCGCACGCCGTTCCGTAAGTATTCCATCTTCTGGTTCAACGTTTTCAACCTCAATCACCTGACATCCTTGCTTTTACAGACGCTGCAATGTATTTTATCATTTTATAACGTCTGTTCGTTTTATCTTGTTCCTTTAACTATGTAGTTTATTTTATCATATCCTTGTGCGGCTTTCAACCTGCAAAGCTTCCAAATTTACACTTTTTTGTCACAGATTCCTTGGGTGCATCTGCTCTTTGTTTCCCGCGGCAGGCAACAAATGTCCGGCATTTTTGCTGTGGGCAATACCGCATAATTCTAAGTGCCGATACGGCGAGCGAGGTGCGGCAGATGCCAAGCCAAAAGCGCAGATAATACTGGATGCTGCAAAGGTGAGCGCCGCCAGTGGCGGAAACAGCGAACCGAAGCAGGGGCAGCGGTCGCAGAGTGCGAGGGGCTTTTGCCCCCGAAGCACGATGCGGGTACCGCAACCCGACATTATCGAGCATTTTGGCAACGCAGATGCCGTGCCGCAGCTGCCGGAGCGGTGCTTAAGCCGCAAGGCGGGAATTGTGCGGTGTTGCCTGTGTTCACGCCGGATTGCGTCAGCTTTTGTGAAGTATCCTCACATACAGCAAATAGCAAAGGCCGGCGGCTCCGTTTTTGGGGCAGCCACCGGCGTATTCAAAATCTACGATGCAGAAAACAGCCTAATTTTGAGCAGCGAGGTTGTTTCCACCAACGGGCAGGGCCATGGCGCGCTGGTAGGCTTCCTGGTTCAGCATCAGGTCAATGTGGTTTTATGCGGCGGGATTGGTGCCAGTGCCCAGGCCGCCCTTGCGCAGGCTGGCATCCAGCTGTTTGGCGGTATTTCCGGCAGTGCGGATGCCGCTGCCGCAGATTATCTGGCTGGTCGGCTTGTTTTTGACCCCAACGCCCACTGCAATCATCATGCCCACGAAGCAGAGCACGCCTGCAGCTCCCATTCCTGCCACGAGGACAAAGGCGGCTGTGCCGGGAGCTGCCACTGACCAAAAGAGTTAAAAAGTGCCGCGTCCCGAGAGAAAAATCGAGATGCAGCACTTATTTGCATTTTCATTTTTGATTGTTGAAGAAAACCAAAAATCCGAACCTTCTCCCCTGTCGAGAAAAGGTTCGGATTTTTATTATTCAGTGCGGATAACAGGACTTGAACCTGCACGTCGTAGACACTGGACCCTAAAACCAGCGCGTCTGCCAATTCCGCCATATCCGCTCAAAATACCTTTGTATTTTAGCAGGTATCACGCTTTTTGTCAATGCAGGCAGACGGGTCATATTAGGTCAGGCTTTGCAGGTATGCCTGCGGGCCGGACTGGTACAGGTCGCCGCCATGGGCATCCAGCAGAACGGTAAGGGGCATATCCACCACTTCCAGGCGGCGGACAGCCTCGCATCCAAGGTCCGGCCAGGCGATGATCTTGCAGCTTTTTACGCTGCCAGCCATCAGGGCACCTGCCCCGCCAATGGCTGCCAGGTACACAGCACCGTTGCGCACAACGGCGGCCTTTACGGCTTCATCCCGCTTGCCCTTGCCGATCATACAGGCAAGGCCCAGGTCCAGCAGGCGCGGGGTAAACTTATCCATGCGGCCGGATGTCGTGGGACCCGCCGCACCAATGGCACAGCCGGGGCGCTCCGGTGTGGGGCCGACATAATAGATGGCTGCGCCTTTGATATCGAACGGCAGCGGTTCCCCACGGTCCAGCGCTTCGTTCATACGGGCGTGGGCGGCATCGCGGGCGGTATATACGGTGCCGGTCAGCAGCACGGTATCCCCCGCGTGCAGCGGGGCAAGCTCCTGCCGTGTAAGCGGCGTTGTTAAACGTACCTGCATATAAAAATTACCCTTCCTGCTGCACGCGCGCGCGGCGGTGCTGCTCCCTGACTTCCTCATGGTGGCGGTTTACAATTTCCATTTCAGTTTGCAAAATCTGCCCCGGTGCCGGGTCCGGCTGCAGCTTGGGCGGCTGGTCGTCATCCAAGGAGATATCGATTTTACTGCCCGGTTTATGCTGAGCCGGTTCCCCCAGTGGGATATCAATTTGCGGTTTGTTTGCCAATTTGATCTCTTCCTTAAAAATTTGTGTCTTGCTTTGAGGCAGCATGTTATGATGCTGTTTCCCCTGTTTTGGTGGCTTAGCTCACATCGCATTTCGCAGTTGATGTTGCCCATATTTCATTGTTTCGCAGTTCTTTTCCACCGTTTATTCCTATATTGCTCAAAGTTTCTGCTTCCTTCTTTTCAAAGAAGGGACAACAATGCCCGTAAAAAGTCCTTACACCTCAGCGCTGGCGCGGCGGGTAACGTGGCAGCTTACGTTGACTGCCACCGGCAGGCAGGCCACATGGGTGGGCAGCTGTTCAATGCAGACGCCCAAGCAGGTGGTTGCACCGCCAAAGCCCTGCGGGCCAAAGCCGGTTGCATTGATGGCATCCAACAGCTCTTTTTCCAGCGCGGCATAATAGGGGTCCGCGTTGGGCTGGTCCAGCGGGCGCAGCAGTGCCTTTTTGGCCAGAGCTGCGCATTTATCAAAGCTGCCGCCAATGCCAATGCCCAGCACAATGGGCGGGCAGGGGTTGGCCCCCGCCTGCTTGACGGTTTCCATCACAAAGTCTTTTACGCCCTGCACGCCATCGGCAGGTTTGAGCATGGTCAGGCGGCTCATATTCTCGCTGCCTGCGCCCTTGGGGGCTACGGTAATTTTGCAGACATCCCCCGGCACAAGATGTACCGTTAAAAACGCCGGGGTGTTATCCCCCGTGTTCACGCGCTGCAAGGGGTCCGCGGTGATGGACTTGCGCAGGTAGGCTTTCTCATACCCGCGGCGCACGCCCTCGTTCACAGCTTCGTCCAGATTGCCGTTGATATGCACATCCTGGCCAAGCTCAATGAACACACAGGCCATGCCGGTATCCTGGCAGATCGGCAGGCCTTTTCCTGCAGCAACGCAAAGGTTCTGCTGCAGCAGTTCCAGCGTCTGGCGAGCCAGCGGCCAAGGTTCGGCGGCATGGGCGTTATCCAGCGCCTGCTTCACATCCGGCGGCAGCTGGGTGTTGGCGCGGATGCACAGTTCTTCCACCGCATCGGTAATGGCGACGGCGTTTACTTCCCGGATGCTCATACCCGCGCCACGCCGCTTTCCCGTGCAGCTTGCGCCACAGCGTCAGCCACAGCCGGTGCCACACGCGGGTCAAAGGCCTTGGGCAGAATGTTTTCCTCGTTCAGCTCGTTTTCCGGGATCAGGCCGGCGATGGCCTTCGCGGCGGCCATCTTCATCTGGGGGTTGATGTCCCGTGCGCGGACGGAAAGTGCGCCCTTGAAGATGCCGGGGAACGCCAGAACATTGTTGACCTGGTTGGGGAAATCGCTGCGGCCGGTGCCGATGACCCGCACACCGGCTGCCTTGGCGGCATCGGGCATGATCTCCGGGTTGGGGTTGGCCATGGCGAACACAATGGCATCCGGTGCCATGGTGGCGGCCATCTCGGTGGTCAGCGCACCGGCAACGGAGGTGCCGATAAAGACATCTGCACCGCGCACGGCATCGGCCAAGGTGCCGGTCAGGTGTTCGGGGTTGGTCACGGTTGCCAGCCATTCCTTATGGTCGGCAAGGCCCGCCGGGCGGCCGGGGTACAGGATACCGTGTTCATCCACAGCAACAATGTTTTTGGCACCGGCAACCTGCAGCATCTTGATGATGGCCGTACCGGCAGCGCCGGGGCCGTTCTGCACGATCTTGACATCTTCCAGCCGCTTGCCAACAACCTTGAGGGCGTTGAGCACGCCGGCCAGCACGATAATCGCGGTGCCGTGCTGGTCGTCATGGAATACAGGGATATCCAGGTCGCGCTCCAACTCCGCTTCAATATCAAAGCACTCCGGGCTGCGGATATCCTCCAGGTTGATGCCGCCAAAAGTCGGAGCAATGGCCTTGACAGCGGCAATAACTTCCTCGCGGGTGGAAGCATTCAGGCAGATGGGGAACGCATCGACACCGCCGAACTCCTTAAACAGAACGCACTTGCCTTCCATGACCGGCAGACCAGCTTCGGGGCCGATGTTGCCCAGGCCCAGCACAGCAGTACCGTTTGTGACAACTGCCACGGTGCGGCCCTTGAAGGTGTATTTATACACATCGTCCGGGTTCGCCTTGATCTGGCGGCAGGGCTCCGCAACGCCGGGGGTGTAGGCAGTGGACAGGGCATCACGGTCCTTGACTTCAAACAGGCTGTTGACCGTCAGCTTGCCGGGGTATTTTGCGTGCATTTCAAGTGCGGCGGCATTGTAATCCATGGTAGTTGCTCCTTTGTTCGTATTCCTGTATTGATTTTGTTTTTATTTCAGTTTTGCATAAATCGGTTCCAGCTGGATCACGCAGAAATGGTCCGGCCAGCGGTCCGATACCGCTTTGCGCAAAGCAGCCGGGATTTTGTTGGCGCGGTGGTCCTTGGCGGCCAGCCAGTCTGCGGGAACGGCACAATCAAAAATCACATTGGTATGGGTGGGGCCGGGCACAATGCGCAGGTCATGGATATCCGCTTCCGGCGCAATTTCAGCCAGCTGTTCTTTCAAGAATTTCCGCAGTTCGTTGATATGCGGGTCATCCGTCACAACAGGGTCAAAGTGGATCGTGACCAGCAGATGGTCATGCACCTGAAAATCCCGCTCGATAGAGTCGATCAGGTCATGGCTTTTCATCACATCACTATCGGCGGAAAGCTCAATATGGAAGCTGACCAGCTTGCTGCCGGGCCCGTAATCATGCACCATCAAATCATGGATGCCCAGCACACCGGGGTAACTCAGGGCTTTTTTCTCAATGTAATCGATCAGTTCCGGGTCAGGGGCCGCGCCCAGCAGCGGGCTGATGGTATCCCGCACCAGGCCGACGCCGCTCCACAGGATAAACAGCGCCACGCCAACACCCATCAGGCCATCAATGCGGTCAATGCCAGTCAGGTGAGCCAGAATGGTAGCGGCCAGAACCGCGGCAGTGGTAACCACATCGTTGCGGGCATCCGCCGCAGTGGCCATGAGCGTTTCGGACTTGATGCGGCTGCCAACGCTGCGGTTGAAGCTGCTCATCCACAGTTTGACCAGGATGGACACCACCAGCACCGCTATGGTCAGCGCGCTAAGGGTGACCGGCGTGGGGTGCAGCACCTTGAGGAAGCTTTCTTTCAGCAGCTCAATGCCGATGACCAGTATCATGACCGAAACCGCCAGCCCCGCCAGGTATTCGTACCGTGCATGGCCGTAAGGGTGCTCATCATCGGCAGGTTTTGACCCCAGGCGGAAGCCCACCAGGCTGACCACGTTGGAGCTTGCATCGGACAGATTGTTCAATGCGTCCGCCGCAATGGCCATACTGCCAAACAGGGTGCCCACCGTAAACTTGCCCGCAAACAGCAGCACATTGCACACAATCCCCACCATGCAGGCCAGGTTGCCGTAAGCAGTGCGCACGGTGCGGTTCTGGATATTGGCCGGATCACGGATAAAAAGTCTGATCAGAAGTTTTGTCAAGAATTGCTCTTCCCTTCCCCTACAGATATGGATATTCGGAATTGAAGTTTCCTGCTGGGGCGTTGTATCCGACAAAACCCACAGACAGATAATTTAGGCAACACCGCACAATTCCCGCCTTGCGGCTTAAGCACCGCTCCGGCAGCT
>OLRJ01002936.1_pt1 | contig 12024 bp, 7 predicted proteins | sample 1672741 | NCBI WGS metagenome assembly OLRJ01 (sample SAMEA3136719, study PRJEB25190) | human gut metagenome | biome: human gut; feature: human-associated habitat; material: faeces | place: Austria | collected 2013
ACGCCGGGCCGACTCGCTTCGGATCGGGCTCTACACCAACTTTCTCGACACTACCACTGCCGCCGTCAACGTCGGTGAAGTATTCGGTCGTTACGCCGCCCGAGTGCGTGAAGTAGGCACTGCGCCAGGTCTTGCCGTTGTACTTAACGGGATCGCTCTCGGTCCATCCGGAGTTGGCCTTCCACTTTGCCTCGTAGTCGAACAGCTCGTCGGCGTTCTTGTCAGAGTCGAAGACGGGGATGAAGCGGTCGCTGGCGTGCTCGCTCTCGGTGAACTTAAACTGGGCCCTGTCGGCGGTGTCGCCTGCGACGTCGGTGATCTCGACGCCCTCGGGGACCTCGACCTTAAACCAAATGAAGTCGGTCCTCATATCCACGGCTGGCTTTTCTGCGCCGCCGCCACCGCCACTGCCGGTAGCGCCGCCGCTTCCGCCGCAACCCACCAGGGCAACTGCGGCAAAGAGGCTTATGCAGAGGGTGAGAATCGCAAAGGCCTTCTTTTTCATGGTCGTGTCCTCCTCGATCTGTAACCGCCCACGGATTACCTGCCTTTACTGTACGCGTGGACGGCTCGCTAGGGTGGGCCATGTGTCCCATTCTGGGGGCTGGAATTGCGCCGACAAGTGGCAATATGTGCGGTCGTAAAAGAGGGGAGGGCCGATGCTGTCGGCCCTCCCCGGGGTTGGGCGCCCGGTGTTTTAAAGGGACGCGTGTACGCGGGCATTGCCCCAACAGGTTCCTTGTTTATAGATATGTCCCAGTTTGTGACGTCCGGAAGTCCCGAAAGGTGAGCCATGTGTCCCATGTTTGCGTTGGTATGGTCTATCGTGTGCCATAGAAATCCGCGATGGCCAGGTGCGCTGACGCTCGAGTACTTATGGGCTAGACTTAGCACCATTATGTGATCGATGCGGTCGGTCGGTGGTTGCCAATCGACCGATGTATATGACTCGAAGGTGCGTGCGTATGAGCCAAGAGATGATGGACAAGACCTGCCGCGGGTTTGCCGAGGCGCTTGCCGCGCGCGAGCCGGTTCCCGGCGGTGGCAGCGCGAGCGCCTTTGTGGGCGCGCTGGGCGCCTCGCTGTGCGGAATGGTTGCCCGCTACGGTGCGACCAATCCCGCGCTTGCTGATCGTGCGGATGACCTGGCGCGCGCGTTTGCTCAGGCTGATGAGCTGTCCCAGGAGCTTGTCGAGTTGGTTGCCGAGGACGTTCGTGCCTACGGGCAGGTGTCCGCGGCGTACGGTATTCCGCGTGACGATCCGGCTCGAGCGACCGCGATTCAGGATGCGCTGCATATGGCCGCTATGCCGCCGTATCGCATTATGGATGCCTGCGGGCGTGCGCTGGCGCTGCTCGAGGACATGGCCGACAAGGGTTCGCGTCAGCTGCTGTCCGATGTGGCGTGCGGCGCCGTGTTCTGCCGTGCCGCTATGCAAGGCGCGAGTTTGACGCTCTCTGCGAACACCACGTCTATGAAGGATCGCGCTCGTGCTAAGGAGCTCGAGGCGGCGTGCGATGAGCTGCTGGATACGTGGCTGCCGCGCGCCGATGCGCTGGCGCGCCGTGCCGCCGATGCCGCCAGGAAGAGGGGATAGCCATGGCCGAGCTGCTCAAAGGGGCCCCTGTTGCCCGCGCTTTGACTGAGGAACTTGCTGCTCGCTGCGCAGCCCTGCGCGAGCGGGGCGTTGTTCCGACGTTGGCTATCGTGCGTGTAGGTGAACGCGAGGACGACCTATCCTACGAGCGCGGTGCGCTCAAGCGCTGCGAAAAAGTGGGGATTGAGGCTCGTCGTGTTTTGCTTTCTGCCGATGTTTCGCAGGAGGAGCTGTTGACGGCCATCGAGGACATCAATGCCGATTCGGCTGTTCATGGCTGTCTGATGTTCCGCCCGCTGCCCGCCGGCCTTGACGAGAACGCCGTCGCCGCAGCGCTCGATCCCGCCAAGGACGTTGACTCCATGACGCCGTCTTCGCTGCTTACCACGCTTTCGGGGCGCGGCGAGGGTTTTGCTCCCTGCACGGCCGAGGCAGTGTTAGCGTTGCTGGACCATTACGGTGTTGAGCTGGATGGAGCTAAGGTTGCTGTGGCCGGGCGTTCGCTGGTGATCGGGCGTCCTGTTGCCGCCATGCTTACGGCGCGCAATGCGACCGTGACGACGTGCCATACGCATACGCGCGACCTTGCTGCCGAGTGCCGTTCTGCCGATATCGTTGTTGCCGCCGTTGGACGCGCGCGCACGATTGGCGCGGATGCGGTTCGCGAGGGCCAGACCATCATCGATGTTGGCATTAACTGGGATGAGGACGCTGGCAAGCTGGTGGGTGACGTCGATTTTGTTGCCGTGGAGCCGGTTGTTGGTGCCATCACCCCCGTGCCGGGCGGCGTGGGCGCCGTGACAACGGCGATTCTCGCCAAACACGTGATCGATGCGGCGGAGCGCGCATCGAAATAGGCGTTTTGGGCTGTTTGAGAGGGGTTAGCTATATACCACGTGGTCAAACAATGCCAAATATGAGTACTGTTGCCAAGATAGTCACATATGTCTTACGTCTTTTTGGCTTCCTAACGGTATCCATTATCGTTAGGAAGCCTATTTTATTGAACTTATGGGGAATAACGTTGTCTTGCTTTTGGGCAAATGGGGATTTTCGGCACTCGTTACAGGGAAATTTGCTGCCACTAAATTGGTGACAGTACTCATATTTGGCATTTTTTGACCACGGGGGCTGCCGAGGCCGTGGTTTCGCCCTTTCTGCGCCGAAGCGATACACTGTTATCGTTTGATTTCTTCACTCAAGGAGGATGCGCATGCCGTGCACAACGATTCTGGTCGGTAAAAACGCAAGCTACGACGGGTCGACCCTGGTCGCCCGCAACGAGGACTCGTCCAACGGGGTATTTGAGCCCAAGCGTATGCGCGTGGTGCATCCCGACGAGCAGCCGCGCGTCTACACGAGCGTCCTGAGTCACCTGACCGTTGAACTGCCCGATAACCCCATGCGCTACACGAGCGTCCCCGATGTTGTCCCGGGCCACGGCATCTGGGCCGAGGCCGGTTTCAACGAGCTCAATGTGGGCATGTCCGCAACCGAGACGCTTACCACCAACGAGCGCGTCCGCGGCGCCGATCCGCTCGTGGACTACGTGCCCGCCAAGGGCAACGAGGGTGAGGACGGCTATGTGCCGGCGCAGCCCGGTGGCCTGGGCGAGGAGGACATGGTGACCCTGGTGCTGCCGTATGCCAAGTCTGCCCGCGACGGCGTTCGTATCCTGGGCGACCTGCTCGAGCGCTACGGCACCTACGAGAACAACGGCATCGCCTTTAGTGATGTGGACGAGATCTGGTGGCTCGAGACCATCGGCGGCCATCACTGGATCGCCAAGCGCGTGCCCGACGACGCCTATGTGACCATGCCTAACCAGCTGGGTATTGACAGCTTTGACCTGGACGACGCCGAGGGCGACCAGGCCGACCACATGTGCTCCGCCGACCTGCGCTCCTGGATGGCCGAGTGGCATCTGGACCTGACGCTGGGCGTCGATGGTGACGGTCCGGTTGCGGTCTTTAACCCGCGCGAGGCCTTTGGCTCACACAGCGACAGCGACCATGTCTACAACACGCCGCGCGCCTGGTACATGCAGCGCTGCCTCAACCCCAGCGACGTGTGGGATGGCCCCGACGCCGACTACACGCCCGAGAGCGACGATATCCCCTGGAGCCGCGTGCCCGAGCGTAAGGTGACCATCGAGGACATCAAGTACGTACTCTCGAGCCACTACCAGGGTACGGAGTACGACTGCTACGGCAGCAAGGGCACGCCCGCCACGCGCGGCGCCTATCGTCCCATCGGCATCAACCGCAACAGCCAGCTCGCCGTGCTGCAGCTGCGCCCCTATGCGCAGCCGGCGTATCGCGCCGTGCAGTGGATGGCCTTTGGTTCCAACTCGTTTAACGCGCTGGTTCCGCTGTACGCCAACGTCGAGACCATGCCCGAGTACTATGCCGACACGCAGGCTCGCGTAACGTCCGAAAACTTCTACTGGGCCAACCGCCTGATCGGCGCCCTGGCCGACGTCCGTTTCCATGAGTGCGGCCGCGCCGTGGAGGATTACCAGGAGAAGGTCGGTGGCATGGGCCACAAGCAGATCCATGACGTCGATGCTGCCGTAGCCGCTCTGCCCGAGGCCGAGGTGCCTGCCGAGCTTGCCCGCGCCAATGAGACTTTCGCCGAGCTTGTGCGCGTGGAGACCGATGCTCTACTGGGCAAGGTGCTCTACACCACGAGCTGCGCCATGAAGAACTCTTTCGCGATGAACGACAACATCAGGTAGGCATTTCCCGTCGATCGAATAGCGCTAAAACGCTTTGTCGCTTTCGCTCAATCTTGGGTACAAGAACGCCAATGCAGTTGTTTGTGATTGGAGATAACCATGGTTATGAAACTCGATCAGCTTGTTAACGGCGCCATTAACGTGGGCTTTGGCGCTGCCGCCGTTGCTGTCGAAGGCGGCAAGAAGGTCCTCGACGACCTTAACACCAAAGGCGAGCAGGTCCGCAAGGACACCGCCACCCCCGATATCGCCCGCAGTGTGTCCGACATGTTCGAGCAGGCCGGCGGCACCATCTCCGACCTGACCGAGCGTCTGGGCATGCAGGGCGAGACCGCGGCCCAGCGCGTGCTTGACGAGCTCATCCTTGCCCGGGTCCGCGTCATGACCGCTCCCGAGCGCACGGCCTTCCTGGCCCATGTGCGCGACATCGTCGATTCAGTCGAGGACAACGTGACCTCGGTGCCCGTTGAGTCCGTTGAGCCCGACGATGCGAAGGATACCGAAGAGGCCGAGTAGCAGCGCAGATGGCAGATTCCACCACCGATTACAACAATCTAGATCCCTTGGGTGACGAGGCGGCGGTTGTCGACGAGGTCGATGCCGCCGTCTCGGGCGCTCGCAAGAAGCCGCGCGCTGTCGATATGGTGCCCGAGGAGCCCGACGCGATGGCGCCGGACGAGGAATACCAGCTCACGCCGGCGGGCCGTCGCGAACGCATTGGGCAGATCGTTCGCCTGGTCAAAAAGTACCGCGTGTGGGATAACCTCACGCCGGTTCGTTTGCGCCGCCTGCTCGAGGAACTCGGCCCCATGTTCGTCAAGATGGGGCAGATTCTGGCCAACCGGTCCGAGATTCTGCCGCAACGCTTTTGCGACGAGCTGCGTCGTCTGCGCTCCGACGTGGAGCCGGTGCCGTACGAGGTAGTGCTTCGCTGTCTGGAGGAAGAATACGGCTTGCGCCTGGGGGAGATGTTCGATGCGATCGACCCCAATCCGCTTGGTAGCGCATCGCTCGCGCAGGTGCACCGCGCTCGTCTGGTGACGGGCGAGGACGTGGCCGTCAAGGTGCAGCGCCCCGGTGCGCAGCAGGTTATGGCGCAGGACATCGATATCATCCGCTCGGTGGTGCGTATCGTTTCCAAGTTCGTCAACACCGATCAATTCGTTGACCTGCACGGCGTGGTCGAGGAGCTGTGGACCTCGTTTCGCGAGGAGACCAACTTTTTGGCCGAGGCCAAAAACCTCAATGACTTTTACGAGTTCCATAAGAGCGTTCATGGCGTGACGTGCCCTAAATCCTATCTGGACCTGTGCACCGAGCACGTGGTGGTTATGGACTACGTCGACGGCATTTCGATCGCCGATCCTGAACGCTTAGTGGCCGAGGGCTATGACTTGGAAAAGATCGGTGCCGCGATTGTCGAGGACTACTCGACGCAGGTGCTCGACGACGGCTTTTTCCATGCCGACCCGCATGCGGGAAACATCATCCTCAAGGACGGCATCGTCTACTTTATCGACCTGGGCATGGTCGGGCGTATGTCGAGCCATGACCGCGGTATCGTCAAGGACATGATTTTCGCCGTGGCCGAGGGTGACGTGCCCAAGCTCAAGGATTCGCTCATGCGCTTCGCCGTGACGCGTGGCGACTCGGCTGAGCTCGATCATTCGGCCTTTTTGTCCGATTTGGACTTTATCGTGGCTGACTTTGCGGGCCTTGACCTTAAAGACTTGGATATCGGCGAGTTTTTGACCTCGCTGTTAAACCTCGCACGCAAAAATGACGTTGAGCTGCCGAGCGTGGTCACGATGTTCGCCCGCGGCATGGTGACGCTCGAGGGCCTGCTGACCGAGTACATGCCCGACGTCAACATGATCCAGATCATCCAGACGCATATTAAAAACGAGAAAAGCACCTATGCGCGCATGCGCGAGATGAGCGGCGACTTTGCAGCGAGCAGTTATCGCGCGGCGAGGGGCTCGCTCGAGGCGGCCGAGTATCTGGGCTTGGCTTCGCGCATGCTCACACGCGGCCAGCTTAAGGTGAACACGCAGATCATGAGTAGCGATAAGGCGCTGCGACAGCTAGGTGGGATTATCGACCGCATGTCGATGGCAATTGTGATCGCCGGTCTGTTTATCGGTTCGTCGGTGGTGTACTACGCGCGCATCGAGCCGGTTGTGTTTGGTATCCCGGTCATTGGCTTTATGGGCTACGTGAGCGCGCTGGTGCTGGCGCTTATGCTGGGCCGCAATATCTGGCTCAACAGTCACGGCGGCAAGCACTAGAGGCTGCGGCCGTCACCGCATTTTCCTATCGCAAACAATAGCTTTTACCTTGGGCTTCGCCTGCGTGCGAGGCCCTTTTGCGTGATACCATTTCGACGGTAATAATCGATGGCCTAGATGGTGGTGCGGAGACGCACGAATGCGCGGTTATCCTGCGCATTTGGGAGAATCGGGGTGCAAGTCCCCGGCTGTACCAGTAACCGTAATTCCTCTTGGCTCGGGATGCTCGCGTCGCAGATCGGACGGCGTGCCCGAGTCGTTAAGGTTAAGTCGGATCGCCTCCCGTCTTGCATGCGGCTGCGGCTTTTGCCGCCGGTGTGCATAGGGCTCTGGAGGGAAGGGGGTCCCCGATGGGGGAACTCGAGCGCAACATGCGCGATGACGTGGGGCAGTCTCAAGGCAACGCTCCAAGTACAGACAGTAGGAGACAAATGGATATGTTTGAGGACGAGCGCCAGCGCGTCTCGCATCGCCGTGGCGCAATTGCGCGCGGCGTAGCCAAGCGCGGCCTGGTGGCATTCCTGGCCTTCGCGATGGCCTTTGGCACCACACCGGCTCAGCTGTGGGCCGAGGGCGCCGAGGGCATTGCCGAGGCTGTGGCTCAGACTGCGACGCCGGGCGAGGACGCAGCGCTTGCGGGCGGTACCGCTGAGCAGGGCGGCGCCGAGGTTTCGGATTCCGAGGGCGCGCCTGCAGCTAGTGCAGCCATAACAGAGGCAGCAACTGGCGACGAAGGCTCGGCGACGGGGGAGAGCCCTGCCACGAGCGAGCAGTCTTCGACGGCATCCGCTGACCAAGCGGGATCTGCCGCCGCGGCTGCCGTTCAGACAGAGAACCCGACAGAAACCGGCGATGTCGCCAAGAAGCAGGTCGAGGTCTCGTTCTCGATTATCGGCACCGATGCTGACGGCAAGGCTCAGACCTGGGTGGCGCCTACGCAGCTCAAGCTCGACGAGGGCGCGACGGCTGCGGATGCCTTCATTAAGCTGCAGGAGAAGACGGGCTTCAAGGCGAAGTACGAACCGAACACGGCATACGGTTTCTACCTCGAAAGCATCACATCCCCGAGCGATGGTCGCACGCTTGCCTACGATCCGACGACTTATGCCTTCTGGCAGCTGTTCGTCGACGGCGCGTCTTCCTCGGTTGGCGCGAGCAGCGTCAAGCTCACCCAGGGGCAGAAGATTGAGTTTGCCTATACGGCTGGTAGCTCGTCCCCTGTCGTTAAGGACCAGGTTGCCGCAAATGTGACCGTCATTGGTCGCGATGCCCAGGGCAAGACTCAGACTTGGGTCGATAATGCGCGGTATGTGGTGACGTCCGGTTCGAGCGCGCTTGATCTTACGAAGGTCGCACTCGAGGCGAACGACATTGACGCCGTTGCTGCGGGCTCCTTCATTCTGAGCCTTAAGTACAACGGTGTTGAGCTGGGTACGCCCCAAGATTATTCGACCTATTGGCAGCTGTTCATCAACGGCAAGTCGAGTGACTATACGGCGGACAATGTCACCATCCATGCCGGCGATACCGTCACGTGGTTCTACGGTGGCTGGGGCGACCAGTTGCCGTCCGATTCTGTCCATGCTTCTGTTCAGGTTCTCGGTAAGGACAAGGACGGCAAGCAGCAGGTTTGGGCTTCGACGGGTCAGACGAGTCTCAAGGCAGGCTCCACTGCCAAGGATCTTCTTGAGCAGGTCGGCCTTACTCTCGATGCTGGCGAATCGTCTTGGGGCTGGTTCCTCAACGGCATTTATTCGCCCTTCGATGGTAAGTCCTATTGTGGCTATGATGCTGCGACCAATAGCTATTGGCGCTTCTACGTAAATGGCAAGTTCGCCGACGTTGGCGCCGGTGCCTACAAGCTCCAGGAGGGTGACGCCGTCACCTTTATGTATGGTGCTGACGCCGATGCCCTCCCCGGTCAGGTGCTTGGATCCGCCGATGTTATCGGTCCCGATGTCAACGGGAACAATACGCGTTGGGGCACGGCAAGCAATGTTTCTCTGCCCGAAGGCTCCACGGCCCAGAACCTTATTGAGGCAGTTCTGAAGGCCAAGGGCGTTGCGTACAACGGCTCCCAGAGTGGTGAGTACTGGTTCCTGAATTCCATTACTTCGCCGTTCGATCACAAGCCGTATGGTTGGGATGCTGCGACCAATAAATATTGGCATCTGTATATCAACGGAGAGCCCTCCTTACTCTGCGCCAATCAGATTACGCTCAAGAGCGGCGATAAGGTCACGCTTGCCTATACCACCGATAATTCGCCCATGCCCGATCCCGACAAGATTGTCGTGGATCCGAGCGCGACGACTCCTGATTGGGATGCCGAGTGGGCCGGCTACGGCAACAGTGGCAACGGTTCGACCGTAACGGATGCCAAGACGCCTGCGCAGGCCGCCGGTCTTAAGTGGGCCTTCGATTGGAAGGCCGAGTCTGGTCAACAGTATGCCAACTGCAGCGAGCCTGTCATCGCTAACGGCTTTGTGTACATCGCGACCGAGAAAGAGCTCATTAAGATCGATTCGTCCACGGGCAAAAAGGTTGCCTCTGCGCCGCTTGCCTCCAAGGTGAGCTATACCTCTCGTCCGATCTATACCAATGGCCTTATCATCGTTCCGCTCAACGGCGGTGCGGTCCAGGCGATTACTGCAGACAAGCTGATCTGTAAGTGGCTGACGCCTGGTTTGACGGACTTGACGCAGAGCTCCTGCACCGTCGTTTCGGACGGCGAGTACGTCTATGTAGGCACGGCTGATGGGAAGAAATACGTCAACGGTTCCTTTACGCGCATCAAGATCGCCACAGGCGAAGTCTCTTGGCAGAACATCGACGCAGCTGAGGGCTATTATTGGACTGGCGCTGCCCTGACGGATAAGTACGCCATCGTCCCCACGAGCGCAGGTACGCTTAAGTGCATTGATAAGGCAACGGGTGATGTCGTTTCGACCATGAAGCTCGGCGTCCTTGCGAACGCTGACTGCGTCGCCGATCCGTCCAATGGCTCGACCTTCTATCAGATGACGCACGACGGAAAGCTCCATGTGATTTCGCTTTCGGCGAAGGGCGTGCTGAGCGAGCAGAAGACGGTCGACCTGGGTCTTACGAATAACATGAGCGCCCCGGCGGTGTCTGGCGACAACTTGATTGTCGGTGGGCAGACGGCTACTGGATCTGCTCTGGTTCTCTATAATCTGAAGACCGGTAAGACCACGATGGTCACCGCTGCTGACGGTAAAGAACTACCGGCCGGATTTAACGGTATTGCTGCTACTCCGCTGGTGAGTGTTCAGGGCGGCAAAACCTATGTGTACTTCACCGTTAATAGCGCGGATAGCAAGGACTACGTCAGCTACTCTGCTGGTGGTGGGGTGTATCGCTATACGCTCGGCGATGCAGAGGCGACGCAGATTTATGATGCGGCTGGCCATTACCAGTACTGTGACTCTCCGGTCATTGCCGATGCATCTGGCAACCTGTACTACATCAATGACTCGGGCACGCTGTTCAAGCTTGGGGCCGTTGAGTCTTGGACGGTTGCCTTTAATTCCAACGGCGGGTCTGCTTGCGACACTAAGTTTGTTGCTACGTCCGATGGCAAGCTGGTCAAGCCGGCCGATCCGATGCGCGATGGCTACACTTTCGGCGGTTGGTATACCGATGAGCCTTGCACGCAGGCGTACGACTTCAGTACGCCGGTGACGGCCGACCTGACGTTGTATGCCAAGTGGACCAAGAATGCCGTTAACCCTGGCGGTAATGGCGGTTCTGGCACTAATGGTGGCAACGGTGGCGCTGGCAACGGTTCCGGTGCTGGCGCTGGCACTGGCACGGGCTCCGGCTCCGGCACGAAGGGCCAGCAGGCTGGCGGCGCTGTCGCCCCGGGTCATAAGCCGACGACCAAGACGACGGTGTCGACCAAGACCGAGACCAAGGACAACAAGTCCGACAAGAAGGACTCCGATAAGTCCGATAAGAAGGACGAGAAGAAGTCTGACAAGAAGTCTGACAAGAAGGACAGCAAGTCCGACAAGAAGTCCGACAAGAAGTCCGATTCCAAGTCCGATACGGGTGCTGCTTCCACGACCACTGCTAAGAAGTCCTCTAGTGCTTCCGAGCAGGAGACTGGCACCAACCCGCTCGCCATTGTTGGCGTTGCCGCCGGCGTCATCGGTCTCGCCATCGTCGGCGTGTTCGTGTTCACCAAACGTCGGTAGGTGAGGGCTGTGTCCAATAAATCCAAGGACGCTGACCCCAAGCAACCAGATTCCTCGTTCATTCAGTTCGACGATGCAAAGCAACAGGGCGCCGCTTCGGCGGCGTCCGCCTCTCGTCGCAAGGCGCTCCTTGGCGTTCTTGCTGCCGCATGCACCATTCTGATCGTCGTCTCGCTGGGCTTCGTCCATCCTTCCGAGAGCGGCGCCTGGTCCATCGACTGGATCGTTCAGACCGTGACGGGGGAGAGCGTCGTCGCCAAGGACACCAAGGGGTTTGGCTCGACTACGACTTCGGGCGAGGCCAGTTCCAAGGATTCCAAATCTTCGAATGATGCAAAAGACGAGCCCAAGGGTTCGAACGACGCCAAGGACGATTCCGAGTCTTCAAACAAGGAATCGGACAAAAACTCGGATAGCAAGAAGTCCGAGGACCGGGGCGGCAAGAAGTCTGGCGATAAATCCGCTGCCCAAAATACGGGAGCCGGTGATACTTCCAATGCGTCTGGCGGTGCTTCTTCGGGCGGTGGCCAGTCGTCTGATGGAGCCTCATCCTCTAATGGTGGAAACGCCTCCTCGGGCAGCCAAAGCGGCTCACAGGAGTCCAACTACGTTACGGTGACGGTTTCGGTCACATCGAACGCTGTGGGCAATCCCGTGTCCTCTGGCGGCACCTTTACCTTTAACGAAGGCGCCACCGTTTACGATGCCCTGTGCGCGCTGGGCCTTTCTGTCAACGCACACGGCTCATCGTACGGCACGTATGTTTCTGCGATTGGTGGTTTGGCCGAGAAACAGTACGGCGGCACGAGCGGCTGGATGTACTCCGTCAACGGCACAACGCCCATGACGGCCTGCAGTAACTACGTTCTCTCCAATGGCGACAACGTCGTTTGGTATTACGTAACGGGCTAGAGGCCTCGACATAGCGCGCCAGACGGGCGGTTCGGACCAACATCCGGACCGTCCGTTTTTCATGCGAATGGGACTGGGTCGCCGGGTCTCTCGGCAAACAAAAAACCGGTTGGAACGGGAATTCCAACCGGTTATACATTCAAGCAAATAGTGAATCGACTACGACCGTGCGCCTTCGAGGAAGAAGCGGCGGCTGAAATAGTTATACCAGGTGACGAGGAACGTGGCGATGGCCTTCATGGCCTGGTAGCCGATGCTCAAAAACGTGACGC
>OLRJ01002946.1_pt1 | contig 11998 bp, 12 predicted proteins | sample 1672741 | NCBI WGS metagenome assembly OLRJ01 (sample SAMEA3136719, study PRJEB25190) | human gut metagenome | biome: human gut; feature: human-associated habitat; material: faeces | place: Austria | collected 2013
CCTATTTATATCTAAAATATAATCATAAATTTATATAATTTTTATATTTATTATGATAATACTTTTTCTATTATTGGTTGAGGTGCAACTTCCTCATCAGTTAATTCAAATGCATGATAAAGTTCATCAATCCATTGTGGTTTTAGTTCTTCATCGTGATAAACAACGCATATTGTTTCATCTTCATTAACTTTATCTCCACGTTTGCAAGCAAGCTCGATTCCAACAGCATGATTTACATCTTCTTCTTTAGTTGCTCTACCTGCACCAAGTTGCATAGCTAGTATACCAAGTTTTTCTGAGTGAAGTAATTTAACATTTCCTGATTCTTTGCTTTTTATCTCTGTTTTAAACTTAGATTGTGGTAATAACGCTGGATTTTCTATCATATCTACGTTACCACCTTGAGCTTTAACCATTTCTTTAAATACTTCGAATGCTCTTCCTGAAGATACTGCTTCATCTAACATCACCCTAGCTTCGTCTTTATCTTTCGCAACTTTTCCTTGAATTAGCATTATTTCAGCAGCTTGCATACAAAGTTCTGTGAAATCTGCTGGTCCATGACCTTTTAATGTCTCTATTGCTTCTCTTATTTCAATTGCATTACCTATAGTGTTTCCTAAAGGTTGGTTCATATCTGTTATCATAGCCATTGTATTTTTACCTAAGCTATTTCCTATAGATATCATAGCTTCTGCTAATTTTGTTGCATCTTCTATAGTATGCATAAATGCACCTTCACCATATTTAACGTCTAATAATATAGTATCTGAACCAGATGCTAATTTTTTAGACATTATTGATGATGCAATTAGCGGAATAGATTCAACAGTTCCAGTAACGTCTCTTAAAGCATATAATTTTTTGTCAGCTGGTACTAAATCTCCAGTTTGACCTATTATAGCTATTCCAACTTCTGAAACTTGTTTTTTGAATTGTTCTTCTGTTAAGAAACAATTGAATCCTTCTATAGATTCTAATTTGTCAAGTGTTCCACCTGTATGTCCAAGTCCACGACCAGACATTTTTGCTACTTTTAATCCACAAGCTGCAACTAGTGGACCTAATGCCATTGATGTTTTATCGCCAACTCCACCAGTTGAGTGTTTGTCAGCTTTTATACCTTCTATTGAAGATAAGTCTATTACATCACCACTGTTCATCATAGCTTTAGCTAAGTATGAAGTTTCTCTTTCGTTCATTCCATTTAAAACTATAGCCATAAGTAATGAACTTATTTGATAATCAGGTATAGATCCATCTGTTACACCATCTACAAAAAATTGAATTTCTTGGTCTGTTAATTCTTCGTTATATCTTTTTTTATTTATAACATCTACAAAACGCATATCTATTTCCTCTTTATTTTAGTATCCTTGTGCTTCTTTACCTTTTATTAAGTTTATTGCAGAACTTGTTCCTATTCTTTCACAACCTTCATTTATAAACATTTCAAGGTCTTCTACAGTTTTAACTCCACCTGCAGCTTTTATTTTTACATTTTCTCCTATGTGTTGTTTGAATAATTTTATATCTTCTATAGTTGCACCAGCAGTTCCAAATCCAGTTGATGTTTTTATGTAGTCTGCTTTTGCATCTGTAACACATTTACACATAGCTATTTTTTCTTCTTCTGTTAAGAAACAAGTTTCGATTATAACTTTTAATATTTTATCTCCTACAGCTTCTTTTATCGCTTTTATTTCTGCTGTAACTTTGTCATAATCTCCATTTTTAACATCTGATATGTTTATTACCATATCTACTTCGTTTGCTCCGTTTTCTATAGCTTGTTTAGCCTCTAAAACTTTTGCTTCTGTTGTTGAGTATCCAACAGGGAACCCTACTACTGTACATATGTTAACTTTATCTCCGTATTTTTCATTTATACGAGATATGTAACAAGCTGGTATACATATTGATGCTGTGTTGTATTCTATTGATTCATCACATATTTTTTGTATATCTTCCCATGTTGCTACTGGCTTTAATAATGTATGATCCACGTGTTTTAATATTTCTGCTGTATTCATTATACTACCTACTTTCTTAGCTTATATTGCATTTTACCTATATTTTAATTTATTTATAAACTAACTATATTGATTAGTTTTTTGTTAATTTTAGTATTGAAATTACTTATTATACAAGTTCTTCTAATACTGATGTCCCTATTGTGTTTTCTGGCATATTTATATTGAAGTTGTCAGCTATTGTTGCACCTATTGTTGCAAAAGTATCTTTTTCTTCTAATATTCCACCTTTTTTCATAGCTGGTGAATAAGCTAAGAATGGAACGTATTCACGAGTGTGGTCAGTTCCTTCATATGTTGGATCATTACCATGGTCTGCAGTTATTATTAATAAATCATCTTTCCCTAATTTATCTATAACTTTTCCTAAGTTAACGTCGAATTTTTCAAGTTCTTGAGCATATCCAACAGGATTTCTTCTGTGTCCCCATAAAGCATCGAAATCAACTAAGTTTACAAAACATAATCCTTTAAAATCTTTATCCATTATTTCTAATGTTTGTTCCATTCCATGAACAGAAGATTTAGATTTGTTAGATTCAGTTATTCCTTCACCATCGTATATATCGCTTATTTTTCCTACAGATATAACGTCATATCCGTTGTCTTTTAGCTCGTTTAAAACAGTTCTTCCATATGGTTTTAATGCATAGTCATGTCTGTTGCTTGTACGAGTGAAGTGTCCTTTTCCTGTTCCAACGTATGGTCTTGCGATTACTCTACCTACTTTGTATTCATCTCTAAGAGTTAATTCTCTAGCTATTTCACAACATCTGTAAAGTTCATCTAGACCAAAAGTTTCTTCATGTCCACATATTTGTAAAACAGAATCTGCTGAAGTGTAAACTATCATATCACCAGTTTTCATTTGGTGTTCACCAAGTTCGTCTAGTATCTCTGTTCCACTTGCACTTTTGTTTCCTACTATTTTGTGACCTGTTTTTTTTGTTAATTCATCTAGTAATTCTTGTGGGAATCCTGTATCTGTGAAAGTCTTAAATGGTTTTGTTATATGAAGTCCCATCATCTCCCAGTGACCAGTCATTGTATCTTTCCCTATACTAGCTTCTTTAAGTTTCATTTGATAACCTAGTGGATGTTCTATTTTATCAACATGTTTTATTGGATGTAGGTTTGCTAATCCAAGTTTTTGTAGATTCGGTATTTTGAATGAATCTACTGATTCTGATATATGTAGTAATGTATCTACATTTATATCTCCATAGTTTTTAGAAGTATCATCTTGTCCTATTCCTAATGAATCAATTACTAAGACAAAGACTCTATTGTATTTTTTCATATCTATCACTTCCTAAATAAATTAATTTTAGAATAGTGTTATTAATCCAACTACCATTGAACTTAACACACTTACTGCAAATCCACCTATCATAGCTTTAAATGCTAATTTTGATAGAACTTTTCTTTTATCTGGACATAATGCAGATATACCTGATATACAAATTCCCATACTTGATATATTTGCAAAACCACAAAGTGAAATAGCCATAACTAAACCAGTTCTATAGTCTAATGATTTTATTACTTCTCCTAATGATTGGAATGCAACAAATTCATTTAATACTAATTTTTCACCTAATAATTGTCCTGCTCTAAGTATCTCTCCTCCATCAAGTCCCATTAAGAATCCTATTGGTGAGAATATATATGAGAATATTTGTTGTAGAGTTATACCAAATACACCTAGGATACCATTTACTAATGCTACTAAACCGATTATAGCTATTAAAGATGCTCCTATTGCTAAAGCACTTTGAAGACCATTCATTGCACCTTCTGCTATAGCTCCTATAAGATTTTCATTATCACCTTTATTATCTATGCTTACATCTTCAATATTTTGTGCTTCTTCTAATTCTGGTAATAACATTTTTGATATCGCTATACTTCCAAATGGAACTAATGCACTTGCTATTAAGATATATTCCATAGGTATTCCTAATGCAACATATCCACCTATTATTGTAGCAGACATACTACCCATTCCAGATATTAAAACAACCATTATTTCACTTTCTGTCATAGATCCTAGATATTTACTTACTAATATTGGACTTTCTGTTTGTCCTAAGAACATATTGGCAACTGCTACGAAACTTTCAACTTTACTTGTTCCTAATAGTTTCCCAACGATTGTTCCTATTATTTTAACTATAAATCCTAATATTCCTAGGTAATATAAACCACCTACTAATGCTGAAATAAAGATTATATTTCCTAATGTTTGTATACCGAAAATAGATCCGGTTGGCGATGATGCATCAGCAAGACTTCCAAATACGAATGTAATACCTTCAGCACCATAACTTAATACTTGTGTTACTACAGCAGATACTTTTTCAATTACAAGTCTTCCTAAAGGGAATTTTACTAATATGAAAGCTATTAGAACTTGAATTAAAAAGGCTTTTATTACTGTTTTGTATGGTATATCCTTTTTGCTAGATGATAACAAATACATAATGCCCATAACTACTGCAATACCTAATAAATTTATTAATATTTTCATTTGGCCTTTACCTTTCTTAAGTTTACTTCTTTATATTTATTTAACAATAATTAGTTTTTACATATATTAAGCATTTATCCGTATTATATGTAAATAGAAATTCGTAAATTTATGAATTTCTATATTTTAAATTAAAATATAGTTTAAATTTTTACACTAGGTTGCATTTAAGATTCTAACATCACACTCTTTTAATGTCAATTATTGTAGTTTCCGTAAAAATATTGATAAATTCAAATAAAGTATTGTATGTTTTTATTGTTTTTTCGTTATATTTCAGTAAATATATTTGGTATACATTTTTTTATTATAGCTGCGATTTCTTCTTCACTAGCTATACAATCAGTATCTACCCAATGCTTTAAAATCATAGTAAATCCAGCTTGAAAATATATAAAATAATATAGTATCTCTTCTTCATTATTAATACCATGTTTTTCGCATCTAGATTTTATTATATTTAATACCTCTTCATATCCGTCTTGAATCGGAAAAGTATTTCTTGTACTTAAATTGATTTTATAAAAGTATTTATGTTTTTTTATATGTTTTAGAAAGAATATAAACGATTCTTGTGAAAATACAGTATATTTTCCTGTATCCTTATAACTCTCTAATAGTTCCTTCCTCAATTCTATTTGCATTTTATCGAGCATATCGTAAATATCAATAAAAATGTGCATAGAATGTAGAGCGATTTACCCCTGCTTTTTCACATATTTTCTTTACTGTTATTTTTTTAAATTCTGTGTTTTTCATAATTTCTAGCATTGCTGTTTGCATACGAATTTCTGTTTCACGAAATCTATGATTATTTTTTTTATTCATAAAGCACCCCTTTTTATTATTCCAACACAAATCGCAGTATTGATGATTGATTCAATTATTATATACAACCATAATATTAATTATGGAGATAAAGGCACAGAATTTAAAGTCGGTGAACGTGTTTATCCATACCCTTGTTTTGCAACTGGAGATACAAAACGAGCAGGAACAATTGGTGGATTTTCTGAATATATAAAGATTCCAAATGCAAAGAAAAATTATTCTTTATATAATGTTGATGATTCTATCTCTGATAAAGTCGCTTGTCTTATTGAACCATTTACTGTTGGGTGCAGAGCTGCAAGACGTGCACAGCCAAAACAAGGTGAAAATTTTGTTGTGTTTGGTTGTGGTACAATTGGGCTTGGAAGTGCATCTTCATTAAATGGAGAAGTTGCCAACATAGATGGTTTTATCGATGCTAGTGGAGCTGATGAAATCTTGGATATATTTATGGAGCAAGGCAAAATAGAAAGTAGATTTGTATGTGTAGCTGTTAATAAATCTATCCGTAACCTTAATCTTTTACATTTAACTTATTCACAAAAAAGTATTATAGGCTCTGGTGGATATATGCCTGAAGATGTACAAGATGTTATAGATATTATGAAAAGTGGAAAATGGGATATAGAAAAAATAATTACCCATGAGTTTCCTTTAGATGAAATCGAAACTGCTATAAAAACAGCTGGCGATGCAAATAATTCATTAAATGTGACAATTAAATTTTAATTATAACCACGTGTAAAATATGTGGTTTATTCTGAGTCTATAAGCCTCTTTTTCTATTATAAATAAAATTTTCCTTAGAATTAAAAGAGGCTGCCTAATTTGGCAACCTCTTTTATATACTTATGACTTAAATTAACTGTGATTACATTCCTATTTCTTTGAATTCTCTACTACCTGGTTTAACTAATTCTATTTTTCCTTCTTTACATAAAGGACAGTTTTCAGCATCGTGAACTTGTATGTCTAATTTTATAGCACTGTATATTGGCATTCCTATTGGAGCACTTGTTCTATCTGCTATACAAGCAACACCTATAACTTCTCCACCTAATTCTTCTAGTGCTTTTTTAGTTTCTAAAGTTGATTTTCCAGTAGTTACAACATCTTCTGATATTATTATTTTAGCCCCTGGTTTAACTTCAAATCCTCTTCTTAATTGCATTACTCCGTCTTTTCTTTCAGTGAATACTGCTTCTTTGTTTAATTGTCTTCCTAATTCATAAGAAACTATCACTCCACCCATAGCTGGCCCAACTACTAAATCTATATCTAAATCTTTTATTTGATCAACTACTGTGCTTAGTACTTCTGCTGCATATTCTGGGTATCTTAAAACTTTTGCACATTGCACATATCTGTTACTGTGTTTTCCTGAAGATAATAAGAAATGTCCTTCTAATAATGCATCACTTTTCTTTAATATTTCTACTACATCTACTTTACTCATTTTTATATTCCTCCGATAATTTTAGTTTACTCTTTGTTTTAAGTTATTTTTTAATTTATATTTTTAATTTATTTTAAGGTTTTAAGGTTTATTTTTTAATTTATTATTTTTAAAATTTTATATTTCTAATTTTCTAGGTTAATTAAATTCCGCTTTGTATCAACCGATAACTATATTATTCCCCTTATTTCATCTAGAGATTCTATCCCCTCTTTTTCCATGAAATTATTTATTCCCTCTATTATTTCAAGTCCTACTTTTGGATTCATAAAGTTCGCTGTTCCAACTTGAACACAAGTTGCCCCTGCCATTATAAATTCTATAGCATCTTCAGCAGTCGTTATTCCGCCCATACCGAATACTGGTATGCTTACATTTTTACAAACTTCATGCACCATTCTAAGTGCTATTGGTTTTATAGCTGGACCTGATAATCCTGCATATACATTTTCAAATACAGGTTTTCTATTTTTTATATCTATTGCAAGAGCTTTAAATGTATTTACTAAAGATACACCGTCTGCCCCTTCTTCTTCACAAACTTTTGCCATTTCTACTATGTCTTCTGCATTTGGTGAAAGTTTGATTACTAGTGGCTTTTTGCAAACTGCTCTAACTTCTCTTACAACTTCTCTCGCAACTTCGCTTTTTATCCCGAATGCCATCCCACCTGCTTTAACATTTGGGCAAGAAATATTTAATTCGATTATGTCTATGTCTTTATCGTTTAAAAGTTCAACACCTTTTATGTAGTCCTCTAAACATCCTCCCCCTACGTTAGCAATTCTTATTAGGTCTAATTTTTCAAAGAAAGGAAGTTCTTTTTCTATAAATCCTTCTACCCCTGGATTTTCAAGTCCTACACTGTTTATCATTCCTGATGGTGTTTCCCAAACTCTTATTCCGTTGTTACCTGGTTTTGCATTTAATGTAAGCCCCTTACCACTTACTCCACCTAATTGTGATATGTCGTAAACCTCGTTGTACTCTCTTCCAAATCCAAAGGTACCAGATGCCATTATTATTGGATTTTTAAAAGTTAAATTTTTAAATTTTACACTTAAATCAGCCATTAAAAAATCACATCCTCTCCCCAGAATACTGGACCGTCTTTACAAGTTTTTTTGTTTCCGCCTTGAGTTTTACAAGTACATACTAAACATGCACCTATACCACAAGCCATTCTATTTTCAAGAGATACCATTACTCTTGTGTTTGTTCCCTTTTCGGCATTTGTTTTTTCAACTTTGTCCATTAATGCCTTCATCATTGGTGTTGGACCACAAGTTAATATATAGTCGTATTCTTCTGTGTTTATTATGTCTGTAACAAAAGTGCTTCCTATTGCAGTTTTGACATTGTCACAAACTTCTTCGTATTTATCTATTAATATAGGTTCATTTCTAAAACCTAAATATGCGTCACTATTTGGTATATTTTTTGCTACTAAGTATAGAGGTGCTACTCCGATTCCGCCTCCTACTAATGCAACTTTACCTTCTACCTTTTGGTACCCGTTACCATAAGGTCCTTCTAATTTTATGTTATCTCCAGGTGTTAATCTGCTGAATATTTTTGTCCCTTCGCCAACTACTTTATATAAAAAAGTTATACTGTTTTCGTCTATATCGTGAATACTGATGGGTCTTGATAGGGTTGGATACATATCCCATGCTCTAAGCATATAAAACTGACCCATTTCTCCTTTGAATTCTCCTTGTACCTTCATTTGGTACATATCTTCTCCTACGTATGCGTTCTCTATTATTTTGTACATTATTTTACTCCTCTACATCTACCCCTAAAAGTTTCATTATTAAAGCCATTCTTACATACATTCCAAACTTAGCTTGTTGGAAATATACTGCTCTTTTGTCGTCGTCTACTTCTGTTGCGATTTCGTTTACTCTTGGTAATGGATGCATTACTAACATATTTTCTGATGCTTTGTTCATTTTTTCTGCATCTAATCTATAACAGTCTTTTAATAATTCATATTCTTCTAAATCTGCAAATCTTTCTTTTTGAATTCTTGTCATATATAAAAGATCTAAGCTTGGTATTGCATCATCTAAGCTTGCAGTTTCATAATAAACATGATTTTTTAAATGTTGTTTTACATATCCAGGCATTCTTAATTGTTCTGGAGCTATAAATACAAATTTGCTGTCGTTGTATCTATTCATTGCTCTTACAAGTGAATGTACTGTTCTTCCGTATTTTAAATCCCCACATAGTCCTATTACGTGGTTATCTAATCTTCCTGTTAATGTTTTTATTGTTAGTAAATCTGTTAGTGTTTGAGTTGGATGTTGATTTCCACCATCTCCTGCGTTGATAAAAGGTACTTCAGCATATTTTATTGCTTCTGATGCTGAGCCTGCGATTGGATGTCTCATCGCTATTATATCAACATATCCAGATACTGTTCTTATTGTATCAGCTAATGATTCTCCTTTAGATACTGATGATGAGCCAGGTTCTGAAAATCCTACAACATTTCCACCTAATCTCTTCATCGCTGATTCAAAACTAAGTCTAGTTCTAGTTGATGGTTCGTAAAATAATGTAGCTAATAATTTTCCCTTACAAACTTCAGAATATTTGTCAGGATTAGCCATGATTTGTTGAGCCAAATCTAAAATTTCATCTATTTCTTTAATTGAAAAGTCTTCTGGTTGGACCAAATTTCTTGATTTTAACATTTTTATCCTCCTTTTTTAGCCTCACCGGACTAAAATTAAAAGTTATTTGTATTCTGTTAGTAGGTTATCATTTTTACATTTTTATGTCAATAGATTGCCATAAATTATCAATTAAATAAGTCACTACTTTCATAAATTGATATAAAATCTTATTATTTTATGTCATGAAACTAATCCCTATTTAACAAATTATAAATAACTTCCACTAATTAGTATTTTTTACGATAGTTCGATTGATTACTAATTGTATTATATGATATAATTTAAGTGCTAACTAGTAGATAGTACTAAAAGGCTATATATCAGCTCGTTTCTGAACAAAAACGAGCTGATATATAGCCTTTTTTTATATCATATATAAAAGTATATTCATCTTTTTTTAAATATAATTTCTTTTATTGATTTTAAGTAAATATTTATTTAATAAGGGGGTTAAGAAATGGAAAAAAGTAATCAAAATCCTATGGGTACTAAGCCTATAGCTTCATTAATTTTTACTATGGGATGTCCTCCTATAGTTTCAATGTTTGTGCAATCTATGTATAACATAGTCGACAGTATTTTTGTGGCCCAACTTGGTGAAAATGCTCTTACTGCTGTATCTTTAGCCGCACCAATTCAGTATATATTACTTGCTGTTTCTGTCGGTGTTGGAGTTGGAATAAATTCTTATATCTCTAGAAATTTAGGTGCAGATAATATTGATGAGGCAAATAATACTGTCACTCATTCTATGATTTTGGCACTTGCTCACTCTATTTTATTTATCATTTTGGGGTTATTATTTATCAAGCCATTTTTTAGAATTTATGCAAATAATGATGTGATTTTTGCTGATGGTTGTAGCTATACTTATATCGTCGTATTGCTTTCATTTTCATTATTCTTTCAGATAACTTTTGAAAAAGTGTTTCAAGCCACAGGAAAAATGTTGTTGCCTACTATATCCCAAGTAATCGGAGCTGTGTTAAATATAATCCTAGATCCAATATTTATATTTGGGTACTTTGGAGTTCCAAAGCTAGGTGTTACAGGGGCTGCAATAGCTACTATAATTGGTCAAATTGTGTCTTTTCTCATCTTACTATTTTTCTTCATCAAACATGATAGTGTATTAAAAATAAATTTAAAATTGTTCAAATTCGACTTAAATATTATAAAACAAATTTATGCAGTTGGAATTCCATCAGCACTTATGATTTCAATATCTTCTATACTTACAATTGCACTTAACTCTGTTTTAGTAAAATTCTCAAACACTGCGGTTTCTGTATATGGTATTTACTACAGACTTCAAACATTTATCACAATGCCTGTAAATGGATTAGTTCAAGGAATTAGACCGATTATTGGATATAATTACGGTGCTGAAAATAGAGGGCGAATTTTTGAAACATTAAAAATAAGCCTTATTGCTTCTGCTGTGCTTATGATGATTGGTTTATTATTATTTATGTTTATTCCAAACCAACTTCTTTCTATGTTTAATGCATCAGAAGATATGATGAGTCTAGGTGTTCAAACCCTTCGTATAATGAGTGTTGGATTTTTATTTTCCGCTGTTTCATTTATTATTTCTGCAATGTATGAGGCGATTGGAAAGGGAACTTATAGCTTGATAATTTCTCTAGTAAGACAATGTATAATCATTATTCCTGTTTCTATGATTTTTTATAATGCGATTGGAATTATTGGGATTTGGATTACATTCCCTGTGTCTGAGATTTTAGCTGTAGTTGTTTGTTTGTGGATGTTTGTTAGAACTTGTAAAGTTGATGGGGTTTTTATTAGAGATAACGATTAATTTTTTTAGATATTTATAAATATAAAGTATTTATTATTTTTATATTACTCATCAAACAGTTTTTGATGACTATTGAAATGTCCCAATTAGAAATAAAAATTCGGGAACTGGTTGAGGAAATTGCATTGAAAGAAAAAAAAGATGAAGAACTATAATGTATATGAAAAATCAGCTGTTCAGATACATGGAGGAATTTTTAAAATGAGTACAATGAAAGAAAAACATACTTTTGTGATATGCGCATATAAAGAAAGTGCTTATCTGGAAGAATGTGTAAAATCGCTGAAAGAACAAAAAAAAGAATCAAATATTATAATGGTGACATCAACTCCGAATGATTATATAAAGAACATATGTGAAAAGTATGATGTTGAATTAAAAATTAATCATGGACAAGGAGGAATAGTGCAAGACTGGAATTTTGGCTACAATCAGGCAAGAACACCATATGTTACAATTGCACATCAGGATGATTTGTATTTTTCGGATTATTCCATAAGAGCTGTCAGAAAATTAGAAGAATCAAAGCATCCTTTAATATATTTTTCGGATTATTGTGAAATTAGAAATGGTGAAAAAGTAAGGAATAATGGATTGTTAAAAACAAAGAGGATGTTGCTTTCGCCTTTGAAGATT
>OLRJ01002948.1_pt1 | contig 11983 bp, 11 predicted proteins | sample 1672741 | NCBI WGS metagenome assembly OLRJ01 (sample SAMEA3136719, study PRJEB25190) | human gut metagenome | biome: human gut; feature: human-associated habitat; material: faeces | place: Austria | collected 2013
GAGCGTCGCCTTGGTAAGGCGGAGGTCACGGGTTCGATTCCCGTCATCAGCTTTAAGTCCTTGATTATATATCAAGGACTTTTTTTATGATAAAAACTATTATTTTCTCATAAAACAATAGAAAAATCAAGTTTTTTGTAAGAAAAACTTTTAAATTCCATTTATTTATGATAAGATAAATCAACTAAGACTAATAATAGTATGTTTTTTGGCTATAAAAGAGTTGATTTCAGGAGGGAGAACCATGGAGAACGAAAAGGTTTCCAAAAATTTTATTGAGAATATTATTGATAAAGACCTGGCAGAAGGAGTTTATGACACCGTTCATACACGTTTCCCGCCAGAACCAAACGGATATCTTCATATTGGACATGCCAAGTCTATCCTTTTGAATGCAGGACTGGCGAAAGAATATAATGGTAAATTTAATATGCGTTTTGATGATACCAACCCTACCAAGGAGAAATCTGAGTTTGTAGAGTCTATTAAAGCGGATATCAAATGGCTGGGAGCTGACTGGGAAGACAGACTGTTCTTTGCTTCCGATTATTTTGGACAGATGTACGAAGCAGCAGTGAAACTGATCAAAAAGGGAAAAGCATATGTGTGTGACTTAACTGCTGACCAGATCAGAGAGTACCGTGGAACCTTAAAGGAGCCAGGTAAGGAAAGCCCATACAGAAACAGAAGTGTGGAAGAGAATCTTCAGCTTTTTGAGGAAATGAAAGAGGGCAAATACGCAGATGGAGAGAAGGTTCTGAGAGCGAAGATTGATATGGCTTCTCCGAATATGAACATGCGTGATCCGGTTATTTACCGTGTTGCCCATGTAAGTCATCATAGAACAGGGGATACCTGGTGTATTTATCCGATGTATGATTTTGCGCATCCTATCGAAGATGCGATTGAGGGAATAACCCATTCTATCTGTACTCTGGAGTTTGAAGATCACAGACCGTTATACGACTGGGTAGTAAGAGAACTGGAATACCCACATCCTCCGAAACAGATCGAGTTTGCAAAACTGTATCTGACCAATGTGGTAACTGGTAAACGTTATATCAAGAAGCTGGTTGAGACTGGTATTGTGGATGGATGGGATGATCCAAGACTGGTATCTATTTCCGGTTTACGCCGCCGTGGTTATACGCCGGAATCCATTCAGAAGTTTGTTGAGCTTTGCGGTGTATCCAAGGCAGACAGTTCTGTAGATTATGCAATGCTGGAGTACTGCATCCGTGAGGACCTTAAATTAAAGGCTCCCCGCTATATGGCAGTTCTTGATCCGGTTAAGCTGATCATTGATAACTATCCGGAAGGACAGGTGGAATATCTGGATGCCCCGAATAATATGGAGAATGAGGCACTTGGAACCAGAAAGGTTCCATTTGGAAAAGAACTTTATATCGAGAGAGAAGACTTCATGGTCGAGCCTCCGAAGAAATATAAACGTCTCTTTGTTGGAACAGAGGTACGTCTTATGAACGCATATTTCGTTACCTGTACCGGATATGAGGCTGACGATGCTGGAAATGTTACAGCAGTACACTGCACTTATGATCCAGAGACAAAGGGTGGAAATGCACCTGACGGACGTAAGGTAAAAGGAACCATTCATTGGGTGGAGGCCTCCAATGCTGGCAAGGTTACGGTACGTCTCTATGAGAACATTGTTGATGAAGAAAAGGGTGTTTATGATAAAGAGACAGGTGAGCTGAACCTGAACCCGAATTCTCTTGTTAAGGTTTCTGCTTATGTTGAGCCAGAGCTTCTTAAGGCAAAAGGTCTGGACAGCTATCAGTTTGTAAGAAATGGTTTCTACTGTGCAGATATCCATGATTCCAGGGAAGGTGTACCTGTATTTAACCGTATTGTATCCCTTAAGAGCTCTTTCAAGCTTCCAAAAGCCTGATAGAAAGTGAAAATCTTAAAAATATAAACAAAAGTCCCGTGACATACAGACAGGAATATAATCTGATGTCATGGGACTTTTGGAATTAATAGTATTTTGGTTCAACCCTGTGCTGGTTAGTCAATATGAATAGATGCTTCTTCCTCATCCTGTTCTTTTGACGCCTGAGCTAAATCTTCTTCGAATTCTTCGGCTGCTTTCTGGGCTTCTTCCAGTGCCTCATCTACAGCGCTTTCATCTGCTGTCTCGTCAGTTTCTGTATCGGTGTCATCTGAAAGGGGTTCGGCTGCTTCGGTATCAGCGCATTCCCCTGCTTCTGCTTCAGTTTCTTCAGAGGTTGCTTCCCAGGATACAAAATCTTCACGGACCTCTTTCTCTTCAGGCTGCTCATTGGTTTCCTGCTCATCTTCAAAATCTTCTTCCAGGTCAGCTGCTTCCTCCAATGCCCTGCGTTTTGCAAATGTAGCTGCTATAGCTCCGGCTGCGGCTGCAGTTACTGCACCAAGTGCAACCATACCCCAATACTTGTTTATCTTTGCCATATTGTCTGCTCCTTTCGGTATTTTCCATCTGGTCTGGCAGAATGGAGTTGCTTATATTGTAATACTTTTCAGACAAAAAGAAAAGAAAAAAATCATTGCACCAGTATAAAGGGAGGGTTATACTGTTAAGACAGAAAAGGAGAGATTATGGAGAAAATTGTTTTAGCTTCGGGCTCCCCACGAAGAAAAGAACTGCTTGCAAGGACCGGTTTGAAATTTTCGGTAGTGGTAAGCGATGGGGAAGAGAAAACCGATCTGACGGATCCGGCAGAAATGGTAGAGAAGCTTTCTTTTGACAAGGCTATGGCAGTTGCGGGGAAGCTTTTGCAGGAAAGTGAGCCCTGTCTGATCATCGGCGCAGATACGGTGGTTGCGTTTGAGGGGAAAATTCTGGGAAAACCTGTGGATGAAAAGGACGCTCTGGATACGTTATCCAGACTTCAGGGCAAGGCACATCAGGTTTATACAGGCGTCACGCTTCTGGTAAAGAAAAAGGATACCTGGAAGCCTCATACGTTCAGTGAGAAAACAGATGTGCAGTTTTACCCGGTTTCAAAAGAAGAGCTTATGGAATATATAAGCACAGGAGAACCTATGGACAAAGCTGGCAGCTATGGAATCCAGGGAAAATTTGGAATTTATGTAAAAGGAATCTGTGGCGACTACAATAATGTAGTGGGACTTCCGGTTGGAAGACTGGTATATGAACTTAAGAAAATTGGAATAACTATATAAGGGGAATAAAAATGATAAAAGCATGTATTTTTGATCTGGATGGAACCTTAGCTTATACTTTGGATTCCATGGCAGTAGTAGGAAATATGGTGGTCAGGAAATATGGCCTGAATCCGATGCCTGTTGAGAATTACAGATATTATTGCGGAAATGGAGCAGATATGCTTGTAAAAAGACTTCTGGCCGATGCCGGAGATCCGGAGCTGGTTCATTATGAAGAAGCAAGAGCTCTGTATAGAAAAGAATTTGACAAGGATCCGTTTTATAAGATCCAGCATTATCCAGGTATGCCGGAAACCTTAAAGGAACTAAAAAAAAGAGGCGTAAAACTTGGTGTATGCTCAAACAAGCCTCACGAGGCGGCTGTAAAAGTAGTGGAGAGAATGTTTGGTGATCATATTTTTGATGCGGTTATGGGACAGAGCGAGACAGTCCGAAAGAAGCCTGCTCCAGATGGTCCGTTAAAAATAGCCAGCCAATTTCTGGTTCTCCCGGAAGAGTGTATGTATCTCGGCGATTCCGGTACGGATATGCAGACTGGAAAAGCTGCTGGAATGTATACCGTTGGTGTTCTGTGGGGATATAGAGAGAAAGAAGAGCTTCAGGAAAATGGCGCGGATGATCTTGTTGACACTCCGGAAGATATACTGGATGTTTACGAGAAAACTGTAAGGGTTAAGAGATAAAAATATAAATATACAGGAGATAGGAAAAATGTATTCAGAAGAATGTATCCAGACATTTCTGGAAAAACAGGAGCAGCTTTTTGATGAGCCGGTGGCAGAAACTTATGAGGAGGCAGAAGAATTTCTGGAAGACTGTATGGCGGTTGTCGCAGATTCTATCGACGAAGTCCGCAGATATCTGTCCGGAATGGGAGCCGATGTGGACGGCATGAGCAGGGAAGAACTGGAAGAAGCCAGTGAGGTTTTTGCCCTTCCAGGTGGGAAATATCTTATTGTGGAGGGCTGATTCCTGCCAGATAAATTCAAATTACATAAGCATAAAAACAGATTGCTATAATGACCATAAACAAGGAAACAGGCATTATCCAGTTTTACGAAGGTATAAAAAATGCTTGTGGAAATATTTAAAATATGTTACAATAATGTTACAGGTCAGCCTAAAGGGGAATGTAAAGGAGGATGGCATATGAGACCTAAGAAAATTATAGCAATGGTTATGACATTTCTTATGATGCTTTCCTTGCTTCCATCTCTGGTATTTGCATCAGCAGTGCCGGAAGGAGAGCTTGGAGGAAAGCTGAAGATCAAAGGAACAGCAGCAGTAGGATCTGAACTCAGTGCAGATTATACGAAAGCTTCACCAGAAGGGCTTACAGATGACTATGTAAGTTTTTCCTGGTCAAGAAAAGTAGGGGACCAGCTCACAGAAGTTGGTACAGAGAAGACCTATAAGCTTACAGATGAGGATCTGGGAAATAAGATCCAGCTGAAGATTACTGGAAAATCTGAGATGGGAGTAACCGGTGAACTGAAAGCGAACACAGTGGAGATCGCAGCTACACCAGAAGAAGCTCCAGAAGAGACCACAGAGGTTCCAGAAGGTGAGCAGGAAGCTGCACCAGCAGAAGAACCAACAGAGGATGTTCCAACAGAAGATGTTTCAGAAGAGGGACAGACTGATGAGGGCGCACAGGTAGCTGGAGATGCATCAGCTGATGCCCAGCAGGATGAAGTTATTGAGCTTGGTGGCGAACCTACAGATTCATCTGAGGATGTGATGCAGCCAGCAGAAGATCCGACAGAGGATAACACTGGTGTACAGGACAGCAGTACCGATGACAGCGTGATCGATATTGGAACCGAAGATTATCTGGAAATCCCTGAAAATGGCCAGAGCGAAGCTCCAGCAGAGGAAACACCTGCAGAAGAGACTCCTGCACAGGAAGCTCCGGTATACACAGCAGAAGTTGTAACTGAGAGTGGAGATACCGTTCTTGATTTTGGTACTGTACAGGCTGGTTTTACACAGGCAGATGCAGAAAGCTCTATGATGAAGACAGTCACTATTAAGAATACTGGTACAGGTACTCTTAATTTCCAGGAAATCAGCCCGGAGCATTTTATGGTGCAGGATCTGACTTCTCTTGCAGCTGGCGAATCTGTTGACGCATGGATTATGCCAAGAGAGGGTACTGAAGCAGGAACTTACAGTGATACGATCACTTATACAACTGAGGAGGGTGTCGCATTATCCTTCACAGCAAATCTTACAGTAGAAGATTCTCAGAAAGACGATGGCAATACAGACCCACAGGAGCCAGCCGCAGAAGATCCGGCTACGCCAGCAGAGGATCCGGCTACGCCAGCAGAGGATCCGACCACACCGGCGGAAGATCCAGCTACACCGGAGGAACCGGTTCAGAATGTGCCGGATATCAAGCTTGCGGATGGTAGTGTAACATCCGTAGATTTCTCAGCTACAACCATTACCCAGGGCACAGGAACTGACGGAATCACCCAAACTGTTACCATAAAGAATAATGGAACAGGAACTGTAAATTTTGAAGTTTCCACAGAAAGCGGAAAAGTACAGGCTACATCTGATAGAACAGATTTACCAGCTGATGGAAGCACAGCTGTGTTGACCGTACAGCCGGTGGATACCACTGCTGTAGGAACTGTAACCGATAATATTATCATCACAAATGCAGAATCCAAGGATACATTACTTACCATTCCGGTAACCTACACAGTACAGGAACAGCCAGCACCTTCCCTTACTACAGATGTGACAGAGGTTACTTTCGACAGCAAAGAAGCTGGCTACACAGAAGCTCCGGCAGCTAAAACAGTTAATATTTCAAACAATGGTAATGTAAAACTTACAGGAATTACTGTAACAGTAAGCGGAAACGCATTTGCAGTAAGCACTCCGTCCCAGACAGAGCTGGAGGCAAATGCTGGCCAGGCAGCGTCCTTTACAGTAGCTCCAATTGCAGGACTTGCAGCAGGAACTTATAATGAGACAATTTCTATTAGAGCAGATCAGCTTGGTTCCTACGATATCCCGGTAGGCTTTACTGTTACAGAAGCTGCTACCAAGCTTACCGCAGTTGGCAAGGTATCAGATATTACTGTGGCAAATGGTGTAGAGAAATCCGCAGATGGATTACAGCTTCCAGGAACCGTTAAGATCACTACCAATAAAGGTGAGATGAATGCATCTGTAAAATGGGATGTAAAGGGCTGCGCATATAATCAGAACAGTGCTGAGGCACAGAAATTCTCTGTAAATGGTACTGTTGTTCTTCCAGATGGCGTTACCAATCCGGATAACCTCAGTCTGGTAGTATCTGCAAATGTGTCTGTAAAGCGTGGACCAATTGTTTCAGATGCAGCGAATAATACCATTACCGGAATCAGTTCTGATGGTGCATATACCACAGAGACTAAGATTACCTTCACAGCAGTTGGTGCAGGAATGGATATTGAAAATCCGATCAAAGGGGATGTAAGATATCAGCCACTCAATTGGGAAGTTCTTGAAGCGAGAAGCTGGGACAGCGCTCCATATTCTGCGACCTTCCGTATGGGTAAGACTGGCAGCTATACACTGACTGTTACCTACAATCAGCAGAAATTCGATGGAAGCAACTGGGTAAACACTGGTACACAGGATACTAAGAAAGTTAGCTTTACCGTAAACGCTTCCCCGAACCAGACACTGACACCAGCAGCAGATAAAACCGATGCAAACCAGAAGAAAGCAGTAAAGACTGGAGATAACACTCCAATCCTTCCATTTGTGATCATTCTGATCGTAGCAGTTGTGCTGATTGCAGGAATTCTTGTTTATCGTAATAAAAAGAAATAATAAGTGTTCACCTTGTTGGAAATAGAAAAGGCTGAATAGAAAAGGCGAAGGGGTACCGTTAATGGTACTCCTTCTTCTATGCATAAAAGTAAAAAATAGGATTTATTATCCACCCACAACATTGCTAGCACTCATTTAAAATGAGTGCTAAATTTTTCTTGACTTTTAGTCAGTTTGGTATTACTATAGTTGATATAATTAAGAAGACAAAGGAGAGTGAGCTGCATGGCTGAGAAGCATGGTAGTTTATCAATTAACAGTGAAAATATTTTTCCAATTATAAAGAAATGGTTATATTCTGATCACGACATTTTTGCAAGAGAGTTAATCTCCAATGGTTGTGATGCAATTACGAAGCTTAAGAAACTTGATGTTATGGGTGAATACACACTTCCGGATGATTACAAAGCTGAAGTACAAGTTATTGTGAATCCGGAAGAGAAGACTTTGAAGTTTATTGATACAGGTCTTGGTATGACGGCCGATGAAGTGGAAGAGTATATTACACAGATTGCTTTTTCAGGAGCTACTGAGTTTCTTTCCAAATATAAAGATAAGACCACGGATGATCAGATCATCGGTCATTTTGGACTTGGCTTTTATTCAGCATTTATGGTAGCAGATGAAGTTCATATTGATACTCTTTCTTATAAAGAGGGCGCTGCTCCAGTACATTGGACCTGTGATGGTGGTACAGAGTATGATATGCAGGAAGGCAATAAGACTACAGTTGGTACTGAAATTACTCTGTTTTTAAATGATGAGAGTACAGAATTTTCCAACGAATATCGTATGAGAGAGATTATTGAGAAATATTGTTCTTTCATGCCGGTAAATATCTATCTGTCTAAAGAGAATGCACCGCAGGAGTATGAGACTATTGATGAGGCTGAGCTTCGTGATGATGATGTAATTGTAGAGCGTATCCACGAGGATGCTAAGACTGAGGAGAAAGAGAATGACAAAGGTGAGAAAGAAGTCGTAGAAGTATCTCCTGCAAAAGATAAAGTAAAAATCAATAAACGTCCGGTATCTTTAAGTGATCCAGAGCCATTGTGGATGAAACATCCAAACAGTTGTACAGATGAGGAATATAAAGAGTTTTACCGTAAAGTCTTTATGGATTATAAGGAGCCTTTGTTCTGGATTCATCTGAACATGGACTATCCGTTTAACCTGAAAGGTATTCTGTATTTCCCGAAGATCAATACAGAATATGATTCCATTGAAGGAACCATCAAACTATATAACAATCAGGTATTTATCGCAGACAACATTAAAGAAGTAATTCCGGAATTCCTGCTTCTTCTGAAAGGTGTGATCGATTGTCCGGATCTGCCGCTGAATGTTTCCAGAAGTGCACTTCAGAATGATGGGTTTGTTCAGAAGATTTCCGAATACATTTCCAAGAAGGTTGCTGACAAGCTGACCGGTATGTGCAAGACCGACCGCGAATCTTATGAGAAATACTGGGATGATATCAGCCCGTTTATCAAATTCGGCTGTATCAAAGACAGCAAGTTTGCTGAGAAACTGCATGATTATATCCTCTTTAAAGATATCGACAACAAGTATCTGACACTGAAAGACTGCATCGAACAGAATAAGAAAGCAGACACAGAAGAAAAGGCTGAAGATACAGAAAAAACAGAAGATACAGAGAAGAAGGACGAAAATAAAGAACCGGAAAAGACAACGATCTTCTATGTAACAGATGCTGTACAGCAGAGCCAGTACATCAACATGTTCAGAGAAGCAGGAAAGAATGCAGTGATTCTTTCTCATAACATTGATACAACATTTATTTCTCATCTGGAACAGAAGGATCAGACAATTCAGTTCAAGAGAATTGATGCTGATGTAACGGAAGAACTGAAAGGTGAGGGTGCGGCTGACGAAGAAACAGCAAAAGCTCTGACAGAGCTTTTCCGTAAGAGCCTTAATATGGACAAGCTTGAAGTGAAGGTTGAAAACCTGAAAAATGAATCAGTTGCTGCAATGATGACACTTTCTGAAGAAAGCCGTCGTATGCAGGATATGATGAAAATGTACAATATGTATGGCATGGATCCGGGTATGTTTGGCGGTCAGGAGACACTGGTGCTGAATATAAGTCATCCGCTTGTTAAATATCTTGCCGAGAATCAGAAATCTGCTCATGCAGAAATGATCTGCCAGCAGCTTTATGATCTGGCAATGCTGAGCCACAAACAGCTTTCACCAGATGAAATGACAAAATTTGTACAGAGAAGCAATGAAATTCTGATGCTTCTTACAAAATAAAAACATCAGATATATGCGTAATTTATAAAAATAAGAAACATGTAAGCAAAGATTATTATAAAGTTCCCAAATGCGGTCTTGAGACTGGATTTGGGAACTTTTTTTCAACAAACAAATTAATTCTTGACAACAAAAGACAAATCGAATATGCTGATGCGTACATGGTTCTTAAAACAAAAAATTTTGGTTGAAAAAAAATAAGGTTCTCTCTGAAAATGTCGTTTTTTCTCGAACTAGAACGAGTTTGGTAGGCAAAAGAAAAATAAAAAGATTTTGTCGTATAATAATGACAAAACAGGAAAAAGCGGAGGGAGAGCACATGAGAAAAGTATATAGATTGATCAGGCAATTGGGTATGACTTCAAAATATAAAGGCTATTATTATGTGGCAGAAGCAGTAATGATGTCTATGGAGCTTCAGGATTATCCGATTAAGATTACAAAAGATATTTATCCACATCTGGCTAAGAAGTTTAAATCAACACCGGTCAATATAGAACATGACATTCGTACAGTGATCAACGTCTGCTGGACAGCAAATAAGGAAACAATGGATCGGATAGCCGGTTATCCACTGAGATACAGGCCGACAAACAGTGAGTTTGTAGATATGCTGGCATATTATCTGTTGCAGACTGAATATGAAGAGGAAGAAGAACAAAATCCCCTGATGGGCAATCAGCAATTTAAAGCCTGTCAAAATTTATCTGGCGGGCTCTGAAATAATCCGTAATAAAGGAATCCCAGATAAATTCCGGCGATTTGTCGGGAAGAAAGCCGTCCGAGGAAATTCCGGATGTACAGAATAATTCATGGTTTTTGTACTGTAGATTCAGATTTAGTCCACGGATGGCAGGAACAGTAATTACATCAGAAAATGCAGGAAGAATCTGCGTTAACTGCCTGGGGCTTAACTGAAAAGTAATTCGAAAATGCAGGGGTGGAAGTTTGCCTCGAATAATAGAGTAGCAATAAGATTTCAATTCTTTCCATGGACAGTAAGGAGCACTCTGATCGGCGAGCTGTTTACTGTCACTGTCAAAAAAATCTCTGTGAAGCTTACCATCGATCGTGAAACTGCAAAATGTTGTAATCGAAGCTTCAACAAGAGAAAAATCGTCGAAGGTCTGGCCAATCAGAAGCTGATTCATAAAATTTTTAACGTCATTTATTTTGAGTACAAGCATTTTTTTACTCTCCTGAATTAATGTAGCTTCTATTATAGATCAGAAAGAAAAAAAAGAATAGAGTTTTTCGAAAAAGTCTTTTCAAATATGTGGCTATATGTTAATATAGATGTGGTATTCGATACTACATATTATGGAAAAGAGGACGATATATTTGAGCTATAAAGTTGTTATAGATAGTTGTGGGGAATTACTTGATGAATGGAAGCAGGATCCACGCTTTGAATCAGTCGCTTTGACATTGAGCGTAGATGGCGTAAATATTATAGATGATGAAACATTTGATCAGGCCGATTTTTTGAAAAGGGTTGCAGAGTGCCCGGAATGTCCGAAATCTGCATGCCCTTCACCTGAGCGCTATATGCGTGCATTCGACTGTGAGGCAGAACATGTATATGCGGTAACTCTTTCAGCAGAACTGAGTGGATCTTACAACAGCGCTGTTCTTGGCAAAAATCTTCTGCAGGAGGATCATCCGGACAGACAGATTCACATCTTTAATTCGAAATCTGCATCAGTAGGTCAGACTCTGATCGCAATGAAAATTCAGGAGTGCGAAGAAGCGGGGCTTCCATTTGAACAGGTTATTGAGACGGTTGATGCGTATATTGAGCAGCAGCATACCTTTTTTGTGCTGGACAATCTGGAGACGCTTCGTAAAAACGGAAGACTCAGCAAGGTGAAAGCGCTTGTGGCAAGTGCACTCAAGATCAAACCGGTCATGGGATCTACAGAAGAAGGTGCAATCTGTCAGCTTGATCAGGCAAGAGGAATGAACAAAGCACTGGTTAAGATGGCACAGGCAATCGTGGAGAAGACTGCTGACAGCGGACAGAAGACTCTTGCAATTTCTCATTGCAATTGTCATGAAAGAGCAATTTTGTTAAAGAATGCGCTGGAAGAGCGGATGCCGATAAAAAAGATTGTGATTCTGGATACCGCAGGTGTCAGCAGCATGTATGCGAATGATGGCGGTGTGATCGTAGCGGTGTGAAGATCCTGTGAACAACGACTGTATAAGCGGTAAAGATGCTTCACTTTTTAATGATAGTGTGATATAATGACAAAAGCATGAGCTTATACAGCAAAGGAGATTCTTGATATGAGTCAGAAGAAAGTAGATAACTACAGAGCAGGCAAGTATGGACGTTCCAAAGCCGCCAGAAAGGAAAGAATCATCGACAAACTGGAAATCCTTGCATGGATTGCCATCTGCGTTGCGATGGTTGGCTGGATCGGATTTTCTGCCTACACTAAAATTGAAGCAAAAGAAGCATCTACCGTGACAGAGACAGTTATGGATACTTCAGCAATCGACAATTATGTTTCAGGCCTTTCGTCTGATGCAGAGTAAATGAGATAATAAAAAACCCCGGGAACTCCCGGGGCTTTTTATTTGAAGGTTATGAAACCTGAAGTATCAGATGTTAATTATAATTTTGTAACGTTAGCAGCCTGCATTCCGCGAGCGCCTTCTGTTAAAT
>OLRJ01002953.1_pt1 | contig 11968 bp, 12 predicted proteins | sample 1672741 | NCBI WGS metagenome assembly OLRJ01 (sample SAMEA3136719, study PRJEB25190) | human gut metagenome | biome: human gut; feature: human-associated habitat; material: faeces | place: Austria | collected 2013
AAGATGGACGAAATTCTTCGCATCAGCGATGAAGTCACCATCATGCGTGACGGTCAGTACATCGGCACCTGGGAAGCCAAGGAACTGACCACCGATATGATCATTACCAAAATGGTCGGTCGTGAGCTTTCCAACCTCTACCCGCCACGTGAGAACATCCCTGGCGAGGTCGTCTTTGAAGTCAAGGACTTCACCTCCATCAATCCCAAGAGCTTCCGTCACGTCAACTTCAACGTCCGCAAGGGCGAGATCCTGGGCGTCGCCGGTCTGGTCGGTGCCCAGCGTACCGAGCTGATGGAAGGTCTGTTCGGCCTGCGCTGCCACACGTCGGGCACCATCACCTATAAGGGCAAGGAACTGACCATCAACCAGCCGCAGGACGCCATCAAAAACGGCATCGCCATGCTGACCGAGGACCGCCGCGCTACCGGCATCCTGGGCGTGCTTTCCATCGCCGACAACGTTTCCGTTGCTTCGCTGGATAAGTACCTGATTGGCGGCATCATGCTGGATGACGGCAAGATCGAAAAGCTGGTCCAGGATAACGTGGCCAAGCTGTCCATCAAGACCCCGTCCTCCAAGACGCAGATTCAATCGCTGTCCGGCGGTAACCAGCAGAAGGTGCTGATTGCCCGCTGGCTGGCCAATGACCCCGATGTTTTCATCATGGACGAGCCGACCCGCGGCATCGACGTCGGTGCAAAGTATGAAATTTACTGCATCATCGCCGAGATGGCCAAACAGGGCAAGAGCATCATCATGATCTCCTCCGAAATGAGCGAGCTGATCGGCATGTCTGACCGCATCATGGTCATGTGCGATGGCCGCTGCACCGGCTTTATCGATGGCGATAAGGCGAACCAGGAGAACATTATGACGCTGGCTACCCAGTTTGAATAAGGAGGAGATCCGAAAATGGAGAAAAAATTCGACTTGAAAAAGTTCTTGTCCAATAACGCGATCATCATTTTGATCGTTCTGCTGGCGTTGTTTGTGGGTTCTACGACCCAGAACTTCTTTACTGTTACCAACGGCAAAAACCTGCTGCTGAACGTTGCCCCGCGTTTCATCATCGCCTGCGGCGTTTCCGGCTGCTTGATTACCAAGGGCACCGACCTGTCCGCCGGCCGCCAGGTCGGCCTGGCCGCCTGCTTCTCCGCCATGCTGCTGCAGAGTGTTGACTACTCTGCCCGCATGCTGCCTTGGCTGCCCGATATTCCGTGGCCCGTGGCCCTGCTAATCGTCATCGCAATCATGGCCTGCTTTGGTGCCATCAACGGCTGCATTATCGCATTCCTGAAGGTTCCTCCTTTCATCGCTACGCTGGGCATGCAGACCATCGTTTACGGCCTGTGCTCCGTCATCACCAACAACCAGCCCATGGGCGGTTACAAGCAGAGCTACCTGACCGTTGCCAGCGGCACGCTGGGCCCCATCCCGTTCCTGGCCATCTTTGCACTGATCGTCGGCATCTTCTTCTGGTTTCTGTACAATAAGACCCGTCACGGCAAGTACATGTACGCCATCGGCGGCAACGAGAACGCCGCTCAGGTTGCTGGTGTCAACGTCACCGCGTCCCTGATCCGCATCTACATCCTGGCCTCCTGCATGTATGCTCTCGGTGGCTTCCTCGTCGGCGCAAAGGCCGGCGGCGCTTCCACCAACACTGGCAACGGCTATGAGCTGGAAGCTATCGCAGCCTGCACCATCGGCGGCGTTTCCACCAACGGCGGCGTCGGCAAGGTCTCCGGCGTTCTGGTCGGTGTTCTGGTCTTTGAAGTCCTGAAGATCTGCCTGCAGTTCCTGAGCGTTGACCCCGCTTACACCTACATTGCACAGGGCCTTGTCATCGTCATCGCCGTTGCCCTTGACCTGCGCAAGTACCTGGCCAAGAAGTAATCCGCTATGGCAGATGAAATCAAAAACGAGACCCCGCAGACTACCCCTGAAGGGACTGAACAGAAATCGGACCGTCCCGACCGCAGCCAGCTGAACGCCTTTGAGAATTTCTATGAGAACTTCTCCAAAGTTCCGCTGAAATACATTGATGCGTTCATCGTTGTATGCGTTATCGCTCTTGTCGCAGTAGTCGGCATCGGCATACTGAAAAGCAAGGGCATCCTTTAACCGGGAGCACCCCCGAAGTTTCACTGCTTCGGGGGTGTTTCTTTTTGCCTATAATAAAAGCGGCAGGGAAGTGCGCATCACTTTGCGCTTCCTGCCGCTTTATTTACAGCAAAATTACTTTTTAATCGGCTTTTTCTTTTTGCGCACGCTGTAGCCAAAGCTGCCCAGCTTGCGGCCCAGTGCCAGATAGTCCCCGTGGGAGTAGACGATCAGCTTTGCCTTGTTCAGGCAGAGTTTGCCGTTTTCGTCCAGCAGCTTTTCGTCCACATCCACGGCTACGCACTCAGCCAAAAACAGATCGTGGCTGCCCAGCGGGATGACCTGTGTCACCTTGCACTCCAAATTGACCGGGCTTTCTTCCAGCAGCACTGTGCCCACCTTGGCGGCGGGGGCAGCGGTCAGGTGCATGGCGGCAAACTTGTCCACATCGCGGCCGCTTTTCACACCGCACCAATCGATAGCCTTTACCAGGCTCTCGGTGGGCAGGTTTACCACGAACTCGCCGCTTTCCTTGATAAGCTTATGGCTGTATCGCTCCGGCCGCACGCTGATGGACAGCATCGGCGGCTGGGTGCAGATGGTACCGCACCAGCCTACGGTGATAAGATTCGGCTTTTCCGGGCTGCCGCAGCTCACCAGCACCGGCGGCTCCGGGTTCAGCAGGGTAGAACCTTTCCAGACCTGACGGCTCATGCGTTATCCTCCTTGGTTTGCCCAAAGTTGGGGGTCGTCTCGCTGATGATGTAGCGCGGGCGGTGCTTGGTCTCCATGTAGATTTTGCCGATGTACTCGCCAATCACGCCCAGGCAGATCAGCTGCACGCCGGACACAAAGCAGATAATGCTGGTCATGCTGGCCCAGCCGGAGACCGTCAGCCCCAGGATGGCCTCCACCATGGCCCAGATCACACCAATAAAGCTGATAAGTGCCACGATCACTCCGAACCCGGTAATAAAGCGGATGGGTTTGATGGACAGGCTGGTGATACCGTCAAAGGCCAGCGACAGCATCTTGGACAGGGGATAGTGGCTCTCACCTGCAATGCGCTCGTGGCGCTCGTAGGCTACGCTGGTCGACTTAAAGCCAACCAGCGGCACCATGCCGCGCAGGAAGAGGTTTACCTCTTTGAACTTGGCAAACTCCTGCAGTACACGGGCGCTCATCAGGCGGTAGTCAGCGTGGTTGTACACCACCTCAGCCCCCATGGCGTTCAGCAGTTTATAAAAACTTTCGGCGGTAAAACGCTTAAAGAAAGTATCGGTATCGCGCTTGCTGCGCACACCGTACACCACATCGCAGCCGTCCCGATAAGCATCCACCATGTCGTCCATGGCGTTGATGTCGTCCTGGCCGTCGCAATCGATGGAAATTGTGATGTCGCAGCGGTCTTTTGCCTCCATCAGGCCTGCCAGCACTGCGTTCTGGTGTCCACGGTTGCGGCTCTGGCAGATACCGACATAGTGTTCATCACTGGCCGCCAGCTCGTTGATGATCTCCCAGGTGCGATCCCTAGAGCCATCATTCACAAACAGCACCCGGCTGTCGGGGCTGATCTTCCCAGCCGCTGCCAGGTCGTTGATTTTCTGCAAAAACAGCGGTGCCGTAATCGGCAGCACCTCCTGCTCATTATAGCAGGGGATGACGATGTAAAGGATCGGGTCTTTACGGTCATTCATAGTTGAATCCTCACTTAATCAAAAAAGTCAGCACGCATTTCATCGTAGCTGGGATAGCCGTAGGCGATATAATTCTCGTTTTCAAACTCCACAGTGCCTTTATCCAGGGTGTGTTCCCCCAAAATATCCTGCAGTTCGTGGCGCTCCAGGAACACAAACACCGGGCCTTCCGGGTGGGTATCCACATGGTCGGTCTCCTGCAGCCACTGGTACACATTATCCGGGTCCTGCAGTTCTTCGCCGGGGTTCCATACGCGAATGTCAAACGCACCGTTGGAAAGCTCCACCATAATATTGCCATTCCAGAAAGTCGCGTACCCTTCGGTATAGCCTGCCACACGCAGGGCTGCTACCGCTTCCTCGTGGTTGGCGGTCATGTTGCGCGGCCAAAGCTTTGTGTAATAGTCGTTGCCGCACCACAGCAGCAGGGCCGCCATCATGCCAATGCACGCGCCCCGCCAGAAACGGCAGCGCGGCAGGCGGTACAGATAATCCACCGCCACCGGCATCATCAGCACCACAATGGGGATATTGTACCGCGTGTAATAGACCATGTCGGTGAACAGGTACAGCCCATGGTAAATTACAAAAGCGATCAGTGCCATTACGTAGATCAGCTTTTCCGGCAGGGCGTAATCCTGCGGGCGGCGCACCAAAGAAACAAACGCGCAAATGAGTACCAACAGCGCTAGAAAACAGAATACATTGTAAAAAAGATTGGTCGAGGTTATGTACCCGCTGTCCTGATAGCCGAAGCTCTCCAGCCAGCCGGTAAGCAGCCGTTCCAGCCTTGTGCCCTCAAACGCCTTGAACTGTACACCCTCCTGGCTGGTGTAGTGGTAAATGTGGCGAAGCACTTTTGCATTGATCTGCCAGCCGATGCCCGCGCCAAGCAGCGCCGCCGTGCTGCCGAACAGCATCCGGCCTGTTGCCAGATCCAGTTCTGGCAGGGTATCACCCTGCCGCGCAGGGGAGCGGAGAACCGCCAACAGAAGCGCGCCCAAAAACAACGGCAGATACAAAATCAAAAGCTGGCGCAGCCCGTTGGTGCCCAGCAGCACCGCAAAAGCCGTTATTATCATTAGCTGGATGACCCGTGTGCGGCGGCACGGCGTTTTCATGTACCGGAACAGCAGCCCCATTGTAAAAAAGGTAGCCGTAATGTAGGGCGGGTAGCTGATCGTCAGCAGCAGGATACGGAAATACGCATCGCTGACCGGTGTCATCATTACTGCCGCAATCAGCGGGAACAACTGGCGTATGCCAGCCTGCCAACAGAAATACAGGCAGGACAACACCATCAGCGCCAGCACAATAAAAGTACCGATTTGCCGCACTTTCAGCCAGTTATCAAACAGGAAAAACAGCGGGGTAAAGGCCCAATGGATGTTGAACACCCGCAGCTCGGTAGAGTAAAACCAATCCTGCGTAACGATTTTATGCTCCTGCCGCAGCAAATGGGACAGGACCAGCTCGCTGGACATATCGGAATCCAGCAGATAATACATCCGCCCGTAGACGACCTGCCAGGTGCGCCAGCAAGCAAAAATAAAGCAGGCCCAACTGAAAAGCATAAAGACATAATGCCAGCGCTTTTCCCTATCAGGCCGCCAGCTGCGTACCGCATTCCAGCGGGCTTGCACTGCAGTTTTAAATGGCATGGAAAGCTCCTTACATTTCATTTGCCAACCTCTCCGGGTCAGGCAGTTTGAAGGTACTGCGGAACAGTTCGATCAGGCCGTCTTCCTGCATGCGGCTCAGTTCGCGGCTTAAAGCGCTGCGGTCACAGTTCAGGTAGGCGGCCAGTTCCGCGCGGGTCATCGTGATAGTAAAGGTGTCGCTGCCGGTCTGGTCGCACTGTTCCAGCAGCCACAGGCAGATGCGCCCGCGCAGGCTCTTGCAGCACAGTAATTCCAGGCGGCAGTCCAGCGAAAAATATTTCCCGCTGATCGTCTCCAGCCAGTTCTGCAGCAGCTTCCAGTGGGCGGCGCTCAACTCTCCGCTTGGCCGCAGCATACCATCGTAGGGCAGGTACAGCACCAGGCAGGGAACAGCCGCCGTCACGTTGACCGGGCTTTTGCTGCGGCCGCCTGCCAGTACATCGGCAAACACGCCGCCCGGCCCCATGCGGGCCATCGTGATGGGCGTACCGTCAGGCATCGACTTGGTGGCTGTGATCTCGCCTTCCAAAATGATGCCCACGTCTTTCGTCTCGTACCCGGCCATCAGCAGCAGTTCGCCTTTATCGTACCGGCGCACCCGCGGGGCTAGGCTTTCCATCAGCAGGGTCAGCTCCGCATCCGTCATACCGCGCAGCAGACGGGTCTTGCGCAATGTATCAAAATAAGGGGTGTACTCCATACAGGGGTCCTCTTTCAAGAATGTTGCACAGGCAACAGACATTTTCTATTTATTATAGTATAGTGGGGCAGCAAAAGCAAGAGATGTTTCTATCAGCATCCCAAAAAGAGAGGAACAGAAAATCATGAAACTGAAACGTATTCTTTCTGCTGTTGCCGCCTTTGCGTTCTGCGCATCTCTGGCCGGCTGCGGCGTATCCGCGTCTTCTGTGGCTGAATCCACCGCCGAGTCCGCTTCTACCGAAGCCGTCTCCACCGTGGAGGAGGAAGCCAGCCCCGAAACCTCTGCCGAGACCACTGCCCTGCGCGTAGCTGGCCTGAAAGGCCCCACCACCATGGGCCTGGTCAACATGCTGACAGCTGACGATGCCGCCGACCTGGTCGACTTCAACATGTACGGTGCTGCCGACGAGGTCGTGCCCCTGCTGGTCAAGGGTGACATCGACGCCGCCGCTGTGCCCGCTAACCTAGCCGCTACCCTGTACCAGAAGACCAACGGTGCCGTTGAGGTTGCCTGCGTCAACACGCTGGGCGTGCTGTACATCGTCGAAAATGGCGAGACCGTAAACAGCATCGCTGATCTCAAGGGCCAGACCCTCGTCACCACCGGCAAGGGCACCACGCCGGAGTATGTCCTGCGCTATGTCCTGTCCGAAAACGGCATCGACCCCGACAACGATGTCACCATCGAGTACTGCAGCGAAGCCACCGAGGCTCTGAGCAAGGTCCAGGCTGGCGAGGCCACCATCGCCATGCTGCCCCAGCCTTTCGTGACCAGCGCTCTGTCCCAGGTCGAGGGCCTGCGCGTTGCCCTGGATATGAACGAGGAATGGCAGAATGTCGCCGGTTCCAAGCTGGTCACCGGCGTTCTGGTCGTCCGCAAGGATGCCGTTGAGGCCGATGCCGACCGCTTCGTCGCTTTCATGGACGCTTACCAGGCCAGCGTGGACGCCGCCAACACCGATCTGGAAGGCACTGCCGCCCTGTGCGAGGAGTACGGCATCGTTGCCAAGGCTGCCCTGGCCCAGAAGGCCCTGCCCCAGTGCAATATCGTGTTCGAGACCGGCGACCAGATGAAAAACGACCTGACCACCTACTATCAGGTCCTGTTCGACGCTGACCCCACCAGTGTGGGAGGCAGCATGCCGGCTGACGACTTCTACTATGCCGGTTAAATTCTGGCAGCGAGCCGCCGCCCTGGCCGCATGGATCGTGGTCTGGCAGTTGGCGGCTGTCTCTCTGGGGCATGGCGGGTTATTTCTCGCCACACCGATACAAACACTGCAGGCGCTGGCTCAGCTGGTGCCTACAGCTGGTTTCTGGCAACGCATCGTGTTCAGTGCTCTACGCATATTGACCGGGTTCCTGCTGGCGGTCGTCGGTGGGCTGGTGCTGGGTGCGTTGGGTGCCCGCTGGCGCTGGGTGCGCATTTTTATTGAGCCTGCCATGCAGCTTATCCGCGCCATGCCAGTAGCCAGTTTTGTCATCCTGGCTTTGCTGTGGGTGCGCAGTGTCAACCTTTCGGTGGTAGTCAGCTTTACCCATGTGCTGCCGGTGGTCTACGCCGGGGTGCAGGGCGGCATTGCTGATACGGACTCTCAACTGTTGGAGATGGCCCATGTCTACCGCCTGCCGCTCATCACTAGGCTGCGGTATATCTGGCTGCCAGGCATCTTCCCGTCGTTTTGTGAAAGCTGCATTGCCGCCATGGGCATGTGCTGGAAAAGCGGCGTCTCGGCCGAGGTCATCGGCCTGCCGGACCATTCGGTCGGCGACGCCCTCTACCGCGCCAAGATCACCCTGTCCACGCCCGATGTGTTCGCCTGGACGCTGGTCATCGTGCTGCTTTCGGCGCTGCTGTCCACCGTGGCCGCCCGGCTGCTGCGGGCCGTAAAAGCCCGTCTTTGCGGGGAGGTGCAGGCATGAGTATCGTTATCGAAAACCTCTGCAAAAACTTCGGCACCCACGCCGTGCTGCAAAATTTCAATTGGACGGTAGACCGCCCCATGGTACTGATGGGCGCTTCCGGCTGTGGAAAAACCACGCTGCTGCGCATCCTGTCAGGGCTGGAGACCGCCGACAGCGGCACCGTCACCGGCGTGGTGACCCCTGCCGTCGTCTTTCAGGAGGACCGTCTTTGCCCCCAGCTGACTGCCGTAGACAACCTTGTGCTGACAGGCCACGGTCTGGCCGCCGCCCAGGCCCGCAGCGACTTGCAATCCCTTGGCTTTACCAAGGCTGACCTGCGTCTGCCTGCCGTGCAGCTTTCCGGCGGGCAAAAGCGCCGCGCCGCCCTGCTGCGCGCCTTGCTGTGCCAGGATGCCCAAACGCTGCTGATGGACGAACCCTTCACCGGCATGGATGCCGACCTGGTGCGGGATGCCGCCGCCGTTACCCGCCGCCTGGCAGGGGAGCGGCCCACGATTTTGGTCACCCATGATCGCACCGCTGCCGAGCTGCTCGGCTGGCCTATCCGAGAAATTTAAACGCATACAAATACCGCCCCTGCCCTCAAAAAAGGCAGAGGCGGCATTTTATATTTCACATCAATTCGGTCAAAATAGAGTTCTGTACCACCATACCGGCGGGGGTAAGGCGAAGCGTTTCCTCGTCAAACTCGGCGTAGCCGTGGGCCACGCACTGGCGGATAAACTGTTTCTGCGCCGAGGTAAAGCTGCCACCCCAGCGGCCATATTCGGCTAAGCTTAATCCTCTGCGCAGGCGAAGCTGCATCAGCAAAAAATCCTCGGCCGTGCAATCGTCCTCCATCACTTCGGCGGCAGTGCCCTCAATAAACGCCTGCACGTCGTCCGGCCAGTATTTCCGTACACGGCCCACACAGCTGTGGGCCGCAGGGCCGTAGCCCTGGTAGTCGCAGCAATCCCAGTACAGCAGGTTGTGCCGTCCCTCATGGCCTGGGCGGCAGAAGTTACTGATCTCATACTGCTGGTACCCGGCCTTTTCCAGCTGGGCCACCGCATATAAATAAAAGTCCGCCGCCGCGTCGCCGTCCGGCAGGCCCGCGGGCGGGTTGTGGTAAAACGCCGTGCCCGGCTCTACCTTTAATAGGTAAGCCGAAATATGCGTACAGCCGCCGTCCCGCAACAAGGCAAGCGTAGCATCAAACTCGGCGTTGCTGTACTCCGGCAGTGCCAGCATAATGTCGCCGCAGATTTCCTCAAAACCTGCCGCCCGCGCCCAGGCCAGTGCCTGTGCGGCCCCTTCGGCGGTATGGGTGCGCCCCAGCCGCCGCAGTTGGGCATTGCTGGCGCTCTGCACGCCAAAGCTGATGCGCGTCACCCCTGCCGCGCGGAAGCCTTCCAAACTTTCCTGCATCACCACATCGGGGTTGGCCTCCAGCGTGATCTCCGCCTCAGGCAAAGGATTCGCCGCTGCAATCAGGCTTTCTACCTGGGCAGGCGAGAGCAGGGCAGGCGTCCCGCCGCCAAAGTAGAGCGTATCCGGGCGGCGGTCGTTCTTTGCAAGCTCTCGCAGCAGCGCACTCACATAGGCCTGCGGCACTCCCCGCGCACCGGGAGCCGAGTAGAAATCACAATACCGGCATTTGGCCCGGCAGTAGGGAATATGCAGATAAATTCCGTACAAATCAGACATTTTTCACCTTTTATCCATGGTTCTTAATAGTTTTGTGATGAATTGACATCCTAATAACAGTATAATACTTCATATAGAAAGGGGATTTCAACCATGTATCAGAATTACAATGATATTTCTTATGCTGAAAGTCCGTTTGGAACCTTAAATCAATATATGACCAAGACCTTCGGCTGGATGTTTGCCGGTCTGCTGGTCACCTTCGCCGTGGCCATCGGTGCTATTTCCACCGGTTTGGTCTATGCTTTCATCAACAGCGGCGTCTTCTTCATCACCTGCATTGCAGAGCTGATTTTGGTCGGTGTACTGTCCGCCCGTGTCACCAGCCTGCAGCCAGGCACCGCTACTGGCATCTTCTTTGCCTATGCGGCGCTCAACGGCCTGAACCTCTGCTCCATCTTCCTGATCTATGATCTGGGCAGCTTGGTGCTGGCCTTCCTGGTGGGCGCTGTCTACTTCGGCGTTATGGCCGTGTACGGTGCTACCACTAACCGCAGCCTGGTCGGCTGGGGCCCCAAATTGATGGGCGGTTTGATCGCCATGATCATCTGCTCCCTGGTTGGCAGCCTGTTCAGCCTGTTTGGCTTCAGCTTTGGCATTGGTGATCTGCTGCTCTGCGCCGTTGGTCTGTTCCTGTTCATGGGTTTGACCGCCTATGATACCCAGATGCTCAAGCATCACTACGCCTATTTCGGCGGCGATGCAGCCATGCTGCACAAGGCTTCCATTATCGGTGCACTGAACCTCTACCTCGACTTCATAAACATCTTCCTGTACGTGGTGCGTCTGCTTGGCCGCCGCCGCGACAGCTAAACCGCCCTTGACAAATCCTGCCGAAACCGCTATACTAAATTCGTATTCGTTAAAACACATTGACGGAGAAAGTACGCGCGGTTCGTTTCGGACCAGAGAGAGCGGTCACCGGCTGCAAGCCGCCCCCAAGCCCCCGCGCCGAAGTTCACTCCTGAGTGGTGCGCGTGAACGGCATACCCGCTTAGTAGTACGCAACGGCTCTGCACCGTTACCGGCAGTTAAAGAGTGCCGCGCCTTTTTGCGCGGAACACGGGTGGTACCGCGGAGTTTTGATCTGCAAGGCTTCGTCCCTGACAAGCACAGGGACGAGGCCTTTTTGTTTTGTCCCGCAAGACCCATAAACAGAGGTGTACTATGGAAGAGAAAATCAAAGAGCTGCGCGCGGCGATTGAAGAAGCTGCCGCCGCTGTCACCGATCAGGCACAGCTGTCGGACTTCTGGCAGAAATTCCTGAGCAAAAACGGCGCTGTTGCCGGGCTGACCAAGTCCCTGCGCGATGTGCCCAAAGAGGATCGCCCTGCCGTTGGCAAGACCATCAACGAGTTCAAGCAATGGGCCGAGGGCCAGTATCAGGCCCTGTCCGTCCAGGTGGAGCAGGCTGCCCTGGCTGCCCGCAACGCCGCCGAAACCGTGGACATCACCATGCCCCCGAAGGTTCGCCTGAACGGCAGCCTGCATCCCATCACTCTCGTCAAGAACGAGATCGTCGACGTTTTCGCCGGCATGGGCTTTGAGATCTACGAAGGTCCCGAGATTGAGGATGACGACCACAACTTCACCCGCCTGAATGTACCCAAGAATCACCCCGCCCGCGATATGCAGGACACCTTCTATGTGGCCGATGACATCGTACTGCGCACCCAGACCAGCGGCGGCCAGATCCGCGTGATGGATATGGAAAAGCCCCCCATCAAAGTGTTGGTCCCTGGCCGCGTCTTCCGCTCTGACTCCGATGCCACCCACTCCCCGATGTTCCATCAGATGGAGGGTCTGGTCGTGGACAAAGGCATCACCCTGTGCGACCTGCAGGGCATGCTGGACAAGTTCGTCCAGGCTTTGTTCGGCGCTGACGTCAAGACCCGTCTGCGCCCGTCCTACTTCCCGTTCACCGAGCCCAGCGTCGAGGTCGACGTTTCCTGCTTCGAGTGCGGCGGCATGGGCTGCCCGCTGTGCAAGCACACCGGCTGGATCGAGGTTCTGGGTGCCGGTGTTGTGCACCACAGCGTGCTGGAGAACTGCGGCATTGACCCCAACGTCTATTCCGGCTTTGCCTTTGGCATCGGCATCGAGCGTATCGCCATGCTCAAATATGGCATCAACAACATCGGCCTGATGTTTGAAAACGATCTGCGCTTCTTGAAGCAGTTCGAGGATTGA